>Ga0209299_1001267_pt1 | contig 14145 bp, 15 predicted proteins | sample S_140806_MF_Meta_FD_187326 | JGI IMG/M metagenome (GOLD analysis project Ga0209299, IMG submission 187326) | Freshwater microbial communities from Lake Simoncouche, Canada to study carbon cycling - S_140806_MF_MetaG (SPAdes) (version 2) | ecosystem: Environmental > Aquatic > Freshwater > Lake ...
AGTAATTCAGGAGTACCAACTTCTCTTTGGTCTGCTGAAACACCAGAAACATCGGTCCATTCTTTTAAGTCTTTTATCCAAGACTTAAACATAATATTATTCTCAGTGACACAAATTAAATAATTAGGACCACGACGGGTAACTTTACCAACCAATCCAGTATTTAAGCTTTCTACAACATCATCAATTTTAAAAATATTATCATTATAATATTGTTCTCTGAGACCATCAAAATCCAATAAAGGGGCGATTTCCCACGTTTCAAATGTCTTTTGTTCACCTAACATTTTCTTCTGGACAGCGTGAAATAATGCCTCAGAATCTTTCGGTTTCATTTTCTTAGGAACACCAACCCTAAATGTATTATAATCATTTTCAGCGGCTGCTTTTCTTAATTTTGAAGAAGATGCTGCTTCTACTCCTTGAGCATCTGGGTCACGAGCACCAGCAGAAAGTACATTAATCTCCGAGAAATCATAAAGCTGACCATTATATTGTTTGGCTAACCTCTCAAATTCAGAAAGGCGGTCTGCACCAACAACTATATTAATTTTTTTATATCCATCTTCTTGCGCACCCACTAATACATCAAATATAGTTTTCATATCTTCATTATTAATAATGTTCTCAGCATAATCTGGAAACATCTTTCGCATATACTTAATCTTCTGGTCTGGATTAAGTGGATTTTTAGCTGGGTCTACTGTTCTAGATGGATAAATCTTAAAGTCTCCGCCAGAAGATATTTGTTTTCCTTTTTGTATTAGTTTTTCGTGTCCAATTGTTGGTGGATTAAACTTACCAAAAATTATAGTGAGTGGAGTTTCGTTTTCTGGTTCTGGGGCTGGTGGTGCTTCTTGTGGTGGTGGAACACCCAGTCTTTGTCCACCTGGGGTTTGTGGTTCTTGTGCTCTTATATTTTGTTTTCTTTCTGGTGCTGTGGTAGATTGTTTCTCTGGTGAAGGAGATTTCTTTTTAATAATAACAAGCTGACCCTTAACAGTTTTCGCCTTAAGATTCCCCTGTCTATCAACCCAGGAGCCATGAGCATCACTAACCCAACCCATTCTCTGGGCTTCTGCGGATGCTCTTGACCCTCTTGATTCTTGTATAAAGTGTGAGAACTTCTTCATCTTATAATAGTCCTATACCAATTATTTATAATATTTGATTCCGGGTTGTAATTGGTCTATTTGGGTTTTGGGCAGGTCGTTGTCTTGTTGGTCTCCTTCTTTCCTGTGGAGTTTCATGTGAATGTGGATTTTGTGCCTCTGCAGATCCCTGAGACGACAAGTCTTGTATTATTCCACTACGGTCTACGTAAGTAGGTGTAGCTGTTGGTCTTTTTGGATTTTCAGTTTCTCTATTAGTATTTAACATACTAGTCGCAGTGTTAGTTAATCTCGTTTGGAGTATAGTTTCTGGTTTTGTTGGGTCTGGTAAATTCTTTCCAGTAGATTGTGGTATACCACCACCTGTAATAGAATGTGGATCTGGTGGTGTATTTCCTCTAAGCTCACGACCAACAGCAGCACTGGCGACTGGTTGCAGCTCGGCCATTTCCCGTTCAATTTTTTCTAATTCTGCACGATCTTCTGGTCTATTACGTTGTCGTAACATCCTGGCTTCACGGCGTAATTTAGCCATTTCAGCAGCATTTTCTAATAAGTCTCTTGCGCCATAAGACTCCAATGTAAACCGAGAATATGTCTTCATTTACTAATTCTACTATTATGTATATTTAGTAAAAAAGCACCCTTGCGGATGCTAAATATCAACTATCTCCTTCTACCCTATTTTCGGAACGATGTACACTAAATGTTCCTTCAGGATATCTAGCAGAAAGTTTTTCGTAATTAATCTGCATAATATCCTCAAAGCTAACGTCAATGGCAATACACAATTGAGCAATATACCAGAATGAGTCGGAAATTTCCCTTACTAATTTATCCTTAGTATCGGAATTGAACTCTTTTCCTTGTAGCAAACACTTTTTAATAATATCAACTGTTTCACCAAGTTCAGCAGAAGCACCAAGAGCAAAGGTAAGTAAATGGGTAAATTTTACACCTTGTTCATCAAGTGCCTTAATTCTCTCAATGAGTATATTTACATCACTACTTGTTGGGCTAGTAGTCTGTTTTACAAATTCAATATACTTTGCGCTATCAATCTTATTAGTCATTAAATTTAATTCCTCCAAATTTACTTGTTAAACTTTTTCGTTCTTGACCATCTACCTTATTGTCTATAAGGTCTTCTTGTGCCTTTTGTTCTACATCATAAAACCGCATCTTCGGTCTATCAATACCAACCACAAATTTCCTAAACTTATTTACATCACCATATCTATTCTTAAGTTGTTTAAAAATAATCTGATTTGCTGCTTCTAGTTCCTCGGTGCTAATCATAGCAAATATAAAATCTGCTGTATATACAATACCAACAGAATCACTTGTGTTTGTTAAATCTGGGTCTGTATTATACCCACCTTCTCTATTAAATTGAACCCCAGAAAAAACAGGAACATTATATTCAACAGCTAATCCACGAACCTCTTCAGCAATAGACTTAACATAAGAATATGAGTTTGGGGATGTATTAACTTTCTGTCTACTAGAAGCACATATGTTCAAATAATCAATAAAGATAATATCTGGAACAAATGATTTTTTCAATGCCAAATCATTCAATAAGGCACGAAAATGACCAACGTGCGCAGAAGACGTTGGATATTCCTTAATAACCAAGGCTCCTTGCGTTTTACTAGAAATAGAATTTACCTTATTGATAAATGTAGTCTTAGATAAATTTTCAATATCCTTGATATTTACATCCATCAAATTAGCATCTATTCGTCTTGCTATTTCTTCCTCTGCCATTTCAAGAGTAATATAAAGAACATTCTTACCTTGTGTTAAAAGAGATGCTGCATAATGGCACTTCCACGCAGATTTACCAACACCAGAGAAAGCAATAACCAACGATAAAGTCTTAGGAGAAATACCACCATTAGTAATCTTATCCATATATTCTAATCCGAAGGGTAGTTTTATATCCTTCCTATTATAAAATTCAAACCGTTCCTCATAATCAGAAAGATAATCGTGCCCAATATGAGAATCAAAGCTTACTGCTAAAGCATCTTGTAAAATTGATGGAATAGAATCTCTACTTTTATTTTCATCATTACCATCCGCTATATGAATAGATTCCATTAGAGCTAAGTAAATAGCCCTGTCTCTACACCACTTTTCTGTTGTATTAATTAACCAATCAAACTCAACGTAAACATCATCTAAATTAGAAATTACCTGCGAAATTTCCTTAAAGGTAGTCTCATTCAAGTCTGTTCTATTTTCTAATTCAATAGCTAGAACCTCTTGTGTTGCTAATTTATTATATTCTGATATAAATGATGATATTTGCTCAAATACTATTTTCTGAGAATAGTCCTGGAAATAATCCGATTTGATAAAAGGCAAAACTTTTCTAGTATATTCATCATTATATAATAAATTCCTAAGAATTAAAAACTCAATTTTTTCCATTAAATGTAGTGAAGGTATGTGCTCATAATATATTTGTTGTTGCTAATTGGAGCGTGGCCCTTATGGGGATACAACCATATCGGTGGGAAGATTAGCATTCTACCAGCCTTAGGTGTAATAGTCAAGCCATCAAATGTAGTTTCACCTCCTTCAGATACATCATTAAGATAGAATAAAAAGGATAGAAATCTACGAGACCCAGAATAATCAGCAACATCAACGTGAGTATCAAATAATTCCTCTCCATTATTGATATATCTCTTTATTCTTAACTGTTCAAATAAATTAGTAGAGGGAAAACAAACATCATCCATTAAATCATAATAAGACTTCTTATATTGAATAACTTTTGATATCAAATACTCGTGTATGGTTTCAATATCCGAAGACTTTGACTTATTTTCAGTTAAATTAAACTGAGTAAAATTTGGCTTTTTATCATCACGTATAACCTGGTGAAGATTATTATTATTCTCAAATGTCTGTATTAAAAATTCACATACGTCTGGAGATATTACATCATCATAAACTCTAGCAAAATAATCAAGATTCTTCATCTTCTTTATCATCGGAAGTATATTTACTAGACCCATAACTAAACTTCTGTTTAGCTACCTCATTTAAGTCATTCAATAATTCTTTAGTAAAATATTCCTCTGGATTTTTTAGAATAACATTCTTACCAACCTTTTTACCATTTATCTCATATCTATTACCAACTCTTGGTATAATTCCAGATTCTTCACCGAGTTCAATTAATCCATAATACTTATCAAGTCCTCGTTCATCATAAAACAACCTCACATCAACTTTTTGATTCTCTTTTGATAGTCTTGACTTATGTGTCCTTGCACCAATAACATTACCAACAATCTCGGTTCCATCTTTCTCTTTTGATTTTGATAATTCTACAATTGTTGATGCGGAATAAGAGAGTCCCGTTCCTCCACTCTGAACATTAACTGGACCATATCCACCAACATTTGCATATAAGTGATTAGTGACAATCATAGGTATTTTAGCCTGACCCAACTTCAAAGTAAGCATTCGGAAAGTGGCTTTAATTAATTGTGCCTTAGTCATATCACGAGTCTCTTTCTCGGCAAGGGTATCATTGATTTCCTTATTGGTAGAAAGCATACCCAAGCTATCAAGAACAAACATACAAGGGTTTCGTTCTTCTTCAGATTTCTTCAGATACATATCAACGGCTTTAAGTGCCTTTGTTCTGAATTCTTCAATGGTAACAACGTTCAATACGATAACCCGTGTTAAATCTATACCCTTACTTTCCAGCATTGATTTTGTTACCGCAGCTTCAGTGTCAAAATACAAACAATATCCAGTTGGATTATTGTTCAAAAAGTTGTTCACTACTGCTAATGAGAAGAAAGTTTTTCCACACCCGGAAAGTCCAGAAAATGCGGTAATTTTGTTACCAGAAACACCACCAAAGATACTCCCACTAACAAGAGCATTGAGAATGTAAGAACCAGTGTCCACATACACCTCAGTTTCATTAATATCTGATGCAAGTTGAGTATACTCCCCTCCAATAGTTTTTACTATATCTTTTAAAAAGTCCATAAATTAATTCTCCTTTTGTTGGTATTTTATTCTAAAATTATAAGCCCATAATTTATTATATAAGTCAAATTCCCCACTCAATTTCAATAATATTAAAATCCGCTCAAACTCAGATTCTGTTATTGTTAGATTGATCATAGCATTAAGTAAAGAAAGAAGCAAGTGTATTTCTCTTCTCAACATCCCAACCAACCACATCTAGAATTACTTTCAGTGGTTGAATAAAAGATTTATCAAATTGAACATTGTAATCAACATAGGAATTCAAACCCAATTCAGTTGGGAATTTCTGTATAAAAGTAATTACATTTTCTCTAATTGGATTAGGCAACTTCAGATAACAATACTTCACTCTCTCTCCATTATTAATTAATGAATATTTATTGGTGAGTTTCTTATCTTTTATGTAATGATTATACAAGAGAGCACCTCTTGAATGAATTGGTGTTCCAGAAGAATATATGAATGTATTACATTTGAATTTATCTACATATGATACTGTCCTGGGAAATGATATTTCTTCTGGAGAAAGCGTATTAAATTCCTCACGAGTTTTAGCAATAAAATCAATAACTGATTGCTCATCAGAATTCATAACCAACTCAAGTGCAGTTTTTAATTTATCCCGACAAAATCCTGGAGTAGATGATTTAATTGCCTCAATTCCAGTAATATAAAGTTTTGGCTTAGAGAATCTAACACCTTCATTTTCCCAAACATTAATAATATATTTCTTCTTTCTTAAAAATATAGCACGAGAAGCAATCTTTTCTAATTTCATATGAAGCTTATGTTCATAAACATTTAGATAAGTAGCTAGTTCCTTATATGAATCATTAATATAATCCTGAATTGTAGTAGTGAAAATTTTATTCAAGAAATCTACAATCTCAACATCAGTAGGATTCTTATTCTTAAATATTTTATCCACCAATGGTTTCATATTTAAAAATTCAGAATCTGTATCTGAATAAATTCCATAATCAACATTTTCAGTTTTCAATAAACTATTAAAATATGTGTTTAACTTCTTTTCAATCCAACGAATCGCAAGTTGACCAGAATATGTTACTGCCTCTGCGTTTCTTAAATCATAAAACCTAAAATATTCATTTCCAAAAGAACCATAACAAGAATTTAAACATACCTTTAATCCCTTCTCCATTACACTATATCTTGAAATTTCCTTTAAAAGACTAGGTGATGGAGTTTTTTCATATTGTATCTTCAATTCTAGCATCTTATTTTTATAAGCTTTTCTATCATCAAACATACTCTGAAGAAGTTCTGGAATAAATCCCTTCACATCTTTACGATACATTGATCCATTTGGGCATATGGAATATTCAGGATAAATGGTTGTATCAATCTCCTCATTTAATACAGAATCTACAGAAATATTAGGAAATCTAGTATCCACCAATGTTTCTGGAGATATACCAAATTCCATCATTAGATGTGGATATAGACTTGTTAAATCCAGAGAAACAACATAATCATATGAACCCGGAATGGGCTCCTTCACATAAGCACCAGAGAACTTATTTTCTTTAGTTATAGACTTCTTCTTCTGAGGAATAACTATATTTTTACTTCTTAAATGATTGTATATAATCATATCCCACATACGAACTTGGAAATATACATCCCCATAATTAACTTTGGCAGTATAAGCCATAGTCATTGCGAGTTCAATAAGATGAAGTGTATCTTCTAATTTATCCACAAGAACACAATCTATACGATTATATTCTGTATATAATTGGAAATTATTAGTGTAAAAATCCTTAAACGTTTCATACTCGGTGTGGTCTAATTTACGCTCCCCAAGCTCATTGAATGCTATAGTGTCAAGACGATAATTTTCTGGATTCTTGAATGAATACTTTTTATACAAATCCATATAATCTAGAATTGTTACGCCAGTAATATCATATACCGTCTGATATTCATCATTGCGCTTCTTTGCTTGCTTAGCCTTAACACAATTCCAAGGAGATAATCTTTTTATTTCTTTATCATTAAGAACTCTTGACATTCTACCAACGATATATGGCATATCAAAAAATTCTAATGCCCAACCAGTTACAACCTCTGGAGAATAGTCTTCCCAGTAAGCTAGAAATGACCTAAGTAAATGTTCCTCATCCCTACACCTAATATAAGTGTAATTTGGGTCGGTCTCCTTAAAATCTCTAGACCCCCAAGTAATAATCTTTTTAGTTGAATATTCTTGAATAGTAATTAAAAGAATCTGTTCTTCACAGGTCTCTGGGTCTGGAAATCCATTCTCGGAAGTTGTTTCAATATCTAATGTAATTAGCTTAATTTTCTTAATATCAAATTCAATTGTCTCTTCTGGATATTGGTCGGAAATATATTGATATAGAAACCACTCATTACCATATATGTCAAATCCATCAATATCAGTATATTTCTCAATAAATTCCTTGGATTCTTTTAATGTCCCTGGTTGTATTGGTTTTACATATTCCCCTTCTAATGTTTTGAATTCGGTTGGTTTATCGCTCTTTAAATATAGAGTTGGCCTATATTCAATTCTATCTTGGAAATATTGTCCATTATCATATCCACGAACAACAATAAAATTACCAAGTTGTTTGACATTAGTATACCAGCGCATTAGGTTAATAGTCCCTTGTATTTTTCAAGAATTGTTGAATTTGGTTCTATAATAGTTAAAATCTTATCAGAATGAATCAAGAAGTAATTCTGATTAGTATATTCAACCAACCACGGTTCTAGGAATAGTCCCGGATTAATAGTAAATGGTTCAACTAATTTACAATCTGGTTCTCCAATATCTGAGCTAACTTCTTCAATCTGACTTATTAGAATCTCCTTGGTCGGAAGAAGAACTATCTTGATTGTCTGATTTTCCATAATTTAATACCTCATTGTCATACATTTGCTTAACTTGGTCTATCGGTTCTGTGATTGTTATTACCCAATCAGAAACAATTGGAATTTGTTTATCCTTGGATAATGGCATCCAAGGATTCATAATAATTTTACACGCTGTTGTATTATCATTTTCTGATTTAATCTTAACGATACACGGTTGTTCTAAAAAATATCCAACAACCTTATCGTCTACAATCATCTCAGAAACATCGGAGATTACATCTTCTCCAGATTTAAGTAGAACTAGTTTAATAGTCATAATTTGTATATAGCATAAAAGTAGTATAGCTTGAAAAAGAGAAGCTGTCAACTGGATTTTACCAGATAGCCTCTCTTGTTGCGACAACGATAGTTGGGAATAACCCAATGTTATTTAGCGTTTACGTTTAAAAGAACATACCCATTTTTGGATTTGTTGATAAAAAGTTTTCCTACCATAACAATTTTCTTCCGGTTTAGTGTAAGTAGCTGTTTGCTTTTTATTTTCTAAATCCTTGGCAAATTCCCCTAAACGATTTCATATTGCTGCTTCTTCTGATGTTCTGGAATAACTCTATTTAGTTTTATAACTAACAAACCATCTGAGAAAGAAACCCCACCAACAACTACATCATCTGATAAAGTCCAAGTACGAGTAAATGCTCTCTTAGCTAATCCTTGATACAAATATTCATCATTAGAATCACCAACCTTATTTACTTCTACAAAGAGTTTATTCCACTCTGTAGTTACTTGAATCTCTTCTTTACTAAATCCAGCAAGTGCTATTTCTAACCTAAAATCAACTGAAGTCTCTTTAATTAAATTATATGGTGGATAATTATGATGAGTTTCAAAAGCAGTATCAAATCTCTTAAACCACTCATCTAATCCAATACTATTTCTTTGTATTCCGGCAAGATATTTAGCCGTATCTGGTACTGAAAGTGTAACCGAACTTGTTCCTAACATAATAGACCTACTAAAGCATCTGTGTAATTAAATGTCCCTTATGGCAACATTCATTACTATTTATATGATAGTAAGGATTTTTTATGTTCCAGTTAACCGAACTAAATGTTTGGATCTACTGCGGTTACTTCTTCTATTGGTTGCTTTCTACCACCAATTGTATATTTTTGAACTAGACTCCACTCTGACTTTTCCTTATAAGAGATTACTTTTATCTGATTCAGTGGAGCCATATCAGTAATCTTCTCTGGATTAACTACAGTTAGGAGTCCCCAATCGGAAAGAAGTTTAACGATTCTATTTCGTCTTTGTAGGTCGTTTTGAGTAATAGTGGTTGGTTTTTGGTCAATAGCGAAAAGTTCCTTAAAATGCATCGCATAATAATGTCCTCTCTTATGAAGAAGCATCACAGATTGATATAGAGTCTTTTCTTTACGACTAGCAACTCCAATTCTGGTTAATGTCTCCCTAAGTTTTAGAAAATCATCTGGTTCAGATAATAAAATCTCAACCATCATAGATTCATCCCAAGGAATATAATTCTCTTCAATTTTAGTAGTCATTTCATTCCGCCAGTATCAAGTTGTTGTTTAATAAAGGATAGTTGTTCCTTGGTTAAAATACGAAGAGCACTGAAAGCCTTTTCGTTATTATAATTATAATAACGCTTAACTACTTCCAAATCTTCTAATTTATCCTTACGAATCCAAGGAGCAAATCTTTTCTTTTTTCTGATACTATTTAGATAAAATGAATATTGCATATCTACATCTAACTCGTGATTAATATTCATTTCATTAGAAAAAAGAATAGTATCAATGCTACCAGATATACAACGATTAATTATAAATGGAGTATAGTCACTTATATTTTCTGAAAGGTCATTCTTATTGAAATTAATTGAATTCAACCAATCCTTTAGTTCAATCGTCACTTAAAATTAACCTCAACCATAATCTCAGTTAAACACGCCAATAAATTTATTTCTTGGTCAGCAACAAATGCTCCTTGAAATTGATATTTAGCAATAATAAGAACAGAAGCAGCAATACTAGGGCCGTCTAAAACACCATAAAGAGCATCATATACTCTACGAAGAATAATATTGTGGTCATTATCAATATTAGCAACAACCCATTTTCTTACTTCTGGGAAATTTTTTCCCCTAAGATATCCAATCAAATCATTAATCTTAACATCAGAAAAAGAAGCAAGTATTCCAGAATCAATTTTACCACTAGATGAATATCTTTGAATAGCATTCAACAACTGCCTAATATCAGGAAAATAATTCTCAACTAATTTAATGATGACCTTTTTATCATAATTAATGTTTTCTTTTTCTAAAATATAAGAAACTCTATTAAATACATCGGCCATCATTTTTAGCTTATCTTCTTTAGATATTGGAGTATATTTTAGAATAACACAACGTGATTGAATGGGCTCAATAATCTTATTTAAATTATTACAAGTAAAAACAAAACAAACATTATTATGAAGTTGTTCAATAACTCCACGAAGACAATTCATTACATCTGAAGTTGACCCATCAAACTCATCAAAAAAGATAACCTTCTTCTTATCACCAAATAATGAAACAGATGTTCCAAAATTTATTACCTGATTGCGAATAGTATCTAGAAATCTACCTTCTGAAGAACCATTCAGAAAAAGAACATCTTGGTTAGTTTGTTTACATAAAGTTTTTATAGTCTGTGTTTTTCCACTACCACAAGTTCCCTGAAGAATAATATTCTGATTAAGATTCCCATCTTCTTGTATCTTAAGAAAGAATTCTTTATTCTTCGGTGTTAAAATTAAATCCTCTACTTTATCTGGTGCCCATTTCTCAACAAAAAGAAATGGCTTATTCTCAATTTTATTCATAATCAAATCCAATCAGGTTTCATTTCTGGACGGCGAAGATAATTATCGCACACCCAAGTTTTTGAAGCAATATATTTTCTATAAGCAGTAAAGGTATCAATAGTATTATCAAGTTTATATTCATCTGGCATAGCACGAACAAATTCTTTTACATTGATATGTTCGGCAATGGAAATCTTAGCATTATTATGAAAGATTACCATTGCTTCTTCCATAGTATTCAAACAAGCATGTCGTTTCTGATACCTATGTTCGTACTCAAAGCATAAATGTATTCCGTGTGTAATCAACCAAGCAAGATTGTAGTGATTATCTGCAGCCCATTTGGTGCAGGGATGATTTCTATGAGAACCTTTTTCGGTATTATATGGAGAACCATCTTTCTTAGAAATAGTTCCCCAATCATAGTACCACTTAGAGTATATGATGGAGACCATCTGACAGGTCTCGACAGGCATCTTCACTGAGTATTTGTCAGGAAGTACTTGAGCAGACTTACTGGGGGACACATCAGTTACAAAGATATTCATAATATAAGATCGAAGTTCAGTCAGTATAAACGGAATCCGGTTCCATAGGAATATAATAATTTAGATTATACTTCTCATTTGTAAATTTGGATATGAGTTTAGATGAAATTATAACATCATAATTTGAAGGAATGATCTTGAGATTTTCCACTTTAAAGTTAAATGTAAATTCATTATCAGTTTCCCCAACCACTATTGAATATTCATTTGATGTATCATTCTTCTTATCACGAACAACTAAACGAATAACACCTGCATCACCAATTACAGACAAATCATCCAATTGATATACAGATGCAGCCTTTTTTAGTTTATCTAAATTAGAATGCTCTAATTGAAAACAAACATCTTCCGAAGGCAATACAATTCCCTTTTCTGGAGGAGAAACAATTACATGAGGGTCAGCAAAGAAATATTTAACAAGACGTTTTCCTTCTCTAATAATAACGTGTCTATCATTTGTAAAATCAAGATCCGGATCTTGATGAAGAGAAAGTCCATTTAGGAATTGATTTAGATCATAAATTGCAAAGTCCTTGGGAAATTCTTCTTCTAATATTGCTTCGGCAAGAATAGTCTTCATTACCGACATGGTGCGGAGTTTATTTCCTTCTCTCACAAAAATAGATTGATTGATAGAAGAAAAGTTCTTAAGAATAGCAAGGGTAGTATCAGAAAGTTTCATTATTATTTTTAGTTTCGGTATGAAATCCAGAGAAATGGTATAGAAGAATAGCGTAGTGGATAATCTTTAGTGCGTCAAGTTTAGATGTTCCGTTTTTCTTACCAAAACGGGAAGAATACTTAATTAGATTATCCCGACAAAATGGAACACCATCTCCAATTGCTTCAATAATATCAAGAACCTGAACTTTAGAATTTTCCGAAGTATAATGACCATGATAAGTACTTGAGAGGTATTGTTCCACTACCTTTAAAGTCTCATCTTCACTATACTTCCAGAAACCATTAGTATTAGGTGGTGTATTCTTTATTTCTTGATCCTTTGACGAAGCAGTTCCACCAAAAGAAAATACATCAGGGGACGCATATGGATTTCCCGTCAAACTAAATCCATCATCATCCCAATAATTATTATACGAACCTCCAGGAAGATTACTTCCAATAAATGATATCGTATCATTATTATTTGACGAATAAGCATTAAAATTTTCTTTTTTTTCAGGTAGTTCAGACATATTTTATAGTCACGATAGATTTTCAAATTACAGTATAACCCAAAAATACAGAAATGTCAAGTCATTATCTTTGAAAATCCCTTAATTTTATCAAAACGAATAATATTATCAAATTTATCTTCAAGTCCGTTCTTATGTGAAATTACAAATATATTAGTATCTTTAATCACATATTTAATAATTTTTGTAAAGTAATCAGTACCAAAATCATCAAGAGAGGAGTCAAAAACTTCATCAAACAAAAGAATATTACAACTAATTGAATTTTTCATTCTTGCAATTTCAATCCAAGTAAATAAAATCGCAAGATTAATTCTCATCTTTTCACCTTCACTAAAACTCTCATAAGTGAAATCTTCGTGAATGGGGGATTTTATATTTTCCTTAAACTCTTCATCGAGGGTAAAATTAATATAAAAATCCATCATCTGCAAATACTTATTAATTTGCTGGTTCATTAATGGAAGATATTTTTGGATGATTTTAGTTTTTACTCCACCATCTTTCATTAATAATTGTGCGAAATCAAAATAAGTCATACTTTCTTTATATTTTGATTTCTTTTTAAAATTACTAATTTGTTCTTTTTTTAATTCATCTAGTTTTAAGTGTTCAGTATTTCTATTTTCAAGTTGTTCGGTAATTGTTTGAATTTCATATTGAAGTTCCTTGATTTGTTTTTGATGACTAGAAATGCAAAGATTATTTTTAGAAATTTCATTATTTTTTGTCGTTATCTCATTTGAAAGATGTATAAAAGATTGTTCTCTATTCTCTTCATCTTTAATTGTTTGTTGAAGTTCCTTATATCCTTTTTGCAATTCTTTTGAATTTTCTTGAATTTCATTTATCCTATTCTCACGAAATTCAACCTGCAAGTCTTGCTTACAAGTTGGGCAGACTGTATTATCATTAAAAAACTTATTTTCCTCATTTATTGATGCAACTTTTTGTTGAATTTTTCCTTTTAATGAACCAAGTTTTTTAAGTTTATTAGTTGCCCCAGAAAATTCTTTTAATTGAAAATTCAAATCACCAATATAAGTTCCAAGTTCTTCATTATTTGTAGATACCTTTTCATTTAAATTTAAAAGTTCATATATTTTATTTTCTTTATCTTGTATATTTTTCTTCCCTCTTCTCTCCAACTCTTCAATAAAATTAGTTTGCATATCAATCTTTTCTTCAATAGATTTCTCAAACAAATTCATTTCTTTAATTTTCTCATTTGAATTTCTTATTTTTTCTTTTAAAATAGAATTCATAGCAGAAAATATCTTAATATCTAATAAATCTTCTACAATTTCACGACGATTTGCTGTAGATAGTTGCATAAAAGGAACAAAGGATGCACTACCTAATATTACAATTTGTGTAAATGATTTATAATTCAGTTTTAAAATATTATCTTCTAATTGTTTTTGTTGGTCGATTGTTGCTGCATTTTGATTTTGCATTTCACCATTAATCCAAATTTCAAAAATATTTGGTTTAATTCCTCGTAATACTTTA
>Ga0209299_1001275_pt1 | contig 14050 bp, 13 predicted proteins | sample S_140806_MF_Meta_FD_187326 | JGI IMG/M metagenome (GOLD analysis project Ga0209299, IMG submission 187326) | Freshwater microbial communities from Lake Simoncouche, Canada to study carbon cycling - S_140806_MF_MetaG (SPAdes) (version 2) | ecosystem: Environmental > Aquatic > Freshwater > Lake ...
AATTTGAGCCGTGCTGAAGCAAAAGATCGTGCGGACCATCTCTATGTAAACAGCTATGTAGTAACCCTTGATGTCACAAAGGGCGAAGAGACTTTCTATGCAAAGTCTGAAGTTTCCTTTACATGCAATAAGCCTGGATATTCAACTTTTATCGATGCTGTTGGTCGCTCAGTCATTAGCGCCACACTTAATGGCACACCCGTTGACACAAGTAACTTTGATGGCGAGTCCATCTTTATTACAAACCTTGCTGCAGACAATCTCTTAGTAATTGAAATCGAAGCCGAGTACTCAAAATCTGGAGAAGGTTTACAACGCTCAGTTGATCCATCAGATGGTGAGGTTTACCTATACTCACAAGGAGAAACCGCCCACATCCGCAATATGTTCCCTTGCTTTGATCAGCCATCACTAAAGGCAACCTTCAACCTAACTGTTACGACACCTGGTCACTGGGAAGCGGTTTCAAACAACCCAGTTGAATCAAAGGTTGCAAAGGGCGATCTAGTTGAGTGGAAGTTCTCAACGACCCCTCGCATCACTACATACTTAGATTGCCTAGTCGCCGGACCGTATTCACATGTGCATGATGTTTATAAGGGCGAAAAAGAGATCCCGCTAGGAATTTATTGCCGCAAATCAATGATGCAGTACTTGGATCCAGAAGATATTTTCCTGGTAACTAAGCAGGGCTTTGAATACTTTGAAAAGACATTTGGTTTGGCATATCCATTTGAGAAGTATGACCAAATCGCAGTTGTTGACTTTAACTTTGGTGCAATGGAAAACGCGGGCGCAGTTACCTTCCGTGAGGATGTTTTGGTATTTCGCAGCCACATGCCAGAAAAGGCATACCTATCTCGTGCAAACACAATCCTGCACGAAATGGCACACATGTGGTTTGGCGACATGGTCACCATGTATTGGTGGGATGACCTATGGCTTAACGAATCATTTGCTGAATGGTCTTCATATCTAGCACTGGCAGAGGCAACTCGTTTTAAGGGTGCTTGGTCAGAATTTAACTCTGCACGTAAAAACTGGGCATATCGTCAAGATCAGCTCTCCTCTACCCACCCCATCATCGCTGACATGGTTGATATGGAAGCGGTTAATGCAAACTTTGATGGAATCACCTATGCAAAGGGTGCCTCTGTTTTACACCAGTTAGTTGCACACGTTGGTCGCCCACAATTTATTGCTGGTCTTCAAAAATACTTTGCCAAGCACGCCTGGGGTAATACAACTCTTAATGACTTGTTAACAGAACTAGAGGCAACTAGCGGACGCAAACTTGATGCTTGGGTTAACACCTGGCTACAAACAGCAGGAGTTAACACACTGCGTCCAGTCTTAGATATCGATGGTGACACCTATAAGTCAGTGAGTATTTCCCAGGAGTCGCCTCTTGTTCCGGCAGGATCTAAAGAACTTCGTCCACACCGTTTAGCTGTTGGTCTCTATGACATCAGTGGCGATGCGTTGAAGCTTCGCAAATCTGTAGAACTAGATGTTGTGGGAGCATCAACTGCTGTGGCAGGTCTTGCCGGAGAAAAGGTTGCAGACCTACTACTTATCAATGATCGCGATCTTTCATATGCCAAGCTGCGCTTTGATGAGCGCTCTATTGCAACTCTCAAGACTCATCTTGGAAAGTTTGATGATGCCCTAGCCCGCGCTCTTTGCTGGGCTGCAATCTGGGATATGCATCGAGATGCTGAAATTTCATCAGCAGATTTCATTGAAATTGCACTTAATGGTCTGGCAGGTGAAAGTGATGATGCAATCGTCAATATTGTTCTTGCCCAGTTAGGTACTTCTGTTGAGGCATATACAAAGGATGCAAACCGCAACGCAGCGCGTGAAAAGTTAGCTGATGGGCTATGGGCACTAACAAATAGTTCAGCTGCCGGAAGTGACCTTCAACTACTTATCTCTCGTGCCTTTGCAATCAATGCACATACCGAAGCACAGACAGCCAACATCCGCGCACTACTAAATGGAAGTGCACCTGGGCTAAAAGTTGATGCAGATCTTCGTTGGTACTTCCTAATCGCCCTCACAGAGCGCGGTGCGACTACAAAGGCAGAACTAGATGCTGAGCTTGCAAAGGACAATACAACTACTGGCAACCTGGCATTTGAGACCTGCTTGGCAGCTATGCCAACAAGTGATGCCAAGGCATATGCATTTAACAAGGGGTTAGATGCAGATGTTGCAACATCGGTGCGCACCGCACTTGTTGCAGGATTCCAGCGCCCTATCCAGGCACAGCTACTTGAACCATTTGTGCCGCTTTACTTTGATAACTTAATTTCAGTGTGGGAATCACGCTCATATGAGCCTGCAGCAAAGTTTGTTTCTGGTTTCTATCCATCATGGGTTGTGAAGCAATCAACTGTGGATCTAACAAATGCTTGGCTAGCAGGGGCTGGAAAAGATTCTCCAGCCGTTTTGCGAAAGCTTGTTAAAGAGTCCCAGGATGGATTAATCCGCGCTCTTAAGGTGCAGGAGCTCGATAAGTAATTATTCGATTGAAGTAATTGCAGATGATGACTTGCTCTTTTTAGGAGCGGTCAATGCATATGCAATTGCTGAAATGCCAACAAATAAAACTGTTGGAATTACTATGAATGTGACAACGGTTTCAAAGACAGATAAACCTGGAGCCGACGTTGCTGGACCTTCAAAGATTGTCATGGCTTAAGTGTAAATTACTTATGCAGTCGCTGCTGCCACACCAAATGGTTGCAAGTACGGCAACCATCTGTGATCTGTGCGACCTGTGCCCAAAATTCTCCATGCTGCACCCACTGGCTCACGTGGCAAGGTGCGCAAACGCCAGCCAAGTTCTTTCAGGTGTTTGTCAGCTTTAAGGTGGTTGCACTTGTGACACGCAGAGACAACATTTTCCCAATTATGTCCGCCGCCACGACTGCGTGGGATCACATGGTCGATTGAAGTTGCAGGTGCTGCGCAGTAAACACAGCGACCACCGTCACGAGCAAAGATTGCTCGACGAGACAGTGGCACAGAGTGACGATAAGGAATACGAACAAATTTTGTAAGGCGCACAACTGCAGGCAAAGAAACTTGGCCGCCAGCAAATCGTAGAACTTCGCCAGAATCTTCAACCATCACAGCTCGGTGATTTAGGACAAGGATCAGCGCGCGACGCTCTGTTATGACACCCAACGGCTCGTAGGTGGCATTTAAGACAAGTGTGCGCGACATATATCGCTCCCGATCTAGCGCCTGGCTGGCACCGATTGGCATATCTTGCACCAAAACACCCGACCTCGTGGGTATTTGAAAGGGGCTTTTAGGTAAAGATTTGGATAAAGTCTTGCCATTATGAACGACTCACTGCGTAACTTCCTCGATTGGATGGCTGGGACTCCCCTTCGCATCCTGATCATCCTTATTGGCGCTGGTTTAATACAAACCTTTGGGTCCCGAGCTATTTCTCGTGCCATGAACAGATTGGCTTCGGCTGATCTGATCCTTGGGCCTGGCAATATGGTGGCTCGACAAAAGGAACGTGCCACAACCATTGGCGGTGTCCTGACTGCAACGTTAAAAAGCTCAACCTGGATTATTGCTGTTGCCATGGCCTTGGGTGAGTTTGGTTTTGATCTGGGTCCATTGATTGCATCTGCCGGTGTTGTTGGCGTTGCAATTGGATTAGGTGCACAAACACTCGTGCGAGATGTTCTATCTGGCATTTTTATGTTGATTGAAGATCAGTACGGAGTTGGCGATTTAGTTGATGTTCTAGAAGTTGAAGGCGTAGTGGAAAAAGTTGGACTACGCGTTACAACTGTTCGTGATGGCCAAGGCACACTCTGGTATTTGCGCAATGGTGAAATCTTAAAGGTTGGAAATCAATCTCAATCTGGTTGATTAACCATTGAGTTAGCCGCCATCTCACAATAACTCCACAGCTGTGTCTTTAACTCTTCTGTTATTTCAACGCCATCAATAGCGGTGCGCATCGCGCTAAGCCATGCATCCCGAGCCTTTGTGTCTATAGAAAACTGCGCATGGCGCATGCGAAGACGTGGATGTCCCCGGTTTTCTTGGTAGGTATCAGGTCCGCCCCAGTACTGTTCTAGAAACCATTGCAACCGTTGGGCGGCGCCTTGTAAATCATTGTCTGGATACATCGGACGCAAGATTGGATCAGTTGCCACAACAGCGTAGAACTGCGAGACCAAATCTGCGAAGAACTTTTCACCGCCAACTTGTTCGTAGAAGTTACTCATACCTGCAAGCTTGCTAGGCTTTTTCCCTTTGCGATCTGCAATACAAAGTAACTACTGACTAAACAGAGTGTGCCGCTTATATAGAAGGCGGCAGCGTAATCTCCGAGCTTTACGCGCAAGACCGCTGCGCCAAAGGCAGCAATAGATCCACCAATTTGGTGAGCGGCAAAAACCCAGCCATAAATAACTGTTGCTCTATCTGGACCCAAGATTGTTCGGCACAACATAATTGTTGGAGGAACCGTTGCAACCCAGTCGAGCCCATAGAAGATTACGAACACAAGGGTTGATGGATGCACCGTTGAAAACAAAATGGAGGGCAGTAAAAAGAGTGAAAGTCCGCGTAGGAAGTAATAGAAAAACAAAAGTTTTCTAGGATCAAATTTATCGGTTAGCCATCCAGAAGCCAATGTGCCAATGACATCAAAGACACCGATGAGTGCGAGCAAGCTCGCTGCCACAACCTGGCCCATGCCATGATCATGTGCTGCCGGAATGAAGTGAGTGCCGATTAATCCACTCGTTGAAAGACCACAGACAAAGAAAGAACCGACCAAAATCCAAAAATCTCTATGAGCACTCGCCTCTTTTAATGTAACAAAGGCTAATTTGGCAGCATTCATTGTTGGCTTAGCAGGTGCCTGCCAATCATCGGGTGCGCCATAGGGCAACATTCCTAGATCTGCTGGCTTTTCACGTAAGAATAAATAAATCAGCGGAACCATCAGCATTGCAGCTGCACCGATTGTTAGACCAATTGATTTCCAACCGTAGCTTTCTGAAAGGGTTGTTAATCCAGGCAAGAAGACCAATTGACCAGTTGCAGCAGCAGCAGTTAATGCACCAACAACTAATCCACGACGCTTCACAAACCAACGATTTGCAATTGTTGCAGCAAAGACAAGGGCCATGGATCCAGTGCCAATACCAACGATCACGCCCCATGTAAGCACTAACTGCCATGGTGCGTGGACAAAGGTAGTTAAGAATGCACCGGTACTGACTGTAGTTAGCGCTGCCATCACAACTTTGCGCACGGTAAATCGCTCCATAAGCGCTGCGGCAAAAGGTGCGGTCAATCCAAACAACAAAACATTGACCGCGATTGCAAATGAGATCTGATCTCTTCCCCAACCAAATGCATCTTCTAGGGGAACAATTAATACTGATGGTGCTGATCTAAAGCCTGCTGTTGCGACCAGGGTAAAGAAGGTAACAATCGCCGCAATCCATGCAGGATGCAATCTTCTTGTTGTTGCCATGGTTAGCTCTCTAAATACTTGTTAAGGAACTCGCGCTCGGCATCATTGAGGGGCCGTGACTTTTTGGTGTCCATGGAAACAGTAACTTGCACAGTTTTCACAACTGCCAAGAGCTCATCTCCATGCTTCATCTCATAGGTCACACCAAATGAAGATGTGCCAATCTTGTTAACCCAGATTTCAACATCAATGTAGATGTCACCGGTGTAGATAGGTGCAATGAAATCAACCTCTGCTCTAGCCACAACCATTTCAATCATCTTTGACCACGCATAGCGGGCTTCTTGAGCAAAGATCAAATACGTTGAATTATTGACATGACCAAACGCATCTAAGTCACCCCAACGCACATACTGCTTGTTTGTAAATCTCATTAGCGAGTCAACTTTCTGTATGTCATGCGATGTGGGCGAGAAGCCTCAGCACCCAATCGCTCCCGTTTATTTTCTTCATAGCTTTCAAAGTTTCCTTCAAACCAGAACCATTTCGCATCACCTTCGTAGGCCAAGATGTGTGTTGCAACGCGGTCTAAGAACCATCGATCGTGAGAGATCACTACGGCACACCCTGGAAACTCCAGCAATGCATTTTCAAGTGATCCCAATGTTTCAACATCTAAATCGTTCGTTGGCTCATCGAGGAGTAATAGGTTTCCACCTTGCTTAAGTGTGAGCGCTAAGTTCAAACGGTTACGTTCTCCACCTGACAAAATACCGGCAGCTTTTTGCTGATCTGGGCCTTTAAAACCAAAGCAGGAAACATAGGCACGTGATGGCATTTCGACTTGGCCAACCTTAATAAAGTCCTGCCCATCTGAAACAACTTCCCACAGCGACTTCTTTGGATCAATGCCACCACGGCTCTGATCAACATATGAAATCTTTACAGTCTCACCAATTTTTACTGCGCCCGAATCAGCGGTTTCCATACCCATCAAAGTCTTAAACAGTGTTGTCTTACCAGCACCGTTAGGACCGATGATTCCAACAATTCCGTTACGGGGCAGAGTAAATGAGAGATCTTCAATAAGAACTCGATCTCCATAGCCCTTAGTTAAGTTGTTTACTTCAATAACAACATTTCCAAGACGTGGGCCAGGTGGAATCTGAATTTCTTCAAAGTCGAGTTTGCGCATCTTGTCAGCCTCTGCAGCCATCTCTTCATATCGCGCAAGACGTGCCTTTGACTTTGCTTGGCGGCCCTTTGCATTTTGGCGCACCCAATCAAGCTCTTCTGCCAAACGCTTTGCGCGCTTTGCATCCTTTTGACCTTCAACCTTTAAACGTGCGGCCTTTGTTTCAAGATAGGTCGAGTAATTACCTTCATATGGATAGGCACGACCACGGTCTAGTTCAAGAATCCACTGGGCAACATTGTCCAAGAAGTATCTATCGTGCGTGATCGCAACAACTGCGCCAACATACTTATTGAGGTGTTGTTCCAACCACAATACAGATTCTGCATCTAAGTGGTTTGTTGGCTCATCTAGAAGAAGCAAATCTGGTGCTTGCAAAAGAAGCTTGCAGAGTGCAACGCGGCGCTTTTCTCCACCAGATAAGACAGAAACATCAGCATCCGGTGGTGGGCAACGAAGTGCATCCATTGCTTGTTCTAACTGTGAATCAAGTTCCCAGGCATTGCGGTGATCTAGTTGCTCCTGCAGGTTTCCCATCTCAGCTAACAAAGTGTCATAGTCTGCATCTGGGTTTGCCATCTCGGCGCTAATCTCATCAAAGCGTGCAAGCATTGCAACGGTTTCTGCAACGCCCTCCTTAACGTTATCAATAACATTTTTTGTCTCATCAAGATGAGGCTCTTGCAGCAAGATTCCCACGGTGTAGCCGGGAGTTAAGTAGGCCTCACCATTTGATGGTTGCTGTAATCCGGCCATGATCTGTAGGACAGTTGACTTACCTGCACCGTTAGGACCGACCACACCAATCTTGGCGCCTGGATAAAACATAATCGTGACGTCATCAAGGATGACCTTGTCACCATGCGCTTTACGCGCCTTCTTCATCGTATAAATGAACTCAGCCATGGAATGAAACCTTAGTGGTAGTGACGGGTAGACTATGCATTACGACCCTCCTACAAGCGCCTGTAGCTCAGTCGGATAGAGCACCCGCCTTCTAAGCGGGTTGTCGCAGGTTCGATTCCTGCCAGGCGCGCTGTGACTTTTTTGGATCTTTACATCAATCTCTTAATAAATGGGAAAAGAAAAACGGCCGGGATATACCCGGCCGTTTTCCACCCTCGTTCTTTAATCTATTAAGCGCCGATCTTTGCGATCTGCTTCTGGTTTACAGCCAGTAGACCACCTGTGATTGTTGTGAACTCAAGTGTTGGATCTGTGTTTACACACTTTGGGCTCAATAGGTAGTTAAGGAATGACTTAACTGCCGCAGCGTTAGGTGTCTTTGTGTCAACTAGTGCGTATGAAACGATTCCTAGTGGGTAAGCACCAGGAACTGTTGTCTTGTAGTTGAATGTCAAGAAACCGTTAGCATCAACAGTCGCTTCGCTGATAAACGCTGCAGTACCTGCAGCATCTGGAGCCTGGAAGTTACCTGCAGGATTTAGAATGCTAGCAACACGTAGACCCTGTGCCTTTGCGTAGTTCTTCTCTGCGAAAGTAATTGAGTAAGGAGTCTTTCCAGCTTGTACTGCAACACCAGTTGATCCTGATGCACCAGTGATGCGACCTAGGTTCTCAGGAGCGTTCAAGTTACCTGGGAATGAGGTTGCAAATACGCTTGATCCTGGCTTCGTCCAAACTGAAGGAGCAGAGCCTGCAAGGAACTTGGTGAAGTTTTCTTGTGTTCCAGATGAATCTGAACGGTAAACAACCTTGATTGTCTGGCTTGGAAGTGTGTAGTAAACAGTGCGGATGTCTGTACGTAGAATTTCAGGCTGACCCTTTGCATCCTTCTTTACTGATCCGTCTGCGTTCTTGCGGTAAATAACTGTCTTAATTTGACGGTTGTTGTCTGCAACGATTGCTGGATCGTTCCACTTTGTGATTGTTCCCGCAAAGATTCCTGCAATTGTTGTTGGAGAAAGGTTTAGACCCTTTGACTTGTTAGGAAGGTTGTACATAACAGCAACTGGTGCTGCAACAACTGGGATGTGAATAACTGATGCAAGACGAGTAGCTGCTGTGTGAGCTGCATCTGAGAAGTTAACATCGCCAATTCCCTTGTCAGAGTTTCCGCGACCAGTTCCTGAACCGCCACCTGTGTAAGTGATTGAGTGACCTGTGTCTGTTGCGAATCCTGCCTTGCAAATATCAATTAGTGGCTGTGGAAATGTTGCACCTGAACCAGTTAGACCAACTGAAAATGCTGGCTGAACTGCAAAGATTGACAGCGCTAGAGCAGCAGCTGCAATCTTTAATGACTTCGAGATCTTCATACGATTGTTTCCCCTTTTTATGTGGATTTAGTTATTAGACGTGCACGACTAATACGGGGTAAAACTTAAAGGGACATGCTTAATTTCCAACCGATAGCCGTCAAACGGAGGGTAAAAACTAAGTGAACAACAGGTTAAGAACTTTTTAGCCGAATCGACCTGTTACATAATTTTCGGTGCGAGTATCACGTGGGCGAGAGAAGATTTCAGATGTTGGACCCATCTCGATCATTGAACCTGGGCCGCCATCTGACAAGAAGAAGGCTGTGTAATCTGAAACACGAGCCGCCTGTTGCATATTGTGGGTCACAATAATGATTGTCATTGATGATGAAAGCTGAGAAATCGTCTCTTCAATCTTTAGTGTTGAACCTGGGTCCAAAGCAGAACATGGCTCATCCATTAACAAGACCTGAGGCTTTACCGCGAGTGAACGGGCAATACATAGACGCTGCTGTTGTCCACCAGAAAGTGATCCACCGTGTGCATTGAGGCGGTCTTTAACTTCAGACCACAAACCTGCGCGCTCCAAGCAATCTTCAAGCAGCTCATCCTTATTAGATGTCTTAAGTTCTGCAAGCTTTAAACCTGACAAAACGTTTTCTGCAATTGTCATTGATGGGAATGGGTTTGGCTTCTGGAAAACCATTCCAACCTTTAAACGAATCTTTGTTACATCTGTACCTGATTCGTAAATGTCTTTTCCATCAAGCAAAACTTCACCAGCCATTTGTGCGCCAGGAATGAATTCGTGCATACGGTTGAGTGTGCGAATAAATGTTGACTTACCGCAACCTGATGGTCCGATCAGGGCAGTGACAGTGCCTGACCAAAAATCAAGTGAGATGTTGTCTAGGACGTGCTTGCCACTAAACCATGCGTGGACACCGCGTGCTTCAAGACCAACGCCTAGAGATTGACCACCAGGAGCCTTCTTTTGCTTTGCCGCTGCAACATCACTTAGTGATGAAGGCTTGGTCGTTGTCTTGTCCATGTTTGCCTCATTTTCATTAGTCATTACTTTGCCACTTTCCTCTCACTCAAATAACGAGCCATGGTAAACAAGGCAAGAACAATCACGAGCAGCACAAGAATTCCTGACCATGCACGTGCAATTGACTCTTCAGTTCCCTGTCCAAAACACTTCCAGATGTAGATTGGAAGTGAGCCCATTGGTCCGCTAAATGGGTTCAAATTTACAGCTTCTCCGCCACCTGTTAGAAGAACAAGTGGTGCGGTTTCACCGGCTACGCGAGCGATACCAAGAATAAGAGCTGTTACCAAACCGCTCTTTGCAGCTGGGACAACAACTAGCGCAACTGTGCGCCACTGTGTACCGCCTAATGCAACACCTGCTTCACGTAAATCATTTGGGATTAAGAGAAGTACTTCTTCTGATGTTCGAGCAATTGTTGGAATCATCAAGATCATTAATGCAAGAGAGCCGGCAAACCCCGAAAGTGACCCAGAAATTGGATACACATATGCAGACAAAATAAATAAGCCTGCGACAATTGATGGAACACCCGACATTGCCTGAACTAGGAATTTGATTGGGGCTGCAAACTTTCCGCGGATTTCAGTTAAATAAATTGCTGTCAAGATTCCAATCGGCATTGCAACGATCAATGCGATAACAACCATGATGAAGGTGCCAATAATTGCATGGAGCAATCCACCCTTGCCAAGTGGATCATTCACGCTATTAAGGCTCATATCATTTGTAAATAAACCAAAACCCAAACCTTCATATCCACGCTTTCCAACTTCGAATAAAATACTAAAAATTGGTAGCACTGCAAAAGTCATACCCACAGATACAAGTCCGCGTGCAATTGCATCTTTTGCACTTGCCACACCGCGTTGTAAATAGCTTGCCGTGAAATCGATAATGATTGAGGCAACGAAGAAAAGAGTGAAGTAAGCCAACTTTCCCTTCATCGGCGTAACAGCAACTATCGCAAATGAAACAAAAGCTGCTGCAAGATAAATCCCGGCTGTGATTAAACGTTGCTTAGGGGTTGCTACCCATGGCTTCCCTGGCTTTGGAGGTGCAACAAATGTGCTCATCGTCCCTTTGCTCCCGAACTCTTAACGATCAAATCTGCAATTGAGTTAACAATTAGCGTCAAAATAAACAGAACCAATCCCGCGGCCATTAGTGCCTTGATCTCTCCTGCTCCTGCTTCACCAAACTTAAGCAAAATCATTGATGCAACGTTTCCACCTGCACCTAGCAATACCTGCCAGTTGATTTGGTACACAATATTTAGAACTGTGTAAACGGCAACAGTTTCACCCATGGCACGGCCCAATCCAAGCATTGCTCCACCAACAACACCGCTTCGTCCGTAGGGAATAGCAACAGCCTTGATCATTGCCCAACGTGTCGCACCAAGAGCATATGCAGCTTGGATGCGATCAAGTGGAGTCTGTCCAAAAATTTCGCGTGAAATAGATGTAACGATTGGAATAATCATGATCGCTAGAACAACGCCTGCGACAAATGGTGAGCGGGTAAACACCGGTACTTGTACATCAAAAAATGGCAAGAAGCCGAGATACTTGTTAAGTAACTTAGCCCAGTATTCGGCACTTGGCATCAAAACAAAGTAACCCCAAATTCCGAAAAGAACTGAAGGGAATGCTGCCATCAAATCGATGATTGCAACCATAAATTTTCTAACAGCAGTTGGGGCGTAGAAGGATAAGTACAGAGCTGCCAATACTGAAATAGGAACGGCGATTACAACAGCGATAGTTGCGCAAAGAATTGTTCCGATAAGCATGGCAGCAAGCCCAAATTGAGTTTGGTTGTAGTCAATATTGCCTGATTCATCCGCCACAATATTCCAAGCACTGCCGGTGATAAAATTAAGTCCTTGCGATTTCAAAACATCGTAACCTTGATACGTTAGGTAAATAAGAATGAGTCCAAGAATTACTAAAGAAAATAGTCCGCCTGCTGTTACAACTCCACGAAAGATCTTGTCCGATACTCGTGGCTTTGTCGTGATTTCGCGTGGGGCAGGGATATCTGCCGACTTGTTTTCAAGCAATGTCATGGGCTGAATCTTGTACATACTCGGGATTTTTTACATAGATCAAAGATGTCTAGAAGGTTAACAAAAGGTGAAAAGAGCCCTTTCCCCCTAAGGTTGCCCTTATGGCCAATGAACAAGCGAATCTGATCTGGATCGACTGCGAAATGACCGGACTCTCCCTAGAAAAAGATGTCCTGGTCGAAATCGCTGTCCTTGTGACCGACTCTGATCTAAATGTCATCGGTGAAGGTGTGGACGTTGTCATCAAGGCGAGCGCAGAACAGCTTGCCGGCATGAATGAGTTTGTGACCCAGATGCATACCAACTCTGGCTTGATCACCGAGATCCCTAATGGCATCACAGTTGCCGAAGCTGAAGCCAAGGTCATCGCCTATCTTGAGAGTGCTTCAACCCAACCCGGCAAATCTCCTTTGGCTGGAAACTCAGTTAGCGTGGACAGATCCTTTATCGCTCGCGATATGCCACTACTGAATGACTATCTGCACTACCGAACAGTTGATGTGTCATCAATTAAGGAATTGACCCGCAGATGGTTTCCCAAGGCTTACTTTGCAGCCCCTGCAAAGACCGGCAACCACCGAGCCCTTGGCGATATTCAAGATTCAATCGCAGAACTGGCCTATTACCGCCAAACAGTCTTTATCTCCGCACAAAACGAGGGGCCAACCACCGCCTAACAACGGGTAGACTTAGCAACTCATGGTGGACGTAGCTCAGCTGGTAGAGCACCCGGTTGTGGTCCGGGATGTCGCGGGTTCGAGCCCCGTCGTTCACCCCAAGTTTCAAATCTGGATTTACCCTCGCACCAATTAGTAGAGAGCAGGACCACAATGATTTTCGACGTCGTTGTTGAAATCCCAGCGGGATCACGTAATAAGTACGAGATCGACCACACCACCGGTGAGGTCCGCTTAGATCGCATGCTCTTCACATCTACTCGCTATCCCTATGACTATGGCTTTGTTAAGAACACGCTTTCATTAGATGGCGATCCACTAGATGCACTCATCATGCTTGATGAGCCAACATTTCCTGGTTGCGTTGTTTCTTGTCGCGTAATTGGAATGTTAAACATGACAGATGAAGCTGGCGGAGATGACAAACTACTGTGTGTTGCAGCAGGAGATGTAAGAAAGTCTTATCTTCAAGATCTCAATGATGTTCCTGCCTACGAACTATCTGAAATCAAGCACTTCTTCGAAGTTTACAAAACCTTGGAGCCAGGAAAATCTGTTCAAGGCGGCGAATGGGTTGGACACGTGGAAGCAGAACTTGAAATCAATGCTTCATATGAGCGCTTTAAAAACACCCACTAATTCTCGACAAAATTGATGTATCGGGGCGCTTGAGCCTTCGATTTGAGACAGATCCTGCGCGTGAAAGTGTCGCAGATGTGCGACAAGGCAGGTGTTGCTGATAGGTTTCCCTCTGCATTCAAGCGTTTCCGGCGCCTGGATGCTTCGGGTGGTTAGCTCAGTTGGTAGAGCAGGTGACTCTTAATCACCGGGTCGGGGGTTCGAGTCCCTCACCACCCACTTACGCAAGTAAGCCCGAGTTCTTTAACCTTCAGTTCTAATCGTAAATCTCAAGATGTTCTGTTCCCCATTGCGGGAGTAATCCCAGCTTGTAGCCAATTCGGCAAATAACTTGGTGCCCAAGCCAGGTGCATTCTGTGTCATCCCGGCTCCGTCTGAGTGGATCTCAAGATTCACATATCCATCCACCCAAGAACCGGTGACTGAAATCAGGCTCGCTTTGGCATGGCGAATTGCATTTGAAACACCCTCATCAATTAATGCGATTACATCATTTTGCGCTGAAATTTCTAAATCATCAATCCAGCCCAGATCAATCCTAACTTGCGCTATTCCCCGCCAACCAGAAGATATTTTTTCTAATCTTTCTTGCGGGAAGGAAACTCGAGATTGTGAAACTTGAGCATGATCTTGGCTAAGGATATCTACCGCGCTTTTCAATGCGTGGCGCGCTAAATCGGTATCCCCCGTTTTTGAGGCTCGTTCAAGAAGCAAACTTGAAGCAATCA
>Ga0209299_1001278_pt1 | contig 14042 bp, 13 predicted proteins | sample S_140806_MF_Meta_FD_187326 | JGI IMG/M metagenome (GOLD analysis project Ga0209299, IMG submission 187326) | Freshwater microbial communities from Lake Simoncouche, Canada to study carbon cycling - S_140806_MF_MetaG (SPAdes) (version 2) | ecosystem: Environmental > Aquatic > Freshwater > Lake ...
CAGGGGCGCCAGTCGTGGGGTTGAACTGAGGGGCATATGTTTCTTCCAGCGCTTCCCATGGCATCAGAGACGAGAAGAGCACCCAGCGGTTGTCCGAGTCCAGCGTGCCGCCAAAAGGCACATGGAATTCCTCGATTGAGAGCTGGCCGTTATGGTGTATTCGGTACATTTGCGGCGTTCAGAGGTTGAAGTAATCGTCAATTGCCCTGATCGAGTCCAGTTTACCGGCTCTCGATCACTGAAACAAGCTGCGCCGCAGTCGATCTGGCTTTTTCAGGAGTCCCTAGTTAATTGTAGCTAAACAGTCGCACCGGGAAACGGCTCGATCTGGCGGCCACACCATGAATAACGCATACATCGCCATGCGAGCCTTGAGGCGTCTCGCTCGAGTCACAACAAAGGATCGCCCCCTTGCGAGGGCAGATCAACAAAAAAGCACCCGTCAAGGCGGGTGCTTAAGGAGATTGGGTTCAATCGATCAAACGGCGTAAACAAAATCCGCGTTTGTTAAGGTTGCTGCTGCAGCTGCACCTACACTTGCAAACACGAAGCTACCAGCTGCAGTCGCATCATTGTAGTAAATGTTGCCAGCACCGCCGAAGGTGGTGTCTACATAGATGCCGGCGAGGCTACCAAGACCGTCTCCGGTAAACCCAACCCCCTTGAAGAAAGAAGCATTGCTTAAAACAGCGCCAGCCACGGGACCGCCCAGGAATGTGAGACCCTTAATTCCAACAGCCAGCGAACCCACAAGTATCGAATCGAGGCTATTTTTAAGCTGAATCGTGTCTTGTACAGCAGAAAAATCAGTGATGGTATCTTGGTTGGCGGAGCCAATGTCACCAAAGACAAAGAAGTCGTTATCGGCACCACCATTTAAGGTGTCATTGCCAAGGCCACCAGCAATGAGGTCAATGCCACCATTGCCACTCAGATTGTTGCTGAGGTTGTTGCCTGTAATGGTATCGGCAACACCACTTCCATTGACATTCTCAAACTGCAAAACATTAAGGATAATGGCAGGAGCACCGCCACTAAGGTTAACCTTAACGTTATTAGATATCAAGGCAAGATCCACTGTTGTACTAACAGCACCAGCTGGAGCCGTTGCCAAGCTTAAATCAATCGTATCTTGGCTACTACTTGTGGCAACAATTGTTTCTACACTGATGAGCTGATCAGTCTCACCTGGAGATTTGGTCACCACCCCAAAGGCACCAAGTGTAATCGGGCCGGTGAGTGCAGAATAAATCACACTATCCGTTCCAAGGCCGCCATCAATCACGTCGGAACCAAGGGAGGCATTTATGAAATCGTTTCCATCACCTGCGAGAATTATATTGTTATTAAACCTGCCAATAATTGTGTCGGCGAAATTGGAGCCGATAGCATTTTCAATACTAAATAAGGTGTCAACTCCGGCGGCCCCGGTGACAGTGTTGCTAGTTAAATTAATTGTTACCGACCCGGCGGCATTGGAATAGCTCACAAAATCAGAGCCAAAGCCTCCATTGATTACATTGTTGAGGGCGTTCCCCTGCAGCGTATCATTGAAAGCGCTGCCGGTGATATTCTCAATAGAGGTTAGAACGTCAATTCCTGATCCTCCAGTGTTTTGGGCGCCAACGATGGAAAGAGAGACATTGACAGCCGATGATGCCGAAAAATAGCTTACAGTATCTATACCAGCCAAACCATTTATGAAATCTACTGGATCATTAGTGCTCAAAATTAAATCATTGCCTAATGTTCCTGGGAGATTAGCCATGAGATATAGATGCAGAGGAAAGAGAATAACTACGGATGAAATTGATGTGCAAAGGCATCTTTCTGCAATTATTCTCAATTAACCATATCCCTTCGGAAGTCGAGGGTTCGCTTGATATGGACACTTGTCCAATTGGATTCATATGGCTGGCTTGTCTTCAAGGAGAAGGACCCTTCAGTTGTTTCGCTGTGAGCGGTTAAAGCCAATGGCAGTAGCGTCGGGCATTCAGAGATGCATCCCAAATTACAAGCAACTCTTGATTAAGCAGCAAGCTCCGCGACTGGCCCCTCAGGCTAGGCTTGCACGCATGTTTTAAGCCTGATTCCATGCCCATGAAACGGATCCTGTTCCAACCTGGAACTTGATCAGCAACGAAGCTCCGCAATGCCTGACAAGCTGCCTCTCGACCCTAGAGTGGTTCGGAAGTGCTAACGAGGGAGATGGGGTGGAGCCCCAGAGCAAAATCCAGTATCAGGCGGGGCTCTCCCTCAACCAGTTCACGGAGCAATACGGCATAGAGTCACAGTGTGAGGCAGCGCTTGAAAAGGCTCGATGTCCGGAGAGGTTTCGCTGTTCGCCTTGTGGAGATGCACTCTGCGATGTGATTCATAACAGGCGTCGAAAGCGATATCAATGCAAGACCTGCCGACACCAGACAATGCTGACGTCAGGAACCATTTTTGAAGCCACCTAGCCCATAGGCTTCTGCAAAGCAGTAGCCGGCGCTCAGCATATGGTTTCAGGCGATCTATATGCTCAGCCAGGCGAAACAGGGCTCTCTGCCTTGGCGCTGAAGCATCAGCTTGGGGCAAGTTACCCTACGTCTTGGATGATTTATCACAAACTCATGCATTCGATGCAGCAACGTGATGATCACTATCTGATGGGTGGACTCGTGCAGATTGATGATGCTTATCTCGGCGGTGAGCTCAGTGCTGGCAAGGCTGGTCGTGGATCGGAGAACAAGGTCCCCTTCGTTGCAGCTGTGGAATCTAATGATAAGAAACGACCGATCCGCATGCGGATGAGTCGTGTAAGTGGATTCACACCAAGAGCCATTTCAAGCTGGGCTCAAAACCATGTTGCAGCCGGGACGACTGTCATCACCGATGGCCTGGCGTGTTTGGCTGGAGTGACCGAGGCCGGCTGCAAGCACATACCACAGATTGCAGGGGGCCGAAAGCCAAAAGAACTGCTGTTGTTCCAGTGGCTCAATACAATCCTAGGCAATGTAAAGACCGGGCTTGGTGGCGCTTATCATGTTTTTCTATCTTCCAAGTATAGTAACTGCTACCTTGCGGAAATTGCGTACCGATTCAATCGTCGATTCAATCTGAAGACAATGCATCAGCGGCTCCTGATGGCAGCGGTGGGCTGCTCACCATGGCCAGAGCGGCACCTGCGTTCCGCGGAGTCTTCTTGCTGATCAGGAACCGGCATGGCGCATCTTCGGGCCATCCGTCCAAGCGCACGCGTGACGTGGCCGGATGATGCAAGTGCAGGAGACCGGCATCGGAGCCTTGTTGTCGCTTCCCCAGACCCGCCGTGTCGTTGCGCAGCCCCGCCTGTTGCTTCGTCGTTGGACAGAAGCAGTTGCGTGGTTGGACTGGCCTTCAGGGAGGTCTAAGCACCGCTGCGATTGGCAGGGCCGGGCTACGCCAACGTTCGGAGAGTCACCACTGACCAGATCGATCAGGGCGGTGCGCCTGAAGAGAGCGCTCTCGGGCAGGCGCGTGCCCCGGCCGCAGGCCTCCCCTCGGCCGTTCCAGCAGAGGCCACGCCAGAGGAGTTGTAACGGCTTTGGCCAAAGCCCCACGGGCCGAAGCCCTGCAGGGCTTCAGCGGAACGGGTGCCGAAGGCCATGGATCCGGACCACCATGCGACCGGAAGAGGTTCATCTTGCGGCGGATCGTGGGCGGAAAAGCCTGTCCTGACCACGATCCGCCACTGGCTTCGGGCAGGGGGGTTGGCAGGGATGGATCGGCGCACGCTCCTCCAGCTTCACATTCGGTTACACTTCCCTGATCACTTCAAAGCGCCCCCATGGCTGACTCCACCTCCCGCTTCGGTTTCGTGGCATTTGCCGAAACCTGGAATGGCCGTTTGGCCATGCTTGGCTTCGTGATCGGTCTGGCGACCGAACTGCTCACCGGCCAGGGCATTCTTTCCCAGATCGGTCTCGGTTGAGCGACATGAACACCGACTACACCACAGCTATCACCGCCGTTATCGGCTTGGTCGTTGTCCTCACCGGCATGACGGCCTACATGCTCACCCGCCCCAGCGATCTCAAGCCCACTAACACCCGCTGAAGGGCAGCCGCCAGGCTAGGCATCGCAATCGGGATCCTCTCTAAAGAGATCACCGACTGCGGCATCAACCACCCGATCTGCCTAGGTGCTTGGTCGGTGTCTGCTTCGCCAGTACCACTCAGGTTCTGGCCCTCTGGATTTAGAGCTTTTTAGGCTCCCGGATTGTTTCCCCTCCCCCGGCAGCGTCGGGGGTTTTTATTGGCTATCGCTGCACACTCTCCCAATGACCGGCAACCTCCAAGCCATCGGTTTTCTGTTCACGTGGGTGCTGGGCTGGGGGATTGGCGGCTCGCTGATCGACGCCGGCCTGATCAACGCCGGCGTCTATTCGCTGGAAGGCGCCCAGTTGGGCACCGCCACCACTTTCATCTTCTGGAGCCTCCTCTGGGGCGGCGGCGGGGTCTGGCTCTACCGGCGTTGGACACGCCCTCTCACCCCGGGCCGCTGAGGCGCTGCTGCCGCCGACCCGTTGCGATTAGCAGGTGTTGCATGAGCTCGCGGGACCAGCACCATGCCCATCGGAGTGACGCCCTTCACCGGCATCTTCATGACATGGGCGCAACTCAGTCATCGGCCCTGGGTTCGTTGGGTCTCAAGCTGCTTCTGCAAGCACAAGATTCGATGTTGGGTTCGGTCGTACTGAGCAACCCAGAGGATCGGAACCAGAACCAAGGAGAACCCTAAGGAGGGTACTGCCAACAGGAAGCTCAGAGCGGTGCAGAGATGGGGCGACCAGTAGGCCGGCGGAGGAGCGCCATCATGAAGGCCCAGCTGAAGAGCCTGATCGACGATGGCTTGGTCTTCACAAGCAAGAAGCTGCATCACTGAACTGCACTCTTATGAGCAATGTTTCAGCAGCCGGTTAAAGCTGGTTTATCTTGACGCATTTACGATCACCCTGTGCGGTGTTTCCTCATCACCCCGTGGGGTGTTCCACCGCACCAGCTCCCTGAAGTTCCCCCCCTTGGAGTGGCTCCGAGCCTAATCCCACGCCAGTGTTCGGATCTTTCTCCTCCCCCAGAAGGGTATCGGCGCGTTCCCAGCATTCCCTCCTGCCGCAAGGTCGATCAACCAGGTCCCGTTACGCGCTGCTTGTGATCCTGGTGGGCCTGATCGGCGCCGGAGTGTTTCTGCTGGGCTTGGGCCAAACCGGGTTGGTGGATGAGACGCCAGCACTTTTCGCCGCCTCCGCACGGCACATGGCCGAAAGCGGCGACTGGCTCATTCCCCAGGTGAACGGCCTGCCCCGCTACGACAAGCCTCCTCTGATCTATTGGCTGATGGGAGGCCTCTATGCCCTTCCCGGTGCCGACCAGTGGGATCCCCTCGGCAGCATGGCTGCCAGGCTGCCCTCCGCCCTGGCCAGCTTGGCCACGATGGTTGCCTTGGGCGACACCCTCCTGCGCTGGCCTCCGTCTGGACAAGCCGGCGCCCCCGCACCCGGATCTGGTCGAGTTACCACCGCCATCAATGCTGCCCTGGCTTTTGCCTTGGGTCCGCTCATGCTGGTGTGGGGTCGCACCGAGGTGAGCGACGCCCTCTTTACCGCAACCCTCGCCATCAGCCTGCTGTTGGCGTGGCGCACCTTCGCGGCTCAGCGGGGCCCTTGGTGGCCCTGCTGGAGTGTTCTGGCGCTGGCCGTGCTCACCAAGGGACCTGTGGCGATTGTCCTTTTCGCCCTCAGCCTCGGTCTGTTTTGGCTGCTTGGCGCGGAAGCTGATCGGCTGCTGAGGCGGCTTTGCCCTTGTCTGGGTCTCGCTCTTACCTTGGTGGTTTCGGCCCCCTGGTTCGCCCTTGCTTTGCTGCGGGAGGGGAAGCCCTACTGGGACAGTTTTTTTGGTTACCACAACCTGCAGCGTTTCTCCCGGGTGGTGAACAACCACCATCAAGGCCCTTGGTATTTTTTTGTTGTTCTGGTGCTGGCCAGTCTTCCCTTCACGCCCCTGCTGCTGTTGAGTCTGCGGCGTGTTCTGCTTGAGGTCCGCACCCCCCTTGCCGTGCCCCTTTCCCTTGGCCGGTTTGCCGCCGCCTGGCTCTTGGCCGTGCTGCTCTTCTTTTCCCTCTCGGCCACCAAACTGCCCAGCTACTGGCTGGTGGCAACGCCGGCTGCAGCCCTTCTGGTCGCCCTCGCCCCCTCCACGGCCTGGCAGCCTGGCTTCGATGGGGCCCAAGGGCCCCTGTCTCAAGGAGGGTTGAGGTTGGCCATGGCCGCTTCTTCGGCTCTGCTCGTTCTGGTCAGTGCCGCACTGGCCCTTTCGCCTCAGTGGCTGCCCCTGATCAACGACCCCACCCTGCCGGGTCTTGCGGCGGCCGTGGGGCGCCGCCCTTGGCTGAACCTGGGAGCTGCCACAACTCTGGGGGCGGCCCTACTGCTGAGCGGCTTGGCCACCAACCGCCCAACGGCACGCCTGCTTCAGAGCCAGGCCGCCCTGCTCCTGCTCGTGCCCCTGGTGTTGCTACCCGTTTGGCAGATCGGCGATCAGCTGCGGGGTGCTCCGATCCGCCAGCTGGCGGCTGTCGTCAGGGTAGAGCGTTCTGCTTCGGAGGCCCTGGCGATGGTGGGTCTGATCAAACCTTCCCTGCATTTTTATAGCCAATCCACGGTGCTATTTGAGGGGCGTTCGCCCCATGCCCTTGTCAACCTGGCGGATCGGCTTCGCACCGAGTCGAGGCCGGGACTGCGGCCCTCTTCGGCCGATCTGCAGCCCACGCTGCTGCTGGTCATCGATTCCGTAACCGCCAACAAACGTCATTGGCGGAACATCGAAGGGCGGGAACTAGCCCGTGCTGGCCCCTACCGCCTCTGGCGGCTCGATCGGTACTGGTTGGAGAAGCGGGCCCGGTCATTACAGAACGAGGGGATCAACCCCAGCTGGCGTGATCCACGACCCGAGATGTTCTGAGAAGCTGCGCAGGCGCGTTCAGGTCTGCGCACCGCCTCCTGATCCCGCCAGCAGCGGCGCTCCATCCAGGCGCCGGATCGCCACCACCCCCGGCCGGGGAGCCCTGCCCGCTGTCGCGGAGGGCCAGTTGGAACCGAGCGGAACCTGCCGGAGCTGCTCGAAGCTGCCGCCGTCCCTGTCCCGCAGGGTGTAGGCCTGCACCTCCTCACCGCCGCTGCGGTGGGTGGCGTTGTCCTCGCCGGGGTGCTGCACTGCAAGGAACAGAGTGGATTCACTGGTGTCGAAGCAGGGCCCGGTGAGCTCGCATTCCATCGGGCCGGTGGCGAACAGCAGCGGTTCGCCGGCTGCCGCCCCCGTGGCGGGAAAGATCCAGCAGGCGTTGTTGCCGAACACATCGGAGCTGCCGTTCACCGCGGCCCGGTCGGTCACCATCCAGACGTTCCCGGAGCGGTCGATCGCCAGGTTGTCCGGGTTGGCGAAACCCATGCCCCCCTGCCAGGGCGTGCCACCGGTGGCCGCCATGCGCCAGCGAAATGCCCCCCCCGGTCGTTCCGCCCCAGCGGGGGAATCATCAAGGCGCATCAGCCAGCCGTAGGGCCAGCGGCTCTCGCCACCCGGCCCTCGGAAGATGGCGGGATCGGCCTGCCCCTCCCCGTCCGATCCGCCGGCGGTGAAGGTGATCAGCAGATCTCCCGTGCGCGGATCGAGTTCGGTGTCTTCCGGCCTTGCCGTGGGGGTGGCCCCGGCCGCATTGGCGGCCAGGTGGGCATCGATCAGGATCGCCCCGAGCTGCTCCTCCCCCCGGCCCGGGTAGAGATCGGCCAGGGTGCCGAAGCGCTGGCGGTAGGCCTTCAGCTGGGCATCGCTCTCCAGCAGCTCGGCGCCGGCCTTGCTTCGGTCGCTGTGGGGCAGCGGCAGCACCGCGGGCAGATCGAAACGGGAGAAGTGGGAGGGGGGCAGAGGGTCGAGCGGCGTCTGCGGCTGCAGCGGGATCCATTCACCACCGCCGTTCGCATCGAATCGCGCCACCTCCAGCCGGCCACGCTCCAGCAGCCGCGAGTTGGCCGGATCGCGGGGATCGCGGACGATCGCCGCGCTGACGTAGCGATAGAGATGGCCGCCATGGCGGTCGCAGCCGGAATACACCACCAGGGGCTCACCGGCGCGGGCGCGCACGGCCACGGCCTCATGGCGGAAGCGGCCCAGGGCCGTGTGTTTTGCCAACGGGCGCTCCGGCCGCCGGGGATCGATCTCCACCATCCAGCCGTACTTGTTGCCCGCCAGGCCGAAGGGATTGCCGAGACCCTCAAGCCGTTCACCATCGAAGCGGAAGGGGCGCTCCGCTGGCGAGGGCGAACTGCCATCGGCGTACACCGCCTCCACCACATGGGTCTGGATGTTCTCCTCGGCGGAGAGCACCGTGCCCCAGGGGGTCTGGCCGCCGGCGCAGTTGGCGAAGCTGCCGATCACCCGATCGCCGAGCCCATCGTCGTAGCCGAGCCGCTGGCGCCTGCGGAACACCGCCGCCGCCGGACCGCTGCAGTGCAGTCGCTCGTCTGCACGCTTCAGGCCGGTGAGGCCGCTGATGCGTCGGTCGTAGCGCGGTTCAATGCGGCTGCTGCGTCGGCGCCAGCGCTGATCGGCGCTGCGATCAATCTCCACAACCCCGAGGCCCACATCCTCCATCGCGGCGGTGGCCACTTCCAGCAGCGGGCGGCGCAGGGGATCGTCCGCTGCGAGGCTCAGGGCATCAACGCTTCCGCCTCGCTCCGCCAGCAACTTCCGCAGCTCCTGGAAGGGCAGTTCGCGGCCCATCACCTCCCCATAGGCGGCGATCCAGGGCCTTGGGCTGATGTATTCGAAGTTCACCGTCAGCAGCGCCCTCTGCCCATCAAGGGGCGTGAAGGCGAGGTAGTCGTTGTTGAACCCGAAGCGACCGCTCCCCAGCGGATCACCCCACTGCAGCAGCACTTCACTGCGGTAGCCCTCCGGCAGCAGCAGCTGATCCTGCAGGGCAACGCGGGCATAGGCGCGCTGCTGCTCCGCCGCGCTGAGGCCATCGCCGGGCAGGGGGATGGGGCCGCGCAGGGGCTGAAAGGGGAGCACTCGGCCGGGGCCAGCCGCTGCTGTCAGGGGGGAGCCGGGGGCTGGCATCGGTCCGCCCGCCGTTGCTCCAGCGAGGGGCAAACCGGGGCGTGAATCCCCCGCCCGAACCTGGGCGGCCATGGAGACAGCCCCCAGACCGAGCAACTGGATCAAAAGCGTGCGGCGATTCATCAATACTCCAGCCGGGATTAAGGCGACAGCCGACCTTGAAAGACCTCCACACTGACTGAGCGGAACTCCCACAACCCCGATGGGAGGGAACTCATGGCGCGAGGCCCGCCGACGCGTCGATAGCAAACGGATCCCCAATCTGGTGGCAGACCTCCAGGCGCGGCGCATCACGCGGCACCTTGGAGGGTCGGCCAGGCGACGGCAGCCGCTGCGCAGCGGAATGCTGCAGCTTGAACAAGCCTGAACGAGCTCCATGGAGATTGCCCTGGAGGCGGTGTGCTGTGATCAGGCCTTCGGCAAGGACGAAGCCGGGGTGATCCGGGAGCAGCTGCTTGGGCGCACCGCCTACCGGGAGAGGGAAGGATGGCTTCGATTCGGCTAGATCCAGGTCGCAGGTGAGGTCACAGATGCTGCGGAAATGATCCTGTTTGGTGATGGTTGTGTAAGGTTTTATAGGCTCTTGTAAACTATCCATTCAATCTCCAGCCATGAATTCGAACCCCAGAGAAAACAGCTGGCCATCTTGACTTCTCAATAGCTCGTGCGCTCACTTTGCTCCCGATGGCCAAGGATAGAATGACGTTTCGTATCCGCTGGCCCTTGCAAGAGCAACAGGTGGATAGAAATCTTCCCTCTCTGGCTGCGATTGGCTCTTCACCGCCCCTGCCAGCAGAGAACCTGCTGCAGTCCGCAAGGGAGCAGAACGATGTTCTGTTGCAGCGTCTCAACACCACCCCAGAGGGTCTGAGTGAATTGCAGTCCGACCTGCGGCTGAAACGGGTGGGGCCCAACCAGATCGCCCATGAGAAACCCGTTTCCTGGATTGTTCAGTTGCTGAACACGTTCAAGAATCCGTTGGTAATTCTGCTCGCCTCACTGGCGGCACTTTCGCTGCTGAGCGGCGACAGCAAAGCAGCGCTGATCATCCTCAGCATGATCATTTTTAGTGTCACCCTGCGCTTTTCCCAGGAGTACAAATCGATGCGTGCGGCCCAGGCGCTGCGTCAGCTCGTTCATACAACAGCCACCGTGAAGCGGCGGGATCTCAACAAGGACATCTCCCCGGGCCTGGCAGCGGATCTTGGCCTGCATCTCGACCAGGGCTCTCCACAAGAACAGGAAGTGCCTATCGATCGCCTTGTGCCAGGGGACATCATTCTCCTGGCAGCGGGAGACATGATTCCAGGCGATGTGCGGATTCTTGCTTCGAAGGATCTGTTCGTCAGTCAGGGTGCTCTTACAGGTGAATCCATGCCTGTGGAAAAACAACCCAAGCTGCCAACCAGCCAGCACAACTCTCGGCAGCCCCTAGAACTCGACAATCTCTGCTTCATGGGTACCAGTGTGATCAGCGGCACGGCCAGTGCTGTTGTGATTGAAACTGGTGACCAGACCTATCTTGGTTCGCTTGCCAAGGAAGTGACGGGGAAACGGAGCCGCACGAGTTTCGACCGAGGTATCAATGATGTGAGCCTGCTGCTGCTGCGTTTCATGCTGGTCATGGCGCCAGCGGTGTTTCTGATCAACGGGATCAGCAAAGGAAACTGGGGAGAGGCGTTTTTCTTTGCCCTTTCGGTTGCCGTTGGTCTTACACCGGAGATGCTGCCGATGATTGTTACTGCAAATCTATCTCGGGGCGCGATCTCGATGTCAAAGAAGAAGGTGATCGTGAAAAATATTGACTCCATCCAGAACCTGGGTGCGATGAACATCCTCTGCACAGATAAGACTGGCACCCTCACTCAGGATCGCATCATTCTTGAGATGCATCTCGACTACCTCGGCAGGGAAAATGCTGAGGTTCTGCAGCTGGCATTTCTGAACAGCTTCTACCAAACGGGCCTCAAAAGCCTGTTGGATGTCGCCGTGCTCAATCACCTCGAAATCCATGCAGCCCTAGAGATCGAGAATCGCTTCATAAAGATCGATGAAATCCCGTTTGATTTTCAGCGTCGCTTGATGTCCGTGGTTGTTGAGGAAGAGAATCATCACCACGAATTAATCTGTAAAGGGGCCGTCGAGGAAATCCTGGCGATCTGCATCCAGGTCAAAGATGGGGAGGTGATCAAGCTGCTGGATCAAGCCACCCGTGAGGGTGTGCTTCAGTTGACGTCTAAACTCAACAATGATGGTCTCCGTGTTATCGCCGTGGCCTATAAGGAGGTCCCCCGCCAACACGATCCCTATTCCCTCTCTGACGAATCGGCTCTGACCCTGGTGGGGCTGATCGCGTTTCTCGATCCCCCGAAGGAATCCGCGGCCCAGGCCATCAAGGAACTCAATCGCGGCGGTGTGGCCGTCAAGGTGCTCACCGGTGACAATCAAGTGATCGCCCGCAAGACCTGCAAAGATGTTGGCCTGCATGTGGATGGGATTCTGCTGGGCTCTGAGATCGAGGCCATCTCGGAGCAGGAACTTGGCGCCAGGGTGGAGGGTGCCACCATCTTCGCCAAGCTCACGCCTCTGCAGAAGTCACGGATCATCAAGGTGCTGCGAAGCCGTGGCCATGTGGTGGGCTTCATGGGCGACGGCATCAATGACGCAGCGGCGCTACGGGAAGCCGATATCGGTATTTCCGTGGACACCGCTGTGGACATTGCCAAGGAATCCGCCGACATCGTTCTGCTCGAGAAAAGTTTGCTGGTGTTGAATGATGGCGTGGCGGAAGGTCGGCGCACCTTCGGAAATATCGTGAAATACATAAAGATGGGAACAAGCTCGGCATTTGGCAATATGTTCAGCATGCTCGGTGCCAGCATTTTATTGCCATTCCTGCCGATGTTGCCAGTTCAGATCCTTCTGAACAATCTCCTCTACGACTTTTCGCAGACCGGCATTCCGTTTGATCATGTTGATCCTGAATATCTGGAGAAGCCCAGAAAATGGAAGGTGAGCGAGATCCGGAGGTTCATGGTGTGCATCGGGCCGGTCAGCTCCTTGTTCGACTACGCAACTTTTGCTCTGATGTGGTTTGTTTTCAAGTCCAATAGTGTCGAGGCCCAGGGCCTCTTTCAAACAGGCTGGTTTGTGGAGAGCCTGATGACCCAGACCCTGATCGTTCACATCATCCGCACGGCGAAGATCCCTTTCCTCCAGAGCCGACCATCCCTGGCCATGGCCCTTGTCACCGTTTGCGTGATGGGAATCGGCATCATGATTCCCTTCACGCCCGTCGGTTCGGCACTTGACATGGTTCCACTGCCGGGCCTGTACTTCGTCTGGTTGGTTGCTATCCTGGCTGGCTACTGTACCCTGACTCAGCTGATCAAGAGCTGGTTCGTAGGGCGCTATGGCTATTATTAGGTTCTCGCTCCTATTTCCTGGCTAGATACGAAGAGTTAACCCGCCTGGGCGCACGCCGCTACTGCCTGGCACCCTTGGTCAGCCAAATGAGCGCAGCCTGGGTGCGGTTGCTGACCTGCAGTTTTTGCAGCAGCACGTGCACGTGGCTGCGCACTGTGCCTTCACCGATCCCAAGCTTCTCGGCGATCAAGCGATTGTTATTGCCAGCCGCCAAGCAGACCAGCACCTCCCGTTCGCGCTGGGTGAGGCCGTTGAGATGCCCGCCCTGATTCGACGCTGCGACGGCCTGGTAGGTAACCGATCGTTGCAGCGCCGCCGTGGCCTTCTGATCCCACCAACTGGCCCCGATCATCAGGGATGCCAGCGCCAGCTCCACCTGCGCCAGGGCCCGCTCCTTGTGCAGATAACCCCGCGCGCCGGCGTCCCAGATTTGTCGCACCCAGCCAGTGTCTTCGTGGCTGGTGAGGATCAGCACCGGAAGAGCGGTGTTGGCTGTGATGCGGCGACAGGTGGCGAGGCCGCCCAGCCCCGGCAACATCAGATCGAGAAGCACCAGATCCACAGGTTTGCTCCCCAGCAGCTCCAGGCCCATCTCGCCATCCTCCGCGACCCAGACCTCATTCACGCCAGCCAGCTGGCGCAGATGGGTGGCCATCGCCAGCTGGTAGGCCTGGTCGTCTTCAATCAGTAGGAGGTGCATTGTCATGGCTCCCGCTGCGGCAACTCCACCAGCACCCTGGCACCGCCGCCGGCTGTGTTGCTGGCTGTGATGATGCCCCGGTGGGCCTCGGTGATCAGACGGCATAGATAGAGGCCCAGCCCTGCCCCCGGTGTGCCATTGCCGCTCTGGGCAAACCGCTGAAAGAGCCGCGGCAGCAGCTCCGGCGGGAACCCCTCACCGCCATCATGAACATCGATCCACCATTCACCCTCCTGGCGGCTCAGCTGCAGCCACACCCGCTGGCCGCGCAAGTTGTGGTGAACGGCATTGAGCAGCAGGTTCTCGATTAAACGCTGCAAGAGAGAGGGGTCGGCGAGCAACTCCATGCCGCGGCAGCGTTCCTGGCGCAGCACCAAACTGATTTGGCGTTGAGCGGCGATCGGCTCCACGGTGCGCAGGGCTTCCTGGGCAATCGCCAACAAATCGCATGGCTGAAGGTCGATCTGCAAGCCCTCCTGCTCCGCGCGAAACACCTGCAGCAGATCGTCGATCAAGCGCAGGCAGCGTTGCTGGCTGCTGCGGATGGCCTCCACCGCAGCATTGCCCTCCAGCAGCGAGAGGGAGGCAAGGGTTCCCAGCACCGGGGTCTTGATGTCACTTGATTACCCAGGTGGCTCCGCGCAGAGCGAGCAGGGCGCATAGACTGGTACGCATATACCAGTCGGATCATGTCGCGCAGTGCCATCCAGTTCCAGAAAGGCCTTTCCCTGCTTGAGTTCCAGCGGCTCTTCGGCAGCGAGGAGCAATGTGAGGCTGCT
>Ga0209299_1001280_pt1 | contig 14026 bp, 11 predicted proteins | sample S_140806_MF_Meta_FD_187326 | JGI IMG/M metagenome (GOLD analysis project Ga0209299, IMG submission 187326) | Freshwater microbial communities from Lake Simoncouche, Canada to study carbon cycling - S_140806_MF_MetaG (SPAdes) (version 2) | ecosystem: Environmental > Aquatic > Freshwater > Lake ...
GGCTGGAGTGTTCTCGATTATCTTCGGGTGGAATGATCTCTTCTTCGCCCTCGTTCTCACCTTTACCAACGTGCAAACCTTGCCGGTGGCAGTGGTGGCCCTCAATGGAACAGTTACTCCATTCTGGACACTGTGTGCATCTGCAATCTTCTCCATCTTGCCACTAGTTGGCCTTGCCTTCGTAGTTGAACGATTCCTTTCAAAGGGTGGATTTGCCGGAGCTGTGCGATGAAGGGTTCTACGATGAATTTGAATTTACAAAACGTCAGCGTTGAAGACGAAAAAGAGGTAATCCTTAAGGATATTTCTTTTGATTTCCAACCTGGAAAGATTTACATACTCATCGGAAGAACAACCTCTGGCAAGACTTCACTCATGCGAACAATCGCTGGTCTGATTGAGCCAACTGATGGCGAGATCTTCCTCGGGCAAGAGCGCCTAGATGAGGTGCCAATCTGGAAACGTGGAATTGCGATGGTCTACCAGCAATTCATTAACTATCCTCATCGCACGGTTCTGAACAACGTTGAATTTCCTTTGCTGCGCGCTGGCGTCACTAAGGCTGATGCCAAAGTGCAAGCCATGGCGATGCTAGAAAAGGTAGGGCTCACTGAGTTTAAAGATCGCAAGCCAGCTCAGCTATCTGGTGGACAACAGCAGCGCGTTGCTATTGCCCGTGCGCTGGTTCGCAATACTCGAGTTATTTTGCTTGATGAGCCACTGATGAACCTCGACTACAAGCTGCGTGAGCAGCTGCGCGAAGAGTTCCGCGTGCTTTTCAAGAGCACTGCAGACAGCGTGACCATCTATGCAACGACTGAACCATCTGAGGCGCTCTTCCTGGGTGATGAGCTCCTTGTGATGCACGAAGGTCGCATCATTCAGCACGGTAAGCCTTCGCATGTCTTTGAAAATCCAGCCACTATCGATGTGGCACAGATTGTTAACGATCCTCCGATGACAGTACTGGATGCTGAAATTAAGGATGGCAAGGTCAATATTGGTAACTTGATTACCTTCCCAACTCCTTCTCACTTGAAATCTCAAAAAGATGGAAAGTATAAAATTGGAACGCGCGCCAGTGAAGTGATCTTGGGTGGCAGCGAGAGCAACTCAGAAGAGGGCGTCGTTTCACTTTCTGAAGTCTCTGGCTCTGAGACCCTTTTATACGTCAAGCTCAATGTTGGTGAAGTGGTCCTGCAGCTTGAAGGAATTCACGATTACTACATTGGGCAACCAGTGACGATTTCGTTAGCGCCTTCACGAATATTCTTATTTAACATGGACGGCACCTTGTGTGCAGCTCCAGGAAACTAGGGGTGAGTTAAATGTCGAAGATTACCTTCACCGATATCGGACAGTCCTACGATAAGAGCCCTAATCAAGATACCTGGGCCCTAAAGCCAATCTCCATGACACTTGATTCAGGTAAGTCTTACGCCCTGGTTGGTCCTTCTGGCTGCGGCAAGACCACCATCCTTAACATTATCTCCGGCATCGTTACTCCCTTCCAGGGCAGTGTCTCATTCGATGATGTTGATATCACTAAGTTGCCAACGGCTAAGCGAAATGTGGCACTGGTATTTCAGTTCCCAACTATCTACAAGTCAATGACGGTAGAAGAGAATTTGGCATTCCCATTGGTCTGCCGCAAGTGGGAGCCAGCAAAGATCAAGAGCCGCGTGGGAGAAATTGCAGAGCAAATCGGTATCTCACATAAGCTCAATCGATCTGCAAATAAACTCGGCGCAGATGAGAAGCAGCTAATCTCACTAGGACGTGGACTCGTACGCGATGATGTCACCGCACTTCTTATGGATGAGCCACTGACAGTTATTGATCCACAGCTAAAGTTCGAACTTCGCAAGAAGATCAAGCAAATTATTGCCGGTAAAGACATCACCGTTGTCTATGTGACTCACGATCAGTATGAGGCCATGACATTTGCCGATGAACTACTTGTAATGAGCTTAGGTAAATTGGTCCAGCGCGGCACCCCAGAGGACCTCTTTGAGCGTCCAAATAGCAAATATGTGGGTAATTTTATTGGTTCACCGGCCATGAACTTCTTTAAGGCTGAAGTTGTAGATGGCTTTGCCAAGATTGGTGACTACACCTTGGCAGTTTCAGCAGATCTTAAGAAGCAATCAGATCGCTACCTCGAATTTGGTATCCGACCAGAACATATTGAAGTCCATGATGGCACTGGTGAGAACATCATCACCGCAGACTTCTATAGCCATGACGATTTAGGTTCAACACGAATCCTGAACTGTCGTTTTGGTGGGGAAATTATTAAGGTCAAGGTTGCGCGAAGCTTCCAGATCCCAGAACACGGCCGAATCAATATCAAATTGCCTAAGAAGAATTTGCTGGCCTATCGAGAAGGTCTGCAAGTCCTCTAATATAAAGATTTGTTATATACATATTTGAAAGCTAAAAAGTACGCGCTCATTTTCTGAGTGTTTGTCCTGCTTTCCCCTTGGATTTGCTCTTCTTCTAGCGGCAAACTCACAGCCATTTCGGATTGCGCCCCCACCGGGGCGCAGTTACGATTTCCCAACGGATTCGCAGATGATGTGAATCCTCTTAGACGCACACGAAGGGGAACACATGAAGGACGGAAAATTTGTTCTCGATGCGCATACCGGTTTCTGGGATGCGAGTAAAGAGAACATCAAGAATGAATACGGTTTAGCTTTTGCCGAAACATTCTATGCATTTCAGACTGGTTTTAATCCACCAGATCCAAAATGGACAATGGACTTTGATAAAGAGTTCCGTAAGGTAGATCCAGATTGGTATCTCCACCACATGTTCGTTCGTGGTGAAATGGATATGGCTATTCTTTCTACACAGGTGTTGATGGATTTCTATCACACAGGATTTACCAACGCTAAGCGCAATGCTGAAATGGTTGCTCGCGCACCAGAGCGTCTTATCGGTCTAGGTGGAGTAGATCCACGCGATAAGAACGCAACAAAGCAGATGCGTCAGCAAGTTGAAGAATATGGAATGAAGGGTTTCAAGTGGTACACCGCTGAATGGCGCGGAGAATCACGCGGTTGGAAAGCAAATGATCCAGCTGTATTCCCTTGCTATGAAGAAGCAATTGCAATGGGCGTTAAGAACATGCACTTCCATAAGGGCCCTGCTGTAGAGCCTCTTTCAATGGAGAAGTTCGACGTCTATGACATTGACGAACCATCATCACTCTATCCAGAACTTAACTTCATTGTGGATCACATTGGTCTTCCACGTTTGGATGAGTTCTGTTGGATTGCTGCACGTTCAACGAACGTGTATGCATCACTTGCAGTTGCGAACGCATTTATTCACAAGCGTCCTCGCTACTTCGGTGAAATGATGGCGAACCTGCTCTTCTGGCTTGGCGAAGACCGCATCATCTGGGGAACAGACTTCCCAATTTGGTACCCACACTGGATTCTTGATGAATTCATGGAATACCAGATCCCAGACGATATCGCTGAAGAGTTCGGCGTTCAGCTCACTCCTGCAATCAAGGAGAAGATCATCGGTGGAAACGTCGCACGTCTATACGGCATCGACACCGCTGCAAAGCTCAAGACAATTGAGAACGATGAATTTAGCCAACGTCGTAAGGAATTCCTTGCGAACAAGGCTTCCTACGTCGGTGCTTAATTCTTAAGCGACCAATTAGTTACTAGTAGTTACTAAGAAAAGAAAGAAGTCATGTCTACAACATCTATGAGTATCGAAGAAGTAATTCGTGATGCGGCAGGTAGTGTTCCCGATCCTGAAATCCGCAAGACCATGGGTCAGCTAGGCATGATTGATGAAGTTGAGATGGGGGAGGGTGGTAACGTGATTATCCGTTACCACCTGACCTCGCCTCTCTGCCCATCACCATTTGCCATCTCAATCGGCAAAGAGATACGACGTCGCGTAGAACTGGTTGATGGAGTCACTCGTTGCACAGTTGAAATTCGCGATCACTTCATCGCAAAAGATATTGCCGCCAAGGTCAATGAGGGTGAGATTGCAAAGGATGCACCACCATGGCTATAAGGTATGAAACCGGCAGTACTTATTTTCCTGGCTATGAGACAGCCGAATCAGTTATTGAGTATTTATCAGCAGAAGAAGTAGCGCGCAGAAGCCTTAAGAATCGCCGCGAACTCTCACTCTTAGAAATTCCTTCGGTGATGCGCGTTGCAAGCATTTTGGCCGAGCGCACTAGAAAGCCAGATATTTGGATCCGCAGCGCTGTTACAACTCTTGATCGATTCTCACGCGAGGTCTGCGATGGAGATTTAGAGGCAGCCCTGAAGGCTGGCCAAGCTGATCCACTGACCGCAGAGCTACTGAACCAAAAGTATTTACAGCTGCATCAGGACCTCACTTCCGTCCAGCTCGCTGCACTAATCTTGGGACCAAAGCTCTGGTGGACATTTCACGGAGTAGATGTTCCTTGGGTAAAGCAGTTCACCACCGTGCCACGACCACATATTGCAAATAGCAAAAAGGGTGACTTTGACCCAGTTGTGCGCTTGTTAATGCTCAGCCTGGTCGGCACCGGACTTGATTTTGAAGAGCTAGAAAAGATTAAGGTCAAGGATTCTGGCTCATTAGATATTGATGGAAATATCGTTGAAAATCCATATAGCGATCCACTTGTTCTCCAGTTTGAGACAAGCGAGGGACCTCGTATTACCTTCTTAGGCGAAGAGGCTCGGGAAGCGCTCCATCAACAATTAGCTATTCGTAATCCAAAGTCTGAAGATCCACTCTTTGCTGATGCGGCAGACTTCAAGCGATTTATGGAGCATGCTGCAACTCGTGCTGAGTCCATTATTGAGACCGTTAACGGAGTCAATAGCGAGCTATGTAAAACTGTCGGAGATTTCTTCCTTGAGTGGGGGATTCCAGGACGTAATTACTGGAAAGAGAACGGTCTTACTCGTCCTGAAGATTAAGAGTCAAGGAAACCGGAAAAGTTCCTCCCAAGATTGCTAGGCACTGCGAAATTGATTAGTTAATCTTCGTTAATGGGCACTCGGAAATTAGCCGTAAGAATTCTGTTGGCTGCCCTATTCTCATCGATACTTCCTGCAACGCTAGGCGTTCAGAGCGCCTGGGCATGTGCCAGCTCTCCAAGTGCGCCAATTGTCAAAACAATTTGGGGAGTAACTGGGGGCCCGACATTCACGGTTACTCCGTCAAGCACCGGCGATCTTCCTACTTCAATCTACTATGCCTATGCAATAAAGAAGTTTACAAAAAAATCTTTTGACCCCTTTGTTGAGTGGATTAATGTTCCCGTAACCTCGCAGGCCACAGTTATCAAGTACGTGCCGCAGATGTCGTCAGAAAATGAGATGGTGACTTTTTCTGCCTACGCCTCAAATAATTGTGGCACTTCTGGCCAAACTCAGTGGTATCGCAAGCTGGTGACCAATGAAAATCTCTCAGTAACGAAGTTGGATATCGCAGAGGATCTGCCACTGAGCGTTGGATCTATTCCGAGCTATTTTTTCTCACCTATGGCGTATGAAATTCCCCAGACATTCACCTCAAAAACTCCGACGGTATGCGCATTTGATGAGAGTGCAAAGGTACTCAAACTACTCAGTGCTGGAAAATGTGAATTTACAATCTCACAAAATAATGAGTTGCTAGAAACCCCAAATCCAGATGTCACTCACATAATCAACATCCTGCCCACTTCGAAGATTCTTGCCGATACCCAGAAGGACCGCCCCGATGAGATACCTGGCTTTCAAATTCATGTTGTCTATGTCAAAGTCAAGGGTGTTACGCCCCATGACTACTATCAAAGTGGTGATATAAATAATTGGCTGACTCTGGCTAATGTTTGGATGAAACGCAAAATAAATAAGGAATTTATCTTTGATACCTATCAAGGTACGTACGATGTTTCTACAATGAACAGTAGATATAGGACTAATGAATTGGAATTCAATTCATTAGAGAGTGCTCCAACATCTAAAAAGGCTGGGCCGCTTGCCAAGCTTCGGGCAGAGTTCAACAAACAAAATGGTGGAGAAATTCAAGGTAAAATCTTACTTTTTATTATTGATGCAAAACTCGCAAAAGATTATTGTGGGCTTGCAGAGACACCTGGCGATACTGCGTTAGCTACTCCTTATGTTGGAGGATGCTGGAATCCTGAGTTCGGATACCTGGGACAGACCACAAAAATAAGTGGCCCATCGAAAACAATAGTTCACGAATTGATTCACAACTTGGGCGTGAAACACGTTTGCGAGGACAAATCAGATCTCATGATTGGCGAGGGTTGCGTAATGCCTGAAGAAAATCTCGAGATAACGATAGATTCGAAGAATAAATCTTATCTTGGGGCTTCAGCTGGGGGCGCCAATATCTTTGACTTGAAAGTCTGGAAAGATGGTTCAGGTGTAAGACACGTGCGATCCCAGGGTGTTTGTTATATCAAAGAACCTTGTTTAGTCTCCGATGCATATTGGCCAATTGTTCAGGGCGATCTTGCAATACAAGAGAAAGTGAACGGCAAGTGGAAGACCATTCAAAAATTCAAGTTTAAGAAGATTGGCTCTAAGAAATTTGCTGCAAATGCATCGATAATTCCGGCAAGTAAAGGAATACATACCTACCGTGAATATATCCCCGCTACAAAGAAATACAGTGCATACGTGGGTAAAGAGTTCACCAAGAATGTTCTGTCTTAGACATGATTAACTCAGAGGCACCGGCTGTAGCAGACAACTAGAAAATGCTTTTTTGAGTTTATTACCCAATTGTCTATCTCCTTAGCGACTCAATTGCTACCCTTAAAGGCATGAAGCGACTATCCGCAATCATAGTAATCGCGGGCTTGTCCCTTTCATCAAACCCTTCAGCAGCTTTAGCAGCCGTAAACCCCGGCGCTGCTTGCAAGAAACTTGGCGAGATAAGTGCATCTCCAGATCGCAAGTACATCTGTATCAAGAGTGGCAAGAAACTTATCTGGGGGAAGCGCCTGCAAGATGCTCAAAGCCCAAAGATGGCACCGACCGATTCAATTGCAATTCGAGTTGACTCGTTATTGAGCACGCGCACTGGTGCGAGTGGGGTGTTTCTGAAAGAAGTTAATGGCCTTGTCATTTCAGATTTTCAAAGTGGATATGTCTTTGAACCGGCAAGCAGCATCAAGGCTCTGGTCGCACTCTATATCTTTGACCTAGTTAAATCAGGAAAGATAAAACTCTCAGATAAGTTTCCAACAATAACATCGGCAAATCCACATGGGTGTCCTAGTCCAAAAACTAAGGGAACAGAGAGCCTTGAGAGCGCCATAGAGAAGATGATGCAGGTTTCTGACAATGATCGGACTAATGCGCTAATCCTGCACCTTGGAGCTGCGAAGATAAATTCATTTGCCAAAAGAGTTGGACTAAAAAATACACGGCTTGCAATTACATCATCCTTCCCAGGGTTTAATTTCATGGGATGCGTTATTCCCGCTAATGTCAGCAATAATCCTGTGACTGTTAGCGGAAACACTTCTACCTTGCAAGACTTGACTAAAATCTGGGAACTGGCAAGTTCACTGCCTAGTCCAATACGAGAGCAATTTATGAAATTAACAGCCGGGCGTGAAATGTATGAGGCCACAGGGAATGATTTCACTGGCATTTGGCAATCACTGAGTCAGATTGTTAAGGAAGAGTCGCCAACGAATCTAGAAGTTTCCTCGATTGATCGATTCATTAATGAGATGGGGAGTAATTCAAAAGGTGGTAGCGCAGCTGTTTGCTTTAAAACTGCAAACTGTACATCTGTTCGTTGGTGGGTATCTATGGTGAGCTTGACGACGATTCCAGTCTGTTTATCAGATAAGAGCGTAGGAACGAGGAGTTATGTTTGGGGATATTTCAACTCTGGAGCGGATTCAAACTCCGTTGATATGAACGAAAGCAATGGAGCAACCGCTGGCTTTTCTAAAGTTCGCGCCGAACCCATAAGAGAACAGATTCGTGAAGCTTTGCGCGGTTGGGCTGCTTGCGAATCTTAACCCTTGAAGGTCCGAATGAAGTAATGAATCTTCATATCAAACTCATCCTTCAGTTGTTGTTAATTCGAGCCGAACCAGCTCTACTGAACGCAAAAGAATTACATTTATAACCTTACGATTATTGTGCCCAGTCACGTCGCAATAAAACGAATTCCGCAATATCAAGCATTGCCTTTTCGTAACTCTTGCCCGAAACATGAGCTAGGGCACTTGTCCAAACTTCACCTTTTTTAATGCGTGCTTCAAAATCGTAGACACCTGAAACCCCAATGGTCCCTACTAAATACTCAACAGCAATGCCGCCGATCATATATGCTCCATCGGGTCCGCAAACTCCATTCGGCATATTGAGCGCATGCGAATCAAACCAATTCGCTAGATCGTCTTTTGAAAATGTGTAGAAACGCTGAAAATCATACTTGTTAGTTTGGATCTGTTGTTTCCAAACACTTAACCACTTATCCCTCACATTATTTGAGATTGCATTTCCAAAATAGGTTGCTTGACCTTCTTTAAACCAGCACGGTAATCTATTTATATCCCCAGCCATCGCTTGCTGAGCAAAGTGTGTCCATTCATGCGGCCCCACACCTAGCCATCCTGGAGAAGTTGCTATGGTGCTGGTTCCTGGTAAAAAGAAGAAAAGCGCGTTTCCTTGTGGGTCACTTCCGTTTGATCCTCCGTAAGAGTTCAATGGGTTTGAGACAGAAAGTTCATAAATTCGAGTTAACCAGGGTGTGTTTCCCAATTGAATAGTTTTCATGGTTTCTTGGAACCAATTCATATCGCTACGGTCGGCGAATACCATATGAATTTTCGTTGAAGGCGATGTGAATGCCTGCCAAAATCGAAACCCCTTCTTTAAATCATTTAAAGTAGCGGAGGCCAATTCAGGATTTGCATGTGGACTTAAATCCACAATCACTGATGAAGTTCCAAGTTCGGGCTGTCTTTGTTGATATGAAAAAATGCTATCGAATCCATTCAACGGAATATCCTCCACCAAGCCCTGATAACTAGTCGGTGTAGGTGTCGGTGTTGGAGTAGGTGTAGGAGTAGGTGTTGGAGTAGGTGTTGGAACAGGGTTTCTAGCTACCTTCACCCCTTTACTCCACACAAGCTTCTTGCCTGTTTTACTGCAAGTGAATCTAAACCCATTTTCTACTACATTGAATCCAGCCATTTTGCATGGCGTGCCAGCTTTTGTTGAAGCATGAGCCACAGGTGCATCCAATGACACTACCAGCGCCATTGAGAAGATACCGACCCAGATTCGATTCATTAGTGATTTTATTGAGAAAGGTAATCTGCGCGCAACCCTTTAGGGTTCCCATTATTTTAAAACCGTGTATTCACTCTTGAGGCGCTAGCAGAGATTGCGCTACCGTCTTTAGTACGACTAGATGTTAGGTACTAGAACTTGCTGGGCCCGCCATATTAGCTAGCACCACTGCTCGACCTGACTCTAAGCGCGCTATCGGCACTCTAAATGGTGAGCAGGAGACGTAATCAAGGTTTAAAGAGTGGAAGAAGTGGATACTGCGTGGATCTCCACCGTGTTCACCGCAGACACCAATTTTAAAGTCTGAGGTGTGGGCACGTGCCTGCTCGGTTGCAATACGCACCAAGAGCCCCACACCATCTTGATCCAGTGATTCAAATGGATTAAAAGGAACTAACTCGAGGTCTAGGTAGCGTGGCAAGAAGCTTGACTCCACATCATCGCGGCTAAAGGCCCAGGTCATTTGGGTTAGATCGTTTGTTCCAAATGAGAAGAAGTCGGCGTGGTCGGCAATCTTGCCGGCGGTCATGGCAGCGCGTGGTGTCTCAATCATGCTGCCGATCGGAATATCAAAGTGTTGTCCGGTGCCGGTAAGAGTATGTGCAATTTCTTCTTCCAGGGTCTTGCGAAGATAGAGCAGCTCTCGCTGGGTGGCAACAAGTGGAACCATAATCTCTGGCATTGGATTATGGCCCAGCTTTCGAACCTCAAGACAAGCATGCACAAGTGCGCGCACCTGCATCTTAAATAGTTCTGGAATTAGAATTCCAAGGCGAACACCGCGAAGACCCAGCATTGGATTAGATTCATGCAGGCGCTTGACGGCGGCAAAGACTGCTTGCTGACGAGGTGAAATTTCTTCCCCGAGTGCTTCCGCACGCGCCATCTCAGCACTGAGCTCTGCGATATTAGGTAGGAACTCATGTAGTGGTGGATCAAGCAGGCGGATGGTCACTGGAAGTCCAGACATTGCCATCATGATGCCGACGAAATCTCCACGCTGTAGTGGTTCCATTTCAGCGATAATTCCACGCTGGGCCTCTTCATTCTCAGCCAGAATTAAGCTCTCTACGTAGGCACGACGTGGTCCTAGGAACATATGTTCGGTGCGGCAGAGCCCCACACCTTCGGCGCCAAGAATGCGGGCGCGTACGGCATCTTCTGGGGTATCAGCATTAGTTCGCACGCGCAGCACGCGTGAGGCATCGGCATGCTGCAAAATGCGATCAACTGCCTTTACCACCGGAGTTGCCTGCGCCGAATTAGCATCAAGCTTGCCTTCTAGGTAGGCGGTAACGGGGGATGCGATAGTAGGCAGTGCGCCTAAGTAAACAATTCCACTTGTGCCATCGATAGAGATGACTTCACCTTCATAGACGGTGAGTGCACCGACGGTAAATAAGTTTGCACGTTCATCAACTGAGATGCTCTCTGTTCCACAAATGGCTGTCTTACCCATGCCACGTGCCACCACAGCAGCGTGAGAAGTCTTTCCACCGCGGCTAGTAAGAATTCCTTCAGAGGCAACCATTCCCACTAAATCATCAGGGCTGGTCTCACGTCGTACCAGAATTACCTTGTGGCCGGCGCGTGCTAAATCAAATGCTCGTCTGGAGTCAAAGACCACTTCACCGACGGCGGCGCCCGCTGAGGCTGGGATGCCGCGGGCAATTTCTGTTACTTGTCCGGCTAAATCAAATTGCGGGAACATGAGGTGACCTAGTTGCTCACCAGAGATTCTAGAGAGGGCTTCATCCATAGAAATCTTGCCTTCATCGACAAGTTGTAGGGCAACGCGAAATGCTGCTTCGGCGGTGCGCTTTCCGACGCGAGTCTGAAGGATCCAGAGTTTTCCGCGCTCGACCGTAAATTCAATATCGCATAGATCTCGGTAGTGATTTTCAAGAAGTGACATCACTCGCTCTAACTCTTCAAAAGCCTTTGGTTCGCGATCGTTCATCTCAACTAGAGTCATGGTGTTGCGGATACCAGCAACCACATCTTCACCTTGGGCGCGATCTAGATAATCACCGTAGCTACCATTTTCACCGGTGGCCGGGTTTCTAGTAAAGGCAACGCCAGTTCCAGAATCGTCACTGAGATTTCCAAAGACCATGGATTGAATATTTACGGCAGTACCTAAATCAGATGGAATGCGCTCACGTTGGCGATAAATCTGAGCACGCTCTGAATTCCAAGAGTGGAAAACTGCCTCCACCGAACTAATGAGATGTTGGCGAGGATCGGTAGGAAAATCCTTACCGGTCTGGGCTTCAATCTCTCTAATGAGAGCCTGTGCCAGCGCTTTTAGGCCATCGACAGTCAATTCTTGGATGCTATTTACTGAATTTGATTCAAGAATTCGAGCTTCAATTTTCTTGAAATCAGCCGGTGGAATATCGCAGACAATGCGTCCGAACATATCAATGAAGCGGCGGTAGGAGTCCCAAGCAAATTTGGCATCTCCGGTTTCTTTTGCAAGTGATTCGGCAACTTCTGGTGTCATGCCGACATTGAGAACAGTCTCCATCATGCCTGGCATAGAAAACTTTGCACCGGAGCGAACTGAAACTAAGAGTGGATTCTTCGGATCGCCAAATTTCTTATCGAGCATCTGCTCGAGTTCGCGCAGTGCGCTCTCAATTTCACTAGTGAGAGAAGATGGAATTACACCGGATGCTAGAAATTCGCGGCAAGCTTGGGTGGTGATAGTAAATCCCGGTGGTACCGGAAGACCCATCCGTGTCATCTCAGATAAATTGGCACCTTTGCCACCAAGGAGATCTGCCATAGAGCGATCTCCGAAGGTGAACGGATAAACCAGCGGCGTTGCAGGCATGTGGGGATAATACATGCTTTTCAAAATGGGGAACCCACGCCCTGGCATGCCAGAAATCGGTCGCTGTTGTAGAGTCCGGTCAGAAATTGCCAGTGGAGGAGGAAGCGATGGCCGGCATGGTCAGCTGTCAGTTAAGCGCAGATGCCTTGAGTGAGATGCGCCGCAAAGTGCATCACACCCGTAAAACTGCCTCGCTGCCCGTCAGTGACGTGGTTAGCGCAGAGATTATTTCTCACGATGTGAGAGTGATTGCCGAGTTTCTTGCCGAAGAGTTTGAAGACGATGTCGTGGAGCTCTTTCGTTCCAGAGTGGCCCCTGATCAGTGGCCAGAGATTACGAGTTGGGATTACCCGGGGCCATGGGTCAATGAGCACTCGGAAACTCTAATCCGCATCCTGGATTCAGAAGCGTCGGTCAATATATTTTCTAAGAGCGGTTCCTATACCCTTCGGATTTTGGCGCTGGATTAGGGATAAGTCGCCTACCTTTACCTTCGATTTTCGATTATCATTTTGCCATGGCTAAAAAAGTTATCTCTAGACATCGCGCGGCAGCTAAATTCGGCTGGCTAGGAGCCCTGATTGCTCTTGGTTTCACCCTCTTCTGGCCGAGCATTTATCCGACAACAATTATCGTGAATTCACTCATCGGATATGTAGTTGCCTTCATTATCAACTACTTCTTTCGCATGGCAAAAGGTAAATAAAACACTCCTAATTTCTTCTTATTAATGGTGCTGCCTGCTACCTTGGCGACATGAAAAACACTTTGAAGCAGGGCTTGCCGATATTTGCAATCTCATCAAATATGAGAGCAGGCCTAATTTTAATTGGCCCATTGCTACCCATCCTTAAAGAAGAGTACGGAATCAGCGTCTTTACCGAATCTATTTTGGCTGCCACACCGCTGCTCTGCTTCTCACTTTCCGCAATTTTAATGCGCAGCATTAGCCGCCTGGGAAATACCAATCGCGTTATCTCTTACGCCATCACACTTCTCACGCTCTCACTCTTCTTGCGTACTACTTTTGATATTGCCTCCATCTTGATTTTCTCAATCACGTTAGGTATCTCAGTTGCCGTGCTTAACTACATGTTGCCGGTCTGGGTGAAAGAAAATGGCACCTCAAATGCTGGGCTACTCACCGGAATCTATGCATCTGTCATGGGATCTTGTGCGGCAATCTCACTTGCAATCACCGCTCCACTTGCAGAGGCATCTTCCTACACCTGGCGCCTAGCAATGCTGCCTTGGTTCGTCATCGGCGCCCTCACCGCTCTGTGGTGGTGGATCAAGATTCCTAGCTCTTCGGTCTCTGATGTTGTTGTCAGCAAGGAAAGTTTCTGGGCAAATCCACTATTTAAGTCCAGCTCTGCTTGGTCAATCACACTCATGTTTGGTTTGCTCAACATGATTCACTACGCATCAGCCACCTGGTTGCCAACTATCTTGTTAACTAAGGGCTTTACCTTGGTCAACGCTGGAATTCTGGTTGCAGTTGCAACGCTGGTGGGATCTCTACTTAGCCTGGCAGTTCCTCACTTTGCCTCAAAGCGGAAAGATTTTCGCCTGGTATTAATCGTCTTCTCAATCTTCCTGGCAGTCTCATACTTCGCAATCTCTGTTGATACTGGAATGAGCCTCTGGGTCTGGGTAATCCTGGGAAACATTGGGGTTTATGTGACCTTCTCCATTGCATTATTCCTCGTTGTCTTCCGGGCAGCAGATGCAGCAAAGACCAAGTCACTTTCCATCATGATGCAATCAGTTGGATATGTAATGGCGACAGTTTCACCTATTGTGTTGGGAAGACTCTTTGACATCACAGGTAACTGGGATCGCGCGCTCTACTTCATCATCGGACTTG
>Ga0209299_1001281_pt1 | contig 14023 bp, 23 predicted proteins | sample S_140806_MF_Meta_FD_187326 | JGI IMG/M metagenome (GOLD analysis project Ga0209299, IMG submission 187326) | Freshwater microbial communities from Lake Simoncouche, Canada to study carbon cycling - S_140806_MF_MetaG (SPAdes) (version 2) | ecosystem: Environmental > Aquatic > Freshwater > Lake ...
CGGATCGAGGCCCAGCGGCAGATCGAGGCCGGGCAGGCTACGTGGGAGGTGAACACGTGGGCGAACGTCTGGCGGCTGCACCCTGCTTGGTTTGACCACTGGCACTGCGACCACAACGGCACCATCCTGGCGGGCTATCAATGAATGACTACGTCGTGGTGATCCCGACGCGCAACCGCTACCGGCTATGCCTGCGGGCGATCCGGTCGGCGCTGACGCAGACCGTCCCGCCTGTGGAAGTGTTTGTTGTTGACGACGCCTCCGACGATCCCCGCTATCAGTGGCTTGAAGAGATCGTCGGCAGTCCGCGTTTGACGGTCCTGCGGCGATCTGTGTCGAGCCGCGAGGAAACCGGGGCGGGGTTTGCCGTCGGCACCGTGCGAAACGAAGCCATCCGGCACGTGCTCAAGATCGGGTTCAGCGGGTGGGTGGCGTTTCTCGACGACGACGATGAGTGGATCAAGACCAAGGCGGCGATCCAGTTTGACGCCGTCGGGTCGAACGGCCGTTACGGGGTGCTCTGCTCCAACGCCTTCAACCGCGATCCCGCCGGCGTGGTCAGCGGCTACCACCACGGGACGCAGGGCGTGCAGATCACCGACACCACCCGCGACGTGACCGCGATCTGCCGGGCCATGAATCCCGTCATCAACTCGACGGCGATGATTCACACCAAGCTCGTCGAGCGGCTCGGCGATCAGCAAGCCGTCGGCTTTGGCGAGGATTGGAACTACTGGCAGCGGGCCAGCCGGCTCACCGGGATCATGCGGGTGGAAGAGCCGCTGGCGTGGTACACGGTCGGCAACCCGAAGGAATACACGTTATGAGGATCGGGATCTACGCGCTCGCCAAGAACGAAGCCAAGCACGCGGCAGCGTGGGCCGCGGCAACCGCCGATGCCGATGTCCGCGTGGTCACCGACACCGGCTCGACCGACGGCACCGTCGAGCTGCTCCAGGCGGCCGGCGTGACGGTGGCCCGTTCGTACGTCGTCCCGTGGCGGTGGGATGTCGCGTGGACGCAGGCGCTCTGCAACCTGCCGCCCGATGTCGATGTGGCTTTCCGCGTCGATCTCGACGAGCGTCCGCAGCCCGGCTGGCGGGCGGCGATCGAGGCGGCGTGGGACGGAAAGTCCAACAACCTCGTCTACGACTACTGGTGGTCGATGGACGACGCAGGAAAGCCGCTGTTGCGGTTTCACTGCGATCGGATCCACGCCCGGTCGGGCTTCGTCTGGCGGCAGGCCACGCACGAAGGGCTCGTCTGCTGGACCGGGGAGAAGGTGCAGCGGAAGGCCGACGGCTTGGTGGTCGAGCACCACCGCGACAAGGGGAAGGCGCACAAGACCGACCTCGATCTTCTGAAAGTCGCGGTCAACGAGTCTCCGGCCGACGCACGGGCACGGTGGTACTACGCTCGGGAACTGGACTACGCGGGCATCCCGACCGCGGCGGGCGAGTTCGCAGGCTTCCTGAAGATGCCCGGCGGATCGCCGACGGAGCGTGCCTACGCTCTTCGCCGGCTGGCGTCGATCACCGGCAACGGGGCGTACCTCGAGCGGGCCGCGAAGGAATCGCCCGGCGAGCCCGACGGGTGGGAACGGCTGGCCCTGGCCGCTCACCACGGCGAGGATTGGCCGCGGTCGCTGGAGTTCGCCGAGCGTGCGATTGCCTCGCCGGTGAGCACGCATGCTACCGACCCGCTGGCGAGGGCCAGGGCGGCAGAGCTTGCGTCGATCGCCCTCTGGCACCTCGGCCGCACGGCGGACGCCCTGACGCACGCTAGGGCCGCTGCCGCACAATTGCATTGGGACGAGCGGATCGTCAACAACGCGGCGGCAATGGAGGCGAGTCTATGAGCGTCCAGAACGACATCATGACGGCGCTTGTCGCCTCTCTCGACGCGGTGACCTGGACGGCGACGGCCGCACCGGTGCTCGTCGAGACGAAGAACTTTCCGCAGTACGACATCGAGGATCTCGCCGATCCCGTGATCTGCATCACCGACGGGTCAATCGAGTCGGACCGGATCGCCCGGTCGTCGCACATGCGCGATTACGCGGTCGAGATCTACCTTGCACGGCACACGCCGGAAGAGGCGGACTGCGACGTGATGCTCAATCTGCTCGAGGAGCTGCTCGGCAAGCTCGAGGATCACTCCTGGCCGGGAATCACGTGGCCAACCGGCGTCACGTCGCCGCAGACCATCGTGGTCGAGAAGAATCCCGGTGACGCTCTGCAAGAGCGGAACGTGTGGCGGGCAGGGATCGTGGTGACGTTCAAGGTGCCGAGGAGTCACTGATATGGGCGAGATCGTCCGCATCAAGCTCGACGGGCTCGGCACCGGAAAAGTGACGGGGCGGACGAAGTTCAAGTGGGGCCACGTCCTCGATCGGATGTCCTCCGGTCGTCGGAAGGCTCTGAAGATCGCCGGGGCCGAAGTTCGCCGCGCCGTTCAACGGTCGATGTCCAACCGCCGGCCGACGATGGAAAAACTGGTGGACATCGGCACCGTCAACGGTCAGCGGCTTGTCGCACGACGGACGCAGATCCCCAAGCCAGACAGGGTGACGAGCTGGAAGACGGCGCAGTTCCCGAAAGGCTTCCTGCGTTCCGATATCCAGTACGACTACGACTCGTCCACGGACAGCGTCGTGGTCGGGCCGGCAAAGCTGCCAAAGCTGAACAAGCTCCACGAGGTGGGCGGCACGATCAATCTGTGGTTCGTGAAGACGGCCGCTCCGTCAAAGGTGCCTCGCAAGTTCTCTGGCGGTGCTGTGTTCGGCGTCACTTCCAACCGGCCGATCGGCAAGCAGTCAATCAAGCTCGGGTCGCGCCGGGTGAAGGCCAGACGGTACATGGAAACCGGGCTGAAGAACGGCATGGCCAAGATCCCAGAAGCCTTCCGAGATTCGATCTCCGGTCCCTGACCCGCCACACCCCCTCCGGGCTTGCCGCCTCGCCGCCGACGATAGAGCCACACCCCAAGCGGAGGCTCTCGCATGGCCGGCGAAACCATCGTCCTCGGCAAGAACGTCACGTACACGGGCATTTCCAACGTCAGTGACGGGTCGATCACGACCACGTTCACGGAAATCGACAAAACGAAGGCCGGCGACACCGAGCGGACCATTCTCCGCGGCTGGGCCGAACAGACGCTTGATTTGACCTGCGTCGATGCGCCGGGCGTGACCGTCGGCAGCGTCGTCGTCGTGAGTGCCTCCGGGGCCAACGGCCACAACCTCTCTTCGGTCAAGTTCCTTGTGACAAGCGTCAGCCAGTCTGAGCCGCTCGACGACAAGGTGACGTTTTCCGTTTCCTGCACCCGCGGCGTCCAATAAGGAGCGATCGACATGGCAGTAGCTCTCGGTCGGGACGGCGGCACACCAACGGGCGGGAACGGCGCGACGGGCGTTCTCAACGTCACGTGGAACCAAGAGGCGACCGCGATCGACGTTTCGCATCGCGGGCTCGTCAACGCCAGCGGCATTTCCTACAAGGCGGCGACCGGCGGATTCATCACCCGCACCGCCGAGATCGAGTGCCTCGACGCGACGGCGGTCATGACTTCGCTGGCGTCGGCTGGCACCGGCTACATCGTCACCAACGTCTCCGAGAATCGGCCGCTCGACGGGCCGGTCACGTTCACGCTGACCGCCAAGAAGACCTCCTGAGCGGAGGCGTCGATGGCAATCTCTCTCGGCCGTGACGTGGCGGTGACATTCAACGGCGGGGCCGTGGCCGGCGTCCGCGATGTGCAGGTCAGCACGTCCGGCACCACGCGGGAGTTCACGCCGTTCGGCAGCCGGGCCACGGTGTCGTACCACACCGGGTACGGAGTGTTGATCACGCTCGACACAATCGACGACGCTGCGGCATCGACCGCCATTGCGGCAGCCATTGCCGGAACGGAGATCGCTGTTGTTGCCGCCGGGTACTCGTTCACGGCGATCGTGACAAACGTCAGCGACTCCATGCCGCTGGACGATGTCCGCGTCTGGTCGATCCAGATGACGAAGACCCAATCAGGACTCCGCACATGAAAGAGTTTCGTGACGACAAGGGGCGTCCGTGGTACGTCTCGCTGACGGTGTCGTCGGCCGCTCGCGTGAAGGACTTAGTCCGCGTGGTGCTGCCGCCGAAGACTGCTGACGACCCGGCCCCGACCGAGGCCGTTCCGTTCGACCTGATCGACGCCGGCGAGATCGCTCGCACCTTCCAAGTTCTGCGGTCGAACTTCTCCGCCCTCGGCGAGACGCTCTACGCGATCCTGCTGCCGGCGATCGAGAAGGCCGGGCTCACGAAGGAAGACTTTCTCGACGCTCTCCGCGGCGAGTCCCTCGAGCAAGGAGGGCTGGCAGTCGAGGAGGAGCTTGTCGCTTTTTTCCCCCCGCGCCTCCGCGGCGTGGTGACCTCGCTGGCGGCTCGGATGACGGAGCTAGCCGACGAGGTGACCAAGCAGGCGGAGGCGGCTCTGCGGACTCCTGGGCCGTCGTCTGGGAATGCGCAGGCATCACCGGACTCGACCCAGACAATCGCACCCTCCGAGAGCTAATGGCGGCCCGCGATGCTCGGCTCGAATCCGACTGGTGGCACACGGCACAGCAGTTGGCGCAGTTCTACAACGCGAATCGGGGCCAAGGTAAGCCGGCAGTCGAGGCCGCGAAGTTCAACCCGTTCACGAAGGCCAGACCGACACCGAAGAGAGAAGCGACCCAAGCCGACCTTGAAGAACTGTTCGGCCCCGCCGGAGGATGACGAATGAGTGCTTCAGCAGTCCGCGGCGGTCAGGTCTACGTCGAGATCGGTGCGAATCCGTCGAAGCTGCTGAACGCCCTGCGGATCGTCAACACGCAGATCGGCAACCTCGGCAGCGGGATGGCCAGCGTCGGCAAGACGATGGCGGTAGCCGGATCGGCGATTGCCGGGCCGATCATGGCGGCCGGCATGGCGTTCGCCAGTCAGAACGCCGAAGTCCTACGGGCTCAAGCCTCGCTTGTCTCGCTTGGTGAGGCCGTCGGCAAGGCCGTTGCCCCGGCCGTTGTCGGGGCGTCGAACGCCATCGCCGGCATGGCGGAAGCTGCTGCCCGGTTCGTCCGCGAGAACGAAGACATCGTCCGCCAGGTGCTCGCAGTCGGCGGGGCTCTGGTCGGCGTGGGTACGCTGCTGTTCACGTTCGGCGAGGGCCTGTTGATCGTCTCTCGCGTGGCCGGGAACATCGGCGGGCCGATTCTCTCGCTGGTGAAGATCATCGGCACGCTCGCCGGGGCGCTCATCACGATCGCCACCAGCGGCCCGGTGCTGGCGATTGCCGCCGTCCTCGGCGGCATCGCAGTCGCGGCCAACGTGGCCGGCGTTGATCTGGCGAAGATGGCCGCATCGCTGCGGGGCTCGTTTGACGGCCCGATCAACGACGCGAAGGCGCTGCTCGCCGACCTCGGGGAGACAACGTCCACGACGATCACCGGGGTCTACAACTCGATCGCGGCCGGAGACATTGCCGGGGCGATCGACATTCTCTGGTCTGGCGTGCAGGCGGCGTGGCTCCGCGGGCAGGCGGCGATCATGGGGGTGATCGATCCGTTTCTTACCGGCATCCTGAACGTCTTCGACTACTTGAAGACCAACGTCGTCAACAACGTCGATTCGTTGCAGACGGATTCTGCAGCCGTGTTTCGCACGATGTCGGCAATGGTCATGGGAGTCTTCGACAACCTGAAGAACTCTGTCCTGGCGACTTTCGACGCGATCCTCGCTGGCATCAAGACAGCGTGGGTGCGAATCCAAGACTATTTGACCGGTGCGACAGACACGGAGCAGAAGATTGCTGCAATTGAAGCGGATACTAAGCAGCGTGCAGACGACCGCGGAAAGTCCAATCCAGGCATCGAGAAAAGAATGGCAGACGCTGCCATTGCAAATCAGATGTACGAAGGCGCTGCGATCAGCCGGCAGACAACCAACCGCCAAAAGTCCAACGACCGAATGGCGGGGCGCGTTGACGCCGATCGCCAACGTGCCGCCGACCGTATGGCGGCTGTCGATCAGGCAAAGGTGGCTCTCGGTCAGAAGGTCGCTTCGACATCCGCCCCGGATGAAATCAAAAAGCCAAAGCCAGAGACTGGAAGCATGTCCACCAGCATCGCCGGCACGTTCTCGGCGTTTGGCGTCGGGCAGATGGCGGGCGGGAACGTGCAGAAGCTACAGCTCGACGAATCGATGAAGCAGACGAAGTTGCTTGAGAAAATTGCCAGCGGTGAGATCATCGCGTGAGGTGCTGAATGGCTCTGACATGGGTGGAAGACAGCAGCTCGAGGTCGGCAACGATCTTTCGTCTCGGGCGGAAGGATGCGAGCACCCGTACCCGCGTGTTCAACGTCTTCGGCACCACCAACGAAGACGTGCTGCATGCCGCTGCCAACGTCGCAATCTCGACGGGCTACCCGTATTGGCAGTACCCCGGTCAGCCGACCGTGAAGCTGCGTGCGGAATCCTACGGCGTCGAGTACCAGGGCGACGACTGCTGGAAGGTCACGATCAACTACGAGAAGATCGGGGCCGACGACGCCACGCAGACAGCACCGCTTAAGCGAGCGCGGTCGTTCGACACGAGCGGCGGGACGCAGCACATCACCAACGCTCTGCAAGTCAAAGACTCCTTTGGCGCGGTGACAGACCCCGGCGAGCGGGTCTACGGTCCTTCCGGGCTCGACGACGGCGCGACCATGAAGGGAGCGATCAACGTCGATGACAACGGCGTCAACGGCGTGGACATCGTCGTCCCGTCGTTCCAGTTCCAAGAGTCCTACGACGTGCCGCTGTCGGTCCTGACCGACGCCTACATCCGGAAGCTCGGAGAACTGACCGGCACGATCAACAACGCAGCCTTCCGCGGATTCAAGGCCGGCGAGGTGCTGTTCGTTGGGGCTAGCGGCTCGCACGAATGGGACGAGCAGCGTGGCAACGGGCCGGGGGCGATCACGTTCAAGTTCGTGGCTTCACCGAGTGCCGGCGACGGTAAGACGCTGCTGCCGCTCAAGGTCGGCGACATCAACAACATCGCCAAGGGCGGGCACGAATACCTCTGGGTGCGGTACGCCACCGTCGCCGACACCGCGAAGAGCCAGATCACGCGGCAGCCGATCGCGGTCTACGTCAATCGCGTCTACCAGGATGGCGACTTCTCCCAGCTCAAGATCGGCGTGGCATGAGCGAAAAGGGCAGGCCGGGACGCATCGAGCCGGGTCCGCTCCGCGGGCAGATCAGTGCCCGCGCGTGGAACCGCGCACAGGACGCCGCGGACAAGGTGTTAGGCCAGGGCGCTGACGGGGTGGCAGATGGCCCGTCCGCCGGCCCGCCGGCTTACACGGGCATCCTGGCACAGAACAGCACCACCGGCACCGTCAACCGTTGGGGCGTGATGAGCGTCGCCGGCGTCGTGTTCACGCCGAGCGGGGCTACCGGCAACGCTACGCAGCAGTTTCAGGATCAGCCGGTGCTGTCGGGCGGCCTGCCGACTGGCGGCTCGTCGTTCGTGGTGGCGGTCGAGCCGATCGCGGCCGGGAAGATCGGACGGGTGGCGGTGGCCGGCGTCGTCCAATCCAAGATCAACGTCGTCAGCGAATCCGATACGTTTGCCACGGCGAAGGACGGAGACCTCACGCAGCTCACCAGCAGCTCGAGCGGGGAAGCGACGATCCTCTGGAAGGAAACCGGCACCGGGGCAGGGAAGTGGGCGCTCGTGCGGTTCGGTGCGGCCGGAGCGGCCGGCATCCGGCTCGGAAAGGTTACGGGAACCTGGAGCAAGGGTGCGACGGCGAGCGTCCAGCAGTACAGCGGTGCCGGGGCGATTGTGACCGGATCGACGTTCGTGGCGATCAACAGGGCGCAGACCGTTACCGGGCCCACCGGCGGCTACTGGGTCGGCTGTGAGTTGATCGATTCGACATGGCACCTTCACTGGACGGAGTGCGTCTGATGCTGCTTGGAGGCGGGTCAAGTTGCCAGTCGTGTGGATGCGTGCCTTGCGGATCATGCACGAGGACGTGCCAGAATCCGCACACCGGTTCGGAGTTTCAGGAGGTGTATCGCGGGTATTCGTTCGGAGCCGTCAACGGACTTGCAACCGATGGCTACCTGACGTTCTCAGGCGACGAAGACAACCCAGCGTTCATACCTGGTGGAGGCCCGTTCCACCAAGCGATTGGCGGGACGTTCTACCTCAGCAGCGCACAGACTCGCTTCCCGTGTTCGCTCACGGTGTCGTTCTGGCGGACGCTCTTCCCAGCAGACGCTACTACAGACACGGCGTTGTCGCAAAACACGGTGACGTTCACGTGCCTATCCGGGCAGTTCTTTCTCCCAACGGTTGGAGTGACACTCAATCCAGGCGACATCTACACTTTTTCAAATGCCGTCCCGCTAATTGGAGGTTTTGGTGGCGATCCTCGATCATCGATAGGATCGGCCGGAGGATTCGCAACGTGCGACAACACGCAAGTGGCGGTTCAGGCGCGCATCGGCTGGAGTTCTTCCGAGCGCATTCATGTGCTGCATGGAATCGTGCGGGAGTGCTATGAGGAGGGGACGCCGTGTGCAACGGCGTGTAGCGGAAGCCCTTCGCCAAGCAGCGTCTATTTGACGATCAGCAACATCCGCGTCACTTCAACAGGTTCTGCGGGATTGTCTGGAGACGAAGCGACATACGTGTTGTCGCGCGTTCCAAACTTTTGTTTCGCATACTCATCGCCTTGGTCGGATACGTGCTCTGACTGGGCTCCAACATTCGGCCCTCGGTCGCAGCTGATAACGCTGAACCAGGCAGAGATGTACATGGAGCGCCATGAACCTCGCCCAGGTTGCATCGGAACTTGGCTGCGAATTACCAACACGGGAAGCCCGTGGGATTTCTGCGTCTCAGGGAGCACTGTAGCCAGCGGAACGAACGGGCAATGGGGCAACGAAGGATCAACCTTCGGGACGTTTGATTGGACGATATCAAAATGAACTGCGACCTCTCCGCCCCCGACGCCACCTGTCCACACTGCGGGTTCGTCTCAAAGGTCCGCGGGGCGATCCGACACTGCACCACGCCGGCCCCGGAGACCTGCGGCCCCGGCTGCCATCTCCGCCGCTCGCTGGCATGGTGGGGCATCCGCGACGACGGCTCCTGCGGCTGCGACTCCTACGCGGCGCAGATGGACGCCTGGGGCGCGGACGAGTGCTGGAAGCGGATCGAAGAGATCGTCGAGCACCTCCGCGGCGCTGCCGACAAGCGTGGCCTGCCGTTCCTTGCCACGCTCGCACGAATCACGGTCAGCCGCGCCATCGAAGCCGCCCGCGCGGAAGCCACACCCCCGCCGGGGTGACCGTCCCCACCGTCACGATGTCCGCACCGGAGGCGTCATGGGCAGGGCGAAGCGAAAGACGGCGCGGGTGCGAATCGGCGACGTTCGCTGGACGATTCGCCGCTGCCCTGTGCCGAAGGATCGGTGGGGCGACTGCGACCCGGAAAAGAAGTTGATCCGCGTCAGCGACAAGCTGACCGGCTTCGACCTCATGGACGTGATGTTGCACGAGATGATTCACGCCCGCTGGTGGTGCCTGTCTGAGTGCGAAGTCCGTGAGTTCGCCGAAGAGGCAGCCGGCGTGCTTGAGGTGTTTGGGTTCCGGGACCGACACGAGGAGGACGACGATGACTAGACGCGGCACCGCTGCCGGCGACGAGATCACGCCGATTGTCCGCCGGATCGTCGAGGCCCACCCGGACGCGCCGGCTCGCACGCTCGCCCGCCGGATCGTCGCCGAGTGCAACGGGGCGATCACGCTGGAGCAGGCCAGGACGCGAGTGCGTGCCGCCCTCGGGCTGTGTGGGGCTGCGAGGCGAAAGGAAGCCACCAGCAAGGATCTGCACCGCGAGCCGCGGCCGGCTGGCACGAAGATGGCCATGCCGCCCTCGCAGGCCGAGCCGTGGCTTCCGTTCGACCTCGGGATCACCGGCAAGGTCGGGATTCTGTCCGACATCCACGTCCCGTACCACGACGAGACGGCGCTGCGGGCCGCTGTCGACCACCTCCAGGCGGAGAAGGTGGACGCCTTACTGCTCAATGGCGATTGGGCCGACTTCTATTCGATCTCACGGCACGAGAAGAATCCGAAGCTGCGGAACTTCCGCAACGAGCTGGCGGCGGGCCGTGATCTGTTGAAGTGGCTGCGGCAGGAGTTCGACGGAATCCGCATCGTCGCCAAACTCGGGAACCACGAAGAGCGTTGGGAAAAGTGGCTGTGGGAACACGCTCCGGAGATCAGCGACGACCCGATTATGGGCATCGATAATTGGTACGGATTCCACAATTTGGGTATTGAACTAGTACAAGACAAGCGGATCATCCTCTGCGGTGCGTTGCCGGTGCTGCACGGCCACGAGAAGGGCAACGGGATTTCGTCGCCGGTGAATCAAGCCCGCGGGGCGTTCATGCGTTTGCATCACACGGTCCTCGAGGGCCACGGGCATCGCACATCGACACACTCCGAGCCCGACATGATGGGCTCCGAAACGGTGTGCTTCTCGACGGGCTGTCTCTGTGACATGCGGCCCGCATACGCCCGCCTGAACAAATGGAATCACGGCGCGGCGGTCGTGGCGGTCCACGCCGACCGCAGTTTCGACGTGGAAAACTTCCGCATCCAGGCGGGGAAGGTGAGGCAATCGTGACAGACGCCGACCTCGTTACGATCGACCAACGCATCCAGAGGGCCGGTGCGGCCAACTGTTGGACGGGCACAATCGGAAGCCTCGCTACCGATGCTCGGCGGCTGGTGCGGCACATACAGGAGACGAGGCGAATGGCAGAGGAATACCCACCACGAATTGAAGTCCCGTGCAACACGTGCCGCGGCATCGTCGGGCTAGTGCCGACGTGCCCGTATTGCAACGGAGCCGGAAAGTATTGGAAGCGAAGCTCCCAGGCTGAGCCGTGGAAGTACAGCTCCGAAGATCCGCCGTGCTTTCGCGCTGGCTTCGACGAAACGGAACACGAAAAAAGAGCCGCTGCGACTCGGGCCGCGGCCGCCGCGATCCGCGTTGAGGCGGAATACCCGGTCGACCACATCCTGCGAGGCGAGCGGGAGTTGAAGCTCTACCCCGGCGACGAGGTGGAACCGGAGGCGACGTTGATCGAAGAGGCGGAAGGGCCGCCGGTGGCCGTGCAGCTCCTCGACACGGCACGGGCCGCGGTGCTCGATCGGCACCGGGTGTACGGCCCGCCGCAGGAGCATTTCGCCCGCACCGTGGGCATGGTCAACAGCCTGTTCGCGTCCGTGCTGAAACGGCCGCTGACTACGTCCGATTGGGCTCGGATCATGCTCTTGGACAAGCTCGCCCGCGACCTCGGGCCGCGGCCGCATCCCGACAACGCTGTTGACCTCGCCGGCTACGCGGCTTGTCTCGCCGAGTGCCAAGCGTCCGCACCCCCTGCGGACGGCACCACGTGACACGTAGCGTGGGGGGAGGTGGCACATGATCGTACGGCCGACTCACTGGCGAACCGGTCCCAACGGCCGGGAAGCGGTGGCATCCGCCGGTGACTTTGTGTCGCTCGAGCGACTGCTGGCGAGCGGCGAGAAGTCAGGCCGCATTACTTCCAGGCCGGAACGGACGGACCGCGAGATCGAGGTGATCGCCTACCGGCTCGGGTGGACGGTGGCCGAAGTCCGGCGGGCGATTGCACGGGGACGCACGGAGATTCTCGATGCCTGACTCTCTCGACGGGATCGTATCCACGACCACGAGCCTCACGCAGACGCAGACGGGCACCGTCGGCAGCTCGACGCGGGCCGTCTCCGTGTCGTCGGCTTTGCCGCTCAACAGCGTCTCCGGGCCGCTCGTCGATCAACTCTGGGTGTCGAATCGCTCGCTGGCGGTCGGGGCGTCCGAGACGCTTGATCTGCTATCGCTCGCCGACACCATCCAGGGTGCGACCGGCATCCAGACCATGCGTCAGGTCCGGCTCGTGCGAATCGAGAACAACGAGACGGCAACCGGCCCGCGAATCGTTGTCGGACCCTCGGGCACGAACGGCTGGGGCCGCGTCGCCGGCGAGATCGGGCCGGGCGGCGAAATCATCGCCGTGCAGCAGACGCACGCCTGGGGCGTGACCGCGACCGAGCGTGGCGTGACGATCCGCGCCACCGGGCCGACCGGCTCCGTCTCTTATTCGATCGTGATCGCAGGCACCGCCACCACTGGCCCAGCGGGGTACTGACCATGACGCCAGATCAACTGCAAGCCGCCGTCCTGGCTCTCATCGCCGGTGCGCGGCTGAAGGCCGCCGGCGGGCTGACCGTCAGCGAGTTCGGCAGCCTGACCGTCGAGGTCATCCGCCTGGCGGTGGCCGGGCTCGACACGATCTCCACGCTCGACGGGGCCGCGAAGAAGTCGTGGGCTCTCGCCTGCGTCGGCACCTTGTTTGACGCGGTGGCCGACTCGTGCGTCCCGATGCTTGCCAAGCCCGTCTGGTGGGTGATCCGGCCGGCCGTTCGCACGCTCGTCCTCTCGGCTGCCGGCGGGGCGCTCGAGCAGATCCTGACGCTGACCCGCGCCGCCGCCCCGGAGCCCGTCGCATGACCACCGCCCTGGTCCTCGCTGCCGCCGCGGTGGCCTACCTCGTGTGGAGCCGCCCGGCCGCCCCTGCGGGGCTTCCGCCGCTGTCGCCGCTGCCAACCCCGCAGGTCGCCCCGCAGGCTACCCCGCAGGCCGCAGGCCCGCACCCGCTCACGCTCCTGGCGATTCTCGCCGCGGGGGCGATGATTGCGTTCTCCATTCTGGAATCTAGAACGCCGCCGCCCGCCCCCGGCCCCGCGCCGGTCGTTGGGCTCGATCTACGCGGCCGGTTCGTCGGCCCCGACGCCGCGGCCGATGCCGCCACGACTGCCGCCCTCCTCGAGGAACTGGCGTCACAGATCGAGTGGGATGGCCAGCAAGCCGAGCCGCGCCTCCGCACCGGGGCCGCCTTCGACGATCTCCGCAGATCGGCCCGCGAGCTCCGCACCCGTGGCGTCTCGCTCGGGGCGCGTCAGCCTGCCGTCCGTGATGCCATCAAAACCTTCCTCGACGCCGAGGCCGGGACCGAGGGCGGGCCGGTCGATGCCGCCGCCCGTGCGAAGTGGGTGCGAGCGTACCGGGCGGTGAGTCAGGCCGCCGAGGAGGCGACACGATGAAGGCCGTCGCATTGTCAGCTTTGCTTGTGGCAATTCTGGCAGCGTCCAGCGTTGCCGTTCCGGTTCCGCCGTGGGATCCGGGTTGTGGACCCGAAGATCAGCAAGCGCGGGAGTACGTCCGACTGCAAGAAGAGGAGAGCCGATGGCAGGCCATGAGTCCGGACGAGCGGATAGCCGAGGAGTTGCGATTGGCTCGTCTCGAACGAGAGAAAGCCGCGCGGAAGGCTCACGAGCAGCGTGAATACGATCGCGGCAATCGGCCCGGAACGTGGCTCTATTGGTTTCGGTATGGAGGCCAGCGATGAGCGGAAAGCCTTGGGTCTACATCGCCAGCCCGTACACGAAAGGCGATTGCGCCATCAACGTGCGGACGCAGATGGAAGCGTTCGACCACCTGCTCTCGCTCGGAGTGGTGCCGATCGCACCGCTCTACAGCCACTTCCAGCATATGTTTTTGCCGCGGCCGTACCGGGACTGGATCGCTCTCGATTTTGAGGTAATTCAGCGGTGTGAAGCCTGCCTGCGGCTGGGCGCTTCGCACGATTACGCCGACGGCTCGACCTACCGGCAGTTCGATTCGTCCGGTGCCGATGGCGAAGTGGACGAGTTCAATCGTCTCGGTCGGCCGGTGTTCACTGCCGTGGAATCTGTGGCCGCTTGGCTGGCCGCACGGGAGGCCACACGATGACGCTCGTCAAAGAACTCGCCTGCTGTTCCGCCTACTTCGCGGTGATCCTCGTCGGCTGGCCGCTATCGTTTGTCGCCGCCGTCCTTGCCCATGCGGCCGACTGGCTGGATGACCTTTC
>Ga0209299_1001286_pt1 | contig 13991 bp, 13 predicted proteins | sample S_140806_MF_Meta_FD_187326 | JGI IMG/M metagenome (GOLD analysis project Ga0209299, IMG submission 187326) | Freshwater microbial communities from Lake Simoncouche, Canada to study carbon cycling - S_140806_MF_MetaG (SPAdes) (version 2) | ecosystem: Environmental > Aquatic > Freshwater > Lake ...
GGTCAGGTTCAGTGCATGCACTGGGTCTGGCCCCATTTTCGTTTTGGGAAATTGAATTTCAAATTTCAAAATCAAATTTCAAATTTCAAAAAACAATTGTTTCCCACGGATATGCCATGTGTCAACGATGGGTCACCTGGCAGAACGTCAGGGCGTCAGGTCGTCGCCCGGCCTGGTCGTCAGTCGAATCAAAGGCTACAGCACTAGTATAGTTTGGTTTGGTTAGGGTAGATTGGATTAATGGGGATTGGATTAAGGGGAATTGGGTTGCCGAGTGTCGGGGCTTGGTTGCGTTGACAGGCGAGGTCGAAGAAAAAAGATGAAAAAAAAACTAAAGCGGGGCTGAATTGTGCCGATGTATAGGGAGCAGGATCAACCAACCTGCGCTTTAGATATGATAAACATTGACCTAACTACCGTCTCAGACGTCCGTCACATGCTCCGCTGCACTATCGGGCTTTGCCTGGTGCTTGCGTTTGCAATCCCCTACGTCTGCACAGTATTGGATGGCATAAAAGGAAGAAAATAGTCTGTAACCCTAACCAAATAAAAAAGATACAATGAAAAATGCAAAAAATTTCCCAACATGGGAAGAAGTGGAGTCTATGCTCCAAAGAGATGACTGCCAAGGCTTTTGCCTAGCTTGCGGAGAAGAAGTGTCTGGGATTGAACCAGATGCGGACGGATATGAGTGTGAATGCTGTGGCGAAAGGGAAGTTTACGGGTCACATAATGTGCTCATCATGGAAGCTTTCAAGGGAGGGAGAGGAGAATGAACCCGTCACATAACAACCCGCTTCCTTCGACGGCGTGTATTGTGCGGTACATGGGTCCCACAACTACATTGGGTTCAAGGGTTAAACTCACCTTCCCACGATACAAAAAAGCTCTGATTATCCCTTATGACTATACGCTTTCGCACTGTGACCAGATGGCAATAAACCACTTGAGAACCCTAGGGGTTGAATGTGAATATGTAGCATATCTATCTCAGAATGAACATGTTCTGACGATTGGTAGGCTTTATAATACTCAACTTTTACAAGCTTTAGGATTATAACATCATGAAATTATCTGAACTAGAATCACTTATCGGCGGTCTCTCACAGACTAGCAAAATGCCATGTCCTAGTTGGAGCATCTCAGCCCATCGTTGCAATGTTGGAGGAAAGCTCTCCGAAGTATCGGGCTCAATTTGTGAAGGTTGCTACGCGAAAAAAGGAGCATATACATGGGGGAACGTACAGGCTGCTTTAGAAAAACGATGGGAAGTGTACAGCTCCAACACGCTTGCTTGGAGGGAGAACATGGCGCAATTGATTACGCGGAAGGGGTTAACGTATTTCCGTTGGTTCGACAGTGGAGATATTGCTGACCTGGAGATGTTGGAACACATCGTCGCGATTGCAGAGGCTGTGCCATGGTGTCGTTTTTGGTTGCCCACTAAGGAACTTGCTACAGTGTCACAATGGCAAGCGATTCACGGTGAGTTCCCCGAGAATCTTACAGTGCGACTAAGCGCATATATGAGGGACAAGCTTCCCCCTAGTGCGTTAAAGCTGCCGTGCTCAACGGTGACAGATAAGCAAGATCCGATCGGCTCGCCGTGTCCAAGCAAAGCACAGGGAAACCAATGCCTAGACTGTAGGGCATGTTGGAGCAAGAGCGTCTCCATCGTATCGTATGGGTGGCACTAAACGAGAACATATGCTTGAACTAATAATCATTCTTGGGGCGCTGGCATTGCTATGTGTCGCGCTGCCAATATATTGCGTGCTCGCATTTTGGAGGAACTAGGCTAGGCTAGGCGAGAAGCAGAGTTGAAGGGAGGTTGCCGAAAGGTGGCCTCCCTTTTTGCGTGGTGCGGTAGCGAGAAGTTAGGGAAAGTGGCACAATATGGCGAGAAAAGAGCAGGAAAAGGGCGAATAAATAGGGATGGCGTTATTTATGGGAAGGGATGCGTTTTCAGCCCAAGCCCAAACAAAGAACCCCGCGAGCCGCTCCGCCTCCCGTGCTGCGTGCCTGCGTGCTGCGTGCCAAGCATACTCATTCTCCACATGCTAACTCCCATTCAATAACCCAATACAACACCAGTCGTGCTTAGTGCTAGGGTGTGCATGTCTAAATCGGACATCCAGGCGAGTCTCAGACCAAGCTTCAATTTCAGAAGGGGGGGAGGGGGGTCGAAGGCTTTCTCTAGGAAGAAGCAGCTACGCATAAGCCCCACCAGATTTTTATTTTGCAACTGGCCATCTGTAGCGTGTGTGCTACTCTGTGCGCAACAACACCTCCCACGCCTCTCTCTGATGCGCACCACGGGAGGTTCCTTTTTGCCGCACAACGCTCGCTCCGTATTCAGTGTTGACCGTGTGTGCGCTTGGGTGTACAGGTAGTCGTGTCACTGTGAGCGGGTGCTGATAGTGTACAAAAATGATACACAATCACAATCCGTAAGACTATTATACGATGAAATCTACTATGAAGTTTAATGTAAGTTGCAAGTTAGTACAGAAGCGGGACGGGCTGATCTACAGTCTAAATAACTACAAAGAGGGTGTGGACTACGTGCTGAAGGGGTGTTTTAAGGGACAGCGAGCCATGTTTCGGCAGGATATTCTAAGCAATAGTGTGGCTAAACCGTTGCCTTCTGATCATCCTGTGTTCATTCCTCCGTTTGAAAGAGCTACTCTGGAGTTGGACGAAAAGGGTATGCGGATTAGCTGGCCTGAGCAGGCAAATATTGCCGAGCCTAAGCAGCCAGAGTCACAGCCAGAGTCAACAGAACCATCCACGAAAGAGCGGCGACCAGCTACGCCTGCGGACACAGAGCCAACGATCCAGGTGAACAACTTTGATGGTCTACTGCCTTCTTACTGTCCAATGCAGGAGTGTAAGATTAAGAAGATCTACGCCAACTTTAAGTGGGTGGAGACCGATAAAGGCCGTGTCTGGGTGGGTCTGAAAGGTAACACCATGCGGGTAGGCCAGATCATTCGGGTGAAGAATGGCGAGTTGTTCTTGGGGAAGACGTCACCCAGTAGCACCCTTACTAAGTTATAGAAAGATGAAGGAATGGCATCTATTAAAGGGAATGCTCTTTTTCTTTAATAAAGGTATTCTTATTAAAAGAAGATTAACATTGCTCGCTCACGCTCGCCACACTCACTCGCTCCGCTCGTCAACCGCAAGCTACCGCTTGCAACCTTATTCTTATTATTCCTTTGCTGCCTCCCCTTTAGGGGGGGAGGCAAATTACTAATCCAGTAATGAGGATTCCGAGTGAGCATAGTACCCCCAAGACTCAGCATTGCTGCCTATCTTGGGAGTGTACTAACTCAAGCAAATCAATGATCCATATAAAGTATCATCCGTTGTTTCGCACCACAGTCTTAGCCCACGGCTACCCGTTCAACCTAGCTTTATCCTCTCTCGCGGGAACGACTGTGTAGTACTGGTAAGCTCTTCAACGCCTACCATTTTTAATGAAAGTCAAGAGGGATACTCTCAACCGTGTCTTCAGCAGTGAGTCCTTCTTTCAGGTGATATCTCAGTGCCTACGCGGTAGACCTATGAGTGGCCTACGCACAAAAAGTACCCCATACTCAAAAATATGTCCACAGAAAAGTTGGTAGAAAAGCTACTCAAGTTTCCCCTTCAGGATCACCCGATGATGCCTGCTCCAACGGCAGATCAACGGTTGGCCATGATCAACAACATTGGCCCAGAGGAGACGATGCGGCTGTTCCTGATGCGTGAGCAGCGTGTGAAGGCGGAGCAGGATGATCCGTATAGGTATGGGATGGAATTGCCACCATGGAAAGATGCTGATGATCTTTTAAATCGACATAATGAAATACTCATACTTGGTGGAAATCGGGCGTCTAAAACAGAATATTCCGCAAAACGCATAGCTCAAGCATTTGTGGGTACAGACCTGTCTGGGACTATGCCACCGTGGGTAGCCGAGAAAGCTCAGAAGCGTGGCATCAACATCTGGTGCTTGCACACTACCCACATGACCAGTGTATCCATGCAGCAAAACGTGTTTCATAAATATCTGCCAAAGGAACTGAAAGAGGCCAAGCGCAGCAGGCATACTCAGGTCAGCTGGACACAGAAGAACGGTTTCTCGGATAACACAGCAGTCTACCAGAACAACCAGATCTGGTTTCTTAACTACAGCCAGGACATCAAGGTTGTTGAGGGTGGAGAGGTAGACTTTGTTTGGTGTGACGAGTTAGTGCCCGCTGACTGGCTGGAGACGCTCAGATACCGTCTGGTGACACGCAACGGCAAGCTGATCGTTACCTTTACCCCAATCCTTGGATACACTCAGACCGTCAAGGAGTTTATCTCAACCAGCAAGATCACCACTTGGAAGGAAGCAGAGTTGTTGCCTAACAACAACGTGATTGGCGTGCCCCGTGGCAACATGCCCTACACGGCAGAGAGCGTGTATGGCAAGCATGGCTGCATCTGGTTCCATTCTAAGCTAAATCCCTACAATAACTGGGAACGCATGAAACAGACGCTCAAGACCAGAAGTACCCATGACATCAAGATTCGTGCTTATGGTTGGGCAGAACAAACTGCCGGAAGTCAGTTTCCAATGTTTGGAGACGTAAACATCTTTCACGACAAGGTCACTGAAGTTGCACCTGAGGGCACAAACTACATGGTAGCTGACCCAGCAGGGGCAAGAAACTGGTTCATGCTCTGGGCAAGGGTGGATGTGCATGGGACGATCTGGGTCTACCGAGAATGGCCGGATGCGAGCTATGGCGAGTGGTCGCTGCCTAGCGAGAAGGCTGATGGTAAACCCGGCCCCGCTCAACGGCAGGGAGCTGGCCGTGGTGTGAACGAGTACACAGAACTGATCTGGGATCTAGAGACACACTCTGACAAACGGGAAGAAATTGCCGAGCGATACATAGATCCTAGGTCTGCTGGCACAGAAACGACCAGTAAAGAAGGCGGGATTACTCTGTTGGATCTGCTTCTGGATGCTACAGATCCTTTATATTTCCTGCCAAGTGTGGGGGTTTCTGTTGATGAACGGGTGCTAATTATTAACGATTTGTTGTGTTACGACAGAGAGAAACCTATTGATGACGAAGCAAATCACCCTAGATTAATGGTTCATGTTGATTGTCAGAACCTAATTTATTCGTTAAGGGAGTGGACAGGAGCAGACGGTCAGAAAGGAGCCAGCAAAGATCCTATTGACGCACTGGGATATTTAGTGGTAATGCAACCAAAACACACAAATAGCGATAAATGGAAAAAGCAATGGCAATCTTCTGCTAAGTGTGGTACTTATTAATAATTCACTATGCCCACATCAAAGACTGATCCGCTAGCAATTGCCTCTGCGACACCGCATGTAGGTGATTTGCTTGATGAATACAACCGTTCAATGGTTAATTCCAGTCAGGGCAATCTTGTCACTAAGTTTGATAATATCCGCTTTTCAAGATGGTCTGGTCAGACGGATGACGGCAAGAAACACAGTGAAAACCGCCCAGAAGGCAGTCCTGCTTGGCCGTTTGAGGGGGCTTCTGATGTTCGTAACCGCATTATTGATTCAACCTGCAATGAGTTGACTACTTTGCTGTGCGCTGCATTTGAGAAAGCAGACATTCGGGCCAATCCAAATGAACTAAATGATACTATTATCAGCAGTACAGCAACCAGTTTGCTCAGGTGGATTCGAGACTCCAAGATGCCACAGCAACTTCGCAAAGAGGCTGAATTGGGCGCACAGTACGCTTTGCAGTACGGCTGGAGTGCATTCTTTGTAGGTTGGCAGCAGAACATTAGTAAGCGTTCTCAGCCAATCACCATGGATGAAGTAATCCAATTGGCACAACAGTCTGGCAGTCAGACGCTTATGGAATTACCGCAGTTGATTATGCAGGCACCAGATCAGGCGGCTGCTATTATCCAGGCTGCTATTCCCGATTTGTCAATGTCTCAGGCCAAGACCATGGTCAAGGAACTGGCTGAAGTTGGGCAGACTTCCTATGAACAGGAGTATGTCAGCAAGAATTTGCCTGAGATTGTCGCCTTAAAGCCTTGGGACGAGATCATTTTCCCCCCAGAGGCAGCAGATTTGCAGCGTGCTCGCGTAATCTTCCGCAGAACATGGATGTCTGAGGTTGAACTACGTGAGAAGATCACCACAGAGGGCTGGAATCCCGAATGGGTTGATCGTGCTTTGCAGGCTCTTGGCAAGAGCAGCACTTATTACAACATCAACTTGTTGCCCACAACAACAATGTTGGTTTACAACGGCATCAACTACACAAACATGGTTGAGGTGGTGTATTGCTACACCAAATCAATGGACGGCAATGCACCCGCGATATACTACACTGTCATTTGTCCCCAAGCGGCATCAAACCGAGTGCAGGACACAGCATCTTGGGCGATCCACGAGCGTCTCGACTACGCGCACGGCGAGTACCCCTTTGTTGAGTTTCGTCGTGAGCAGCTTCGTAGGGCTGTCGTTGACACTCGCGGCATTCCTGAGCTTGCAAGTACTGATCAAGATGAGATCAAAGCGCAGCATGACTCCATCCGTGACCACACGGCGTTTTCCACGCTTCCTCCAATCAAGGTTGTAAAGCGGATTGGTTCAATTAACAAGATTGGGCCAGGCGTTGCTTTGCCTGTTACAAATCAGAACGATTACACGTTCATGGAGCCTCCTGCACGGGAGCCTACGACTGCATTTAACCTGATTACTCGGGTAGAAGCCAGTCATGCGGCTTACTTTGGGACAATCAATGCGCTTGTGCCACCGCTTAAGACGCAGATGACCCAGCAGGCACTGGTGAACTCATGGCTGATGACATGGAGATCAGTGTTTCGCCAGATGTTTGCGCTCTGTTGCCAGTACATGTCACCAGAAGAGATTCAGCGAATTACTGGAGGAGTGTTGCCACAGAATTTGTCTGAAATACACAACGAATTTGACCTTAACGTCCGATTTGACGTGATGAACATGGACAAAGAGTATGTTGCTCAGAAGATCCAGTTCCTTAGTCAGATCGCACAAATGGACACGGGTGGAGTGCTAAACCGCAACAGACTTACTGAGATGATGATTCAAGCCATTGCTCCCGAGATGGCTCAGGAACTCGTGCTAAACCAGAACCAAGCATCTCAAAAGATGTTTAAAGATGTTCAGAACGACATTGGCATGATGCTGCTTGGCAACGAAGCCTTGTATCAAGAGAACGATCCTGCTGCACAAACCAAGTTGCAATACACGCAACAGATCTTGCAATCAAATCCCAAGGCTCAGGGGGCGTTGCAACAGGATGAGAACTTCCAAGCATTGTTCCAGAATTATGTTAAGAGTTTGGAGATGAGTGTGATGCAACAGCAAAATGCTCAGATTGGTCGCATTGGAGTAACTCCCATGCAGCAACAACCACAATAAATGACTGAAAATCAGCGAAATTTGTTTGGGTTTGCAGGAAACAATGAACTTTGGGCAGAAATGATTAAAGTTATTGAGCAAACTCAGGAGCAACTGTGGATGCACGCTATCAGTGCCGAACCTAAAGGGGAAGACAGGGTTCATGCTTGTGGACAAGCAGATGGCGCAAACATGATTTTATCACTTTTTATATCATTAAGAAATGAAGCTAAAACATTAAATGGTTTGACTTCTGACGATAATTTGGCATAAAGCCATTAACGGACTTCTCAGCGTTACTGGGATGAATTGAATAAATTAAAGGATCTTGGAACCTTAATTCCATGAACGAAAACGATACACAGCCTGATTCTACGGGTCAGGAGGCAGAAAGTAATCCCGTTGCAAACAAACTCGGTTTAAGTCATGGAGGTTTAAAAAGCCTGCTTGATAGCTTCCTCAACGAGGAGGAGCAGCCCGCTCCCGCTCCAGTGGAGCAACAGGAAACTACAGAAGAACCCGTCTCCTCTGAAGAGGAAGATGACCAGTCTGAAGTAGAATCCGATCAACCTGAAGTTGATGAAAGTTCTTTGAGTAAAGGTGTCCAGAAGCGTATCAACAAATTAGTTGCTGCGAAGAAGGCCGCTCAAGCTGAATTAGACGCGCAGAAGACTGCTTTGGCTAAATTACAGTCTGAATTAGAAGCTGCTAAAGCTTCTGTTCCTGTAACAAAAGTTGAAGTTTCAGACTACGTTGAATCCTTAGATACACCTAAAAAGGTAGAAGAGGAATACAAACGAGCACTGGAAGTCATTTTGTGGTGTGAGGACAACAGTGATGGTGGAGTAATTCCGTTGCCAAATGGCGATGAGCAAGAACTTACTGCCGCTGAAGTTCGATCCATGAAACGAACAGCCATGAAGCGCAAGGAGTTGGAGCTACCAACGAGGATGCAATTCTTGCAACAACAGCAAGCAGCAGAATCGGAAATTAGTGCTAACTTTCCTTGGTGGAACAAACCAGAAACTGAAGAGTATCAAGTTGCTCAACAGGTAATCAAGGAGTTTCCAGAACTAAAACGGCGCAGAGCAGATTGGAAGCATGTTACAGGTCTTGTTGTTTTGGGTGCAAAAGCTTACGCAGAAATGCAGAGCAAAAAGAAAGCACCCGTTGCACCAATTAAACGCGCCCCCGCGCAACCATCCGTAAAAGCTATGCCAGCACCAACAGCTCAAGGCGACTTAGTCAAAGCTCGTCAGGCGTTTGCTAAAAACTCCTCTGACAAGCAAGGGTTGACAGACTTAGTTAAAGCAATGGGGTTTGTGTAAACCCTTTAATTCAACTCATTTAGTTTTATGGCACTTCTCACTGAACCTAATCTTAGCGGTCGCGGTAAACGCGAAGACTTGGCTGACATGATCGCCCTTGTGGACGCTCGTGATACGCCTTTTATCTCCATGTCCCGCAAGGGCAGCAAGCCTGGAAATATGTATTTCCGCTGGCAGGCAGATCAAAACCCCCAGCCTGTGGTTGGTGGTACAATTGACGGAACTGACGTTAGCACCTACAGCAACTACGTTGATGGCTACCGTAAAGAACTGGCTAATTACGCCCAGATCTTCCGCCGCACTGTGCGTGTTTCCAAACTCGCTCAGGATCTGGCAGACGTTGCTGGCGTGCGTGACTCGCTTTCTGACAACGTTGCAAAGGCCATTGTTGGTCTGAAGCGTGACATGGAAGTCAGCTTTACGTCCGATCAGCTTGGTCAGCAGGACACTGGCGCTGGTGGGGTTCCTTACCTCACGGCTGGTGCTCAGGCATGGATCGGTGGAGACAACATTGGAACTGGACTAAACATCGGTTCTGGTACAACTTCGCCTTCGTTCATTACTCCCGCAAACTCAATCGTCTCTGGAGCTAACGCTTCTGCGTTGACAGACACGGTTGTGCAGGGTGTGTTGAAGTCGATTTTTGACCAGACTGGTCAGTACAAGTCCTTTGATCTGATTTGCGGAACGGATCTAAAGCGTGCTTTCACAAGCCTGCTTGGAACGACTGCTCTGACGACCACTGCTGTCACTTCTGTGACTGGTGCAGGCGCAACAAAGGTGCAGACCTTCCAGCGCGATGCTGCTGCTGATGCTTACATCCAGAGCATGGATGTGTTCCAGGGTGACTTTGGCACGGTGCGCTTGCATCCTACCACGTTCATTGGAACAATCTCTGGAAGCAGCTACACCCCCAAAACGGCTTATGGTCTGGTTCTTGATATGAACTTGATTGAAACCCGTTATGGTGGCAATGTTGCTCAGGTCACGGCACTGCCTGATTTCGGTGGTGGCCCTGCTCGCTTGATCGAAGCAGTTGCAGGTTTGGTTGTTGGAAACCCGTTGGGTCTCGGCAAGTTCACCTACGCTGCTGCCTAGTAGCCTTCCGCGACACCTGCGTGCAGCCTAAACTGTAAAAGTGGTGTGACAGCGTGGAGAGACACGCACAATTTTTTGTACAAGCGAAGGAGTTGTAGCAGACTTGCTTAAATTCAAGCTGCGTAACCTTGGGTACAACAACACTGCATAATTTTATGATTGAACTCGACGGAGAACTCGCAAAACAACTCGAATCTGAACTACGCACTGGCTGGCTTAAAAACCAGATTGAAGCTAAAGTTGAAGCTCAAAAGTTTGGAAAAGCTAATTCAGTTCGACACAAGTCTGTTGAAGGATTGGGTCAGCTTGTAGCTCGCATCCCCACAACGGCATATCATTTCTGGGGACAAAAGCTAGGATACGCCTGCTGGAACGACAAAGCGTTTATGGACGAGTTTTTGCGTGACAATCCAGAGCTTAAAGTGAATAGTGGTGGCACTAAAGAAATTCAAGTTGGCTGGACTCCTAATGCATCACCTAAATAAATGAAGACAGTTCCGTTTAGCGATATTCTAGCAAGCGTCTGCCAGCTTGTGGGCTTGGATAGAAACACGCTAAATGATAAGTCATTCAGTGCAGTCCGCGACATGGTTGGACGCAGGGTGAGCGTGATTTGGGACAGGGAAGAATGGCCTGACACCGAGAGGTACTTGAACACTTGGCCTGGCAACCCTGTTCAAGGAGTGACCCTTGTTTCTTCTACGGTTGACGAGATGGTCATTCGAGTTGCACTGGATACCAATTTCCCGAGAATTTACCTAATTGATTTTCCTGCTGAAAACTTCAGAAAAGGCACAATTGGAACAACAAGCGTTAAATTTTCCAATCCTTTTTACATTTTAAAGGGTGATGGCAGCAGAGTGTCTGTGTCTGAAAAGGAACACACATTTTCCTACATCACAGCCAACAGCAACAGTGGCGATTACATCACCAGCGTTGACATTACCGTTCCGCTTGGAACCGTAGAATATCCTGCATATCAGGGATTTAACTCTCCGTTTACCAGCAAGATTATCTTTGCTTCCAATCAAAATCTGGTTATTCAGCTAGAAGATGACATGCTTCAAGGACTTGAAGTGTTTACAAATGATCCAAGGAAACACACAAGATGCACGTTTGAGTCGTTTCTTGTTGAGGACAAGCCACCTAAAGATGACTTTGTCACAAGTGGAACTTACACTCAGCAAGAGTATTCGTATCTTCGGTTTTTGACTGATTCTGAGAAGTTCATCAAGTATCGTTTGATTTCACCAAGATTATTTGGACAAAAGTATAGTCCAGTGAACTCATATTATGTTGGATCACAGGCATTTTATGATCCTTCTCAGGGAACTGCCGATTACAATCCAACTTTGCCTGGGCTTTCTATTCGAGGCAACTTCTGGAATTGCATTCAAAACAACTTACTTCCCGCTCCAACTGCACCCGCAAACACAAGTGCTTTTTGGAAGATGGTCGAGATCCCGTACAGGTTTAAAGATTACCTAATCAACGGAACTTCTGCGGACTTTATTCGCTCTGAAGGCCGCAGTGAAGAAGCCAATGTTTTTGATCAGTTGGCTGAAGTTTCTATTCAACAGCAAATTGATGTGCTTTTGCGCCAGCAACAGCAGGTGCAACGCATGAAAATGGTATACACTTACTAGTATGATTACCAAATTCCTTAGAAAAAGAAATGTAAACCCCAGCTTGCCGTTCTCTAAGAATTTTGCGAGAATCCAAGTTCACACGAATGGCTCTCATTCTTTTAAATTTACAAAACGAAATGTTTCCGCTCCTCCTGCTGGAGATTTCATTCAAACTGAAGCGGGATTTTATTTAACAAACGAATCGTCTTTAAGACTAATTACAGGATAATATGGCTGACATCAAGATTTCACAACTTCCAGTAGCAACATCAGTCACAACGACTGACATTGTAGTCCTTAATCAAGGTGGAGACACCAAGACTGCCAGCCTTAGTTTAGTAAGAGGTGCTGGAGCAGGTGGGACTGTAACAAGCATTACTGCTGGAACTGGTCTTAATGGTGGGACAATTACATCTTCTGGAACCGTTGATGTCAAGTATGGCACAACCTCTGGGACTGCTGCTCAAGGAAATGATTCTAGGTTAAGCAACAGCCGGACTCCTACGGCACACGCTTCTACTCATGCTGTAGGTGGATCTGATGAGTTGACTCCGGCTAGCATTGGTGCTGCATCTACGACCCAGCTTGCAAGCTATGTTCCAACAACACGCTCTGTGTCGTCTGGGACAGGGATGACTGGTGGTGGAGATTTGACTGGAGATCGTACTTTGTCAGTTGTTTTTGGCACTGTGTCTGGAACAGTCACAGAAGGTGATGATTCACGGCTTTCTAACTCCCGCACACCTACTGCACATGCTGCGTCTCATGCTGCTGGTGCAAGCGATGCAATCACTCCAGCAAGCATTGGAGCAGTTTCAACTACGCAGTTGGCTGGACTTGCCACAACCGCCCAGTTGGCTGGATATGTTCCAACTAGCCGCTTGGTTTCTGCTGGCACTGGACTTTCTGGTGGAGGTGAACTAAATGCTGATAGAACCATTTCACTAGCAAATGTTGGAACTGCTGGAACATACGGAAGTTCTTCTTCTGTCCCTGTAATTACCACAAATGCTCAAGGCCAAGTTTCTTCTGTAACAAGCTCTTCTATTGCAATTGCCGGAAGCCAAGTTTCTGGAAACATTTCTGGAAATGCTGGAAATGTAACTGGCACTGTTGCAGTTGCAAATGGTGGTACAGGAGCAACGGGTGCCACAAACGCTCGCACAAATCTTTCTGCTGCTAAGTCTGGAGCAAACACAGACATCACCAGCGTTGCGCTTACAACTGGAACCATTTCCACAACACCAGCATCAGCGGCTGACATCTGCAACAAAGCATACGCTGATTCAATTGCAAGTGGAGTAAACTTCCATGAAGCCTGTGATTACGCCACAATTGCGGCTCTTTCTCCTGCTGCCAGCTATAATCAACCTGGAGGTGCTGGAGTTGGAGTAGACGCAACACTCACTGGAACAACCAATGTTGCGCTTGATGTTGATGGCACAACGGTTTCTGCTGGTCAACGTATCTTGGTCAAGAATCAGTCTAGCCAGATTGAGAATGGAATTTACACGGTAACTCGCCAAGGGGACGGATCTACGCTTCCGTACATCCTTACCCGTGCAACTGATTACGACACAAGTGGATCTGCACCAAATGAAGTTCAAGCGGGTGATTTTGTTCTTGTTCTAAATGGATCAATTGCAAACACGGCTTGGGTACAGCAAACGCCTGCTCCAGTTGTATTTGGATCAAGCAATCTTGTATTCATTCAGTTTGCTGCCGCTTCTACAGCATATTTTGCTGGGACTGGTCTATCACTGAGTAGCAACACATTTTCGATTACGACCACTGGAGTATCCGCACTGACAGCAGGCAGCGCATCTGTGATCCCCGTGATCACCACGAACACGCAGGGTCAAATCACAAACCTCACAACGGCTCAGGTGACTGCTGCTGGAATTGGTGCAGTTGCCACAGCAGATCTTACTCAACTTGCTGTTGCTGGCAAGGTGCCTCAATTAGACGGCAGTGGACTGATTTCAACGACCCAGATTCCCGCTCTCACGTCAGCGCAGATTGCTCAGATTACGCCCAGCGTTATTGGAGCAGTTGCTACGTCCGATTTGACTCAGTTGGCTATAGCAGGCAAGGTTCCCCAGCTTGATGGCAGTGGCTTCCTGAGCACTGCTCAGTTGGCTGACATTGCAGGGCTTCCTGTTGGCGCAGTTGGGTCAAGCACTGTGGTGCCCGTAATTACGACTGATTCAAAAGGTCGTATAACAAACCTTACTACCGCTCAAATCACTGGTGGCGGCAGTGGAACTTCTCAAGTTGCCTCATTTTCTGCTGGTACAACTGGCTTTACTCCGAGCACTGCTACTACTGGAGCTGTCACGCTTGCGGGCACGCTAAACATCGCCAACGGTGGCACTGGAGCAACTAGTCAAATTGCTGCACTTAATGCTTTGGCTGGCTCAGTCACAAGCGGTCAATACTTGCGTGGCAATGGCACAAACGTGTCCATGTCCTCGCTGCAATCCAGTGACCTTTCTGGCACGATTGCGATTG
>Ga0209299_1001296_pt1 | contig 13900 bp, 3 predicted proteins | sample S_140806_MF_Meta_FD_187326 | JGI IMG/M metagenome (GOLD analysis project Ga0209299, IMG submission 187326) | Freshwater microbial communities from Lake Simoncouche, Canada to study carbon cycling - S_140806_MF_MetaG (SPAdes) (version 2) | ecosystem: Environmental > Aquatic > Freshwater > Lake ...
AATTATTATATATTCAAATTATTTATAATAACGCATTTTCACGTTTATTTTATAAATAATTAACAAAATTTTTTTATTGTATACAGTTATACAGTTATACAGTTATGGCATCAAATTATTTTAATCCTATTAATATTCTAGATACCTCTAATTCACAAGGATTAGGTTCAGGCGGATCATTAAATGTGGGTGGTGGCATTTCTATTGGCGGTGATACTTATATTGGTGGTAAAGTTGCCATTTCTGGTACAACCACTTCATTTTCAGATAATATTCTTATTTTAAACGATAATCCCTCAGCTAGTTCTGATACTGGTATTCTTTTACAACGTTTTTCACAAGATGTTACAAATAATAACAATTATAGTGGAATTATCTATTCTGAAACAGCTGATGAATTTCGTTTTGGTTATGCTACAGCCGATACACGTGGTTCTATCACATTAAATTCATTCGTTCCTATTCGTACAAATGGTGTTAATATTACACAAGGTGGGCTTAATGCAACTGGTAATAGTAATACTGTAGGTAACATTTTTACAACTGGTGGTAATATGGGAATTGGAACTACTACACCTGGCTATACATTAGATGTAAATGGTAATATGAATTTTACTGGTAATTTATATCAAAATGGAACTTTGTTTGCTGGATCAGGATCATCGCAATGGACCACCGGTACAGGAGGTAATATATTTTATACAAATGGAAATGTAGGTATTGGTACAACTTCATCAGTATACACATTAGATGTGAATGGTACAATGAGAGCTAGTACAGGTATAACAACTGGTACTTTATTAGCAACTACAAGTATAAGTTCAAGTTCAATACAAGGTACAAATAGTACAATTACAAATATGGTTAACACAACTTTAAGTTCAGGAACTGCAATATTTACAACAGGTCTAACAACAGCATCTATTTTAGCCACAACAAGTGTAAGCACAGGTTTATTAAATGCTACCAATAGTACGATAACCAATTTAGTAGCTTCTAATTTCTCTTCAGCTGCGTTAACTATTACAAATATTAATGTAACTAACATAACAACAGGAACTTTATTGGCAACAACAAGTATATCAAGTGCATCTATTCAAGGTACCGATAGTACTATTACGAATGCTGTGATGACTAATATAAGTGCCGCAACGTTGAACGTATCATCTGGAATAACAATCGGTTCATTTATACAAACTCCTGCTACCCTCAAAATAGGTAATTTAGCAGGAAATACCAGTCAAGGTCTTAATGCTCTGGCAATTGGTAATAATGCTGGATTCACCAATCAAAGTGCAGGTGCTATTGCTATTGGAAATTTTGCTGGATATATAGGACAACGTGACAATGCCATCGCAGTTGGTAATTCTGCGGGAAGCTCTTCTCAAGGTTCCAATGCCGTTGCTATTGGAAATCAAGCTGGTAATACCAATCAAAGTGCAGGTGCTGTTGCTATTGGAAATTTTGCTGGAAACACATCTCAAGGCTCTCTTGCTGTCGCAATTGGTGACCAAGCCGGTGAAACATTCCAAGGTACATGGGCTATTGCTATTGGGTCAGAAGCCGGTGAAACATTCCAAGGTACACGGGCCATTGCTATTGGACAACAAGCTGGTAGTACTAATCAAAGTGCAGGTGCTGTTGCTATTGGAAACTTTGCTGGATTTATAGGACAACGTGACAATGCCATCGCAGTTGGTAATTCTGCAGGAAGCTCTTCTCAAGGTTCCAGTGCCATTGCTATCGGTCTTCAAGCTGGTCTCACAAGTCAAAGCTTTGGTTCTATTGCTATCGGTAGTTTTGCTGGTACCAATTCCCAACGTGACAATGCCATCGCAGTTGGTAATTCTGCAGGAAGCTCTTCTCAAGGTTCCAGTGCCATTGCTATCGGTCTTCAAGCTGGTCTCACAAGTCAAAGCTTTGGTTCTATTGCTATCGGTAGTTTTGCTGGTACCAATTCCCAACGTGACAATGCCATCGCAGTTGGTAATTCTGCTGGTAATACCTTTCAAGGTTCAGGCGCTCTTGCTATTGGATTGGTAGCCGGTCAAATCAGTCAAGGTAATAATGCAGTGGCAATTGGTCCTTTTGCAGCTCAAACCATTCAAGGTTCAGGTGCTATCGCTATTGGTCCATCTGCTGCTAGCAATCGACAAGGTGTCAATGCCATCGCAGTTGGTAATTCTGCTGGTGGCATTACTCAAGGTTCCAGTGCCATTGCTATCGGTCTTCAAGCTGGACAAACCAATCAAAGCTTTGGCTCTATTGCTATTGGTGGTTTTGCTGGTAGCAATTTCCAACGTGACAGTGCAATTGCGATAGGTAACTCTGCTGGTAATACTTCTCAAGGTTCCAGTGCCATTGCTATTGGAACTGTAGCGGGTCAAACATCACAAGGTTCAAGTGCAGTTGCTATAGGTAATGGAGCAGGTCAATCAAATCAAGTACAAAATGCTGTTGCACTAGGTAATGCCGCAGGTCAGAATTCTCAAAGTGATTCATCAGTTGCAATTGGTTATAATGCTGGTCAGCAGTCACAAGGTTCAAGTGCAGTTGCAATAGGTGGTTATGCAGCTCGAAATTCACAAGGTTTCAATTCTGTTGCTGTAGGTTATTTATCAGGTAATACATCACAAGGTTCTAGTGCAGTTGCAATTGGTTATTTTGCAGGTCAATTAAATCAAGGAAATGCATCAATTGCAATTGGTCTGAACGCAGGACAAAACACACAAGGTACTAATGCTGTTGCAATAGGTCCAAATGCTGGTGTAACTGTACAATCTGTAAATTCGGTTGCTATAGGTATTAATGCGGGTAATAACTCTCAAGGTTCTAATGCAGTTGCTATGGGTGCAAATGCAGGTCAAACTGTACAATCTGCAAGTTCGGTTGCTATAGGTCTTAATGCGGGTAATAGTTACCAAGGTTCACAATCAGTTGCAATCGGTCCAAATGCTGGTAATACTTCTCAAGGTATAAATGCAGTTGCAATAGGTAGTAATACGGGTACTAGTTACCAAGGTTCACAATCAGTTGCGATGGGTTTTGGTGCTGGTCAAAGTTCACAGGGAAGTAACGCTATCGCTATTGGTTATCAAGCAGGACAAACGTCACAACACGCTAATTCTATTATTTTAAATGCAAGTGGAAGTGCCTTGAATTCATTAACCGCTGGTTCATTGTATGTAAATCCAATAAGAAACGTAACACAAGCAAATGTATTAGGATATGATACAACGGCGAAAGAAGTGACATATTTTTCATTATCAAATCAAACATCAACGAATATTGTAGCGACGAATATAAGTACAGGAACGATAAATGCTAGTACGGGTTCATTTGGTACAGTATCGTCAAATTTGATTTCAGCAACTACAATGACAGGTGGTAGTATAAGTTTATCTGGTAATTTGAGCGTTGCTGGTACTCTTACTGTTGTAAATATTACATCAACGAATTTGGTAGAATCAAATATTACAACAGCAACTTTATTGGCAACAACAAGTATAAGTTCAGGTTCAATTCAAGGAACAAATAGTACTATTACGAATGCTGTTCATACCAATTTAAGTACAGGAACATTAAATTTAAGTACAACTAAAATAGCATTAGGTTCTTCTGCAGGTAGTAGTTCACAAGGTTCAACTGCAGTTGCGATTGGTGAATTAGCAGGTCAAATTTCACAAAGTTCAGAAACAGTTGCGATTGGTGTTCAAGCAGGTCAACGTTTACAAGGTTCGCAATCAGTAGCTGTGGGTGCTTATGCAGGTAATAGTTCACAAGGAAGTGCAGCAGTAGCGATGGGTGCATACGCAGGTAGTAATTCACAAGGAAATACATCAGTAGCGATAGGTTATGCTACAGGTCAATATTATCAAGGTTCAAATGCAGTTGCGATAGGAAATGCTACAGGTCAAACAGCACAAGGTGAAAATGCAGTTGCAATAGGTCAAAATGCAGGAAATAGTTCACAAGGTGTACAAAGTGTTGCAATAGGTCAAAATGCAGGAAATAATTCACAAGGAAGTTATGCAGTTGCTATAGGACCCGGGGCAGGTCAATCATCTCAACACGCATATTCTATTGTATTAAACGCAACTACTGGTTCGTTAAATTCAGGTACAAGTGGTGCATTTTATGTAAATCCAGTAAGAAACGTAACTCAAACGAATGTATTAGGATATGATACAACAGCGAAAGAAGTGACATATTTTTCATTATCAAATCAAACATCAACGAATATTGTAGCGACGAATATAAGTACAGGAACGATAAATGCTAGTACGGGTTCATTTGGTACAGTATCGTCAAATTTGATTTCAGCAACTACGATGACAGGTGGAAGTCTAAGTTTATCCGGTGATTTGAATGTTGCAGGAACACTTACCGTTGTGAATATGACTTCAACAAATTTAGTAGAAACAAATATATCTGCCGCAGTTGCAATAATTACAAATAATATTGTGACTAATTTAACTTCGAGCCAAGCAGTTATAACAAATGTTAGTACATCTACATTCAATTTATCATCGACTAAAATAGCTTTAGGTAATTTAGCGGGTAGTAGTTCACAAGGTTCAAATGCAGTTGCGATTGGTGATAACGCAGCTAAAAATTCACAAGGCAATTATGCAATTGCAATTGGTATGAGTGCAGGTAGAGAAATACAAGGGTCTAGTGCAGTTGCGATTGGTGATAACGCAGCTGCAAATTCACAAGGCAATAATGCAATTGCAATAGGTAACGAAGCAGGTCAAGAAATACAAGGTACAGGTGCAATTGCTATGGGTTACCAAGCAGGTAAAACAAATCAAGGTTCAAATGCAGTTGCAATAGGTAACGAAGCAGGTAATATATCACAAGGCGGAAATTCAATTGCAGTGGGTTACGGAGCAGGTAAAGAAAACCAAAATGAACTTGCATTAGCGATAGGTAATTATGCAGGTCAATATTCACAAGGTGAAAATACAATTGCAATTGGTAGTGGAGCAGGTCAAAATTTACAAGGAATACTTTCAATTGCGATGGGTGTCTCAGCAGGTCAAGAAAAACAAGGTGAAAGTGGAATTGCGATAGGTAATAATGCAGCTTATAGTTCTCAAGGTAATTTTGCGATTGCAATTGGTTCAGAAGCTGCTTATACTTCTCAAGGGAATTATGCAATTGCTATGGGTTACGGAGCAGGTGAAAACTTACAAAGGTCTAGCGCAGTTGCGATAGGTTATAATGCTGGTCAAAATTCTCAAGGTTCTAATGCAGTTGCGATGGGTGATTTTGCAGGTAAAGAAATACAAGGAAATAGTTCAGTTGCAATTGGTTCATATGCAGGTAATAGTTCTCAAGGTGATAGTGCAATTGCAATTGGTCTGAGTGCAGGTGAACAAATACAAGGTGAAAATTCAGTTGCAATTGGTCAATCAGCAGGTTATAATTCACAAGGTGAAAATTCAGTTGCAATTGGTCAATCAGCAGGTTATAATTCACAAGGTTCATTTTCAGTTGCTATGGGTTACGGAGCAGGTCTAGAAATACAAGGTTCTCAAGCAGTTGCGATCGGTAACCAAGCAGGTGGACAAATACAAGGGTCTAGTGCAGTTGCAATTGGTGATAATGCAGCTGCAAATTCACAAGGCAATTATGCAATTGCAATAGGTCTGGGTGCAGGTCAAGGCATACAAGGTGAAAATGCAGTTGCGATAGGAAATGCTACAGGTCAAAATTCACAAGGGTCTTATGCAATTGCTATGGGTAATAATGCAGGTCAAGGTTTACAAGGACCATACACGGTTGCAATTGGTCAGGATGCGGGTAAAACATTACAAGGTGAAGAAGCAGTTGCCATTGGTTATTATGCTGGTAGAAATTCTCAAGGTACTCTTTCAATTGCCATTGGTACTGGTGCAGGTCAAAATTCTCAAAGTGATGAGACAGTTGCAATTGGTAAGGCTGCAGGTTTTAATTTACAAGGAACACTTGCAGTTGCTATGGGTTCAAATGCTGGTAGTAATTTACAAGGAACTGGAGCAGTAGCGATTGGTTATAATGCAGCTTATAATTATCAAAGTGTAAATGCAGTTGCAGTTGGTTACGGAGCAGGTCAAAATTCACAAGGAAGTTATGCAATCGCAATTGGTAATGCTGCAGGTGAAACAAATCAACACGCATATTCTATTATTTTAAACGCAACTACGGGTGCATTAAATTCAGGTACAGCGGGTGCATTTTATGTAAATCCAGTAAGAAATGTAACACAAGATAATTTGTTAGGGTATAATACTACCACAAAAGAACTCACTTATTGGTCTATTAATAATATAACAACTGTTAATTTAGTTTCGACTAATCTAAGTTCAACATCTTTAGTTACAAGTATTATATCATCTTCTAATATTATACTGACAGGTTATATTAATACATTTGGTAATATGATATTTAATACTAGAGGCAATAATATTTCTACAAATATAGAATCACTTATTTATCGAGTAAGAACTTCTCGTGCAAATGCAAATAATTCAGTAAGAACATGGTCAGTAAGAACTTCTGCTGCAGATATCAATTGGAATGGAATTGTTTGGAGTGCTGATTTAGGTCTTTTAGTAGCTGTTTCAAATACGGGAACAGGAAATCGTGTCATGACTAGTCCTAACGGTATTTCTTGGACAGCAAGAACAACTGCTGATAATAATTGGACTGCAATAACTTGGAGTTCTGAATTAACATTATTTGCTGTTGTAGCTAATTCAGGAACTGGAAATCGCGTGATGACATCTCCCGATGGTATTACTTGGACAACTCGTACTAGTGCTGTAGACAATAATTGGACAAGCATTGTTTGGAGTTCTGAACTAAGTTTATTTGTTGCAGTAGCCAACTCTGGCACAGGAAATCGTGTAATGACTAGTAGTGATGGTATTACCTGGACAACAAGATCATCTTCTGCAGATAATGGTTGGACAAGTATAACTTGGAGTGCTGAGCTTAGTTTATTTGTAGCTGTTGCTTCTACAATTGGCACAGGAAATCGTGTCATGACTAGTAGTAATGGTATTACTTGGACAACACGTACTAGCGCTGTAAATAATGATTGGAGTGCAATAATCTGGAGTCCAGAACTTTCATTGTTTGTTGCCATTTCAACTACAGGTACGGGAAATCGTGTCATGACTAGTAGTGATGGTATTAATTGGACAACACGTACTAGTGCAGCAGATAATAATTGGAGTGCAATATCTTGGAGTCCAGAACTTTCATTGTTTGTTGCCATTTCAACTACTGGAACAGGTAATAGAATTATGACCAGTAGTGATGGTATACAATGGACAACACGTACTAGCGCCGCTGACAATTCTTGGATTAGTTTATGCTGGAGTGATGAATTATCTCGTTTTATAGCTGTTTCACAATCTGGAACAGGAAATCGTGTCATGACATCACAACTTGGTTTACCAAATAGCAATTCTACTGCATTAATTTCTCCTGCATACCTTCAAGTAACAGATGGTACATTAAATTTGGCTGGTACAATTCAAGTGTCTACACTTGTAACATCTGCTAATATGGCTAATTTAAACATGACCACAAGTTCATTACGTGCTACAAATTTATTACTTACTACTGCTACAATCAATAATATTTATATTTCAACAGGTACACTCACTGCAGTAAATTACATTAATACAAGTGGTAATATGTTGTTTAATACACGTGGTAGTACAGTTACTACTAATGTACGTACACTTAATAACCTTTTAAGAACATCTCGTGCAAATGCAAATGCAGCCGTTAGTAGATGGGTAACACGTGTAAATCCTGTAGATAATAATTGGCCAGATGTGATATGGAGTGCAGAATTAGGTCTTTTTGTTGCAGTAAGTGATAATGGTACACAAAATAATATTATAACCTCACCTGATGGTATCACTTGGACCACACGTACAACTAATACAAATGCTTGGACATCAGTTGTTTGGAGTGCAGAGTTATCTCTTTTTGCGGCTGTTGCATATAGTGGCACAGGTAACCGTGTAATGACATCACCCAATGGTATTATTTGGACTACTAGAACAAGTGCTGATAATAATAATTGGACAAGCATTACATGGAGTGCTGATTTATCACTTTTTGTAGCAGTAGCTAATTCAGGAACTGGAAATCGTGTAATGACATCTCCAGATGGTATTACTTGGACTATACGTACATCAGCTGTAGATAACAGTTGGGCAAGTGTTGTTTGGAGTAGTGAATTATCACTTTTTGTAGCTGTTTCGACTTCTGGTACAAATAATCGTGTGATGACATCACCTGATGGTATTACTTGGACAATTCGTACATCCGCTGCGGATAATGAATGGCGAAGAGTTGTTTGGAGTGGTGAATTAGGAATTTTTGTTGCAGTAGCCTCATCAGGAATAGGTAATCGTATTATGACTAGTTCAAATGGTATTAATTGGACTATACGTACAACAAATGATAATAATTGGTACGGATTAGTATGGAGTGCAGAACTTTCTTTGTTTGTAGCAGTAGCTAATTCAGGAACTGGAAATCGTATTATGACCAGTAGTGATGGTATATTATGGACGACACGTACAAGTGCCATAGACAATAATTGGTATGGTTTAACATGGAGTCCTGAATTAAGTATATTTGTAGCCACCGCTATTACAGGAATAGGTAATAGAATAATGACCAGTGCTATCGCTTTACCTAATAGTAAGAGCGTACCATTTATATCACCAGTATACCTTCAAGTGACAGACGGTAATATAAACTTAACTGGTACGATGCAAGTAACGACATTGATCACATCAGTAAATATTTCTGGTTTAAATATTTCAAGTGGCACATTAAATGCATCAACGTTAGTAACATCAGCAAATATCACTGCTTTAAATGTATCAAGTGGTATATTAAATTCTACAAATATAACTGGTACAAATATAGTCGGAACAAATACAAGTATAAACAATTTGATAGCTATTACAACGGCATCAACCATTTATACGGGTGGAAGTATGAGTTTATCTGGTAACTTAACCGTATTAGGATCTATAGTATATACATCAATAACAACTCAGAATTACATTGTCACAAATGAAACTGTTAATAACTTGCTGGCTACAAACATTACAACTAATACATTAATAGCAACATCTAATATTTCTGCTCCCATTGGTACTATTGGAACTTTACAAGCTACAACTGGAATCACAACGGCAACGTTATTAGCAACAACCGGTATAACCACAAGTAATATTTATGTTTCAAGTGATAGCGCTGGTCTCAATTTGTTTGGAGGTGCTAGAATACTTAAAGTAAGTGGTGATGGAATGTATATAATTCCACACAATGATGGTAATCTTGGAGATGGTATTGGTGGTATAAAATTCAGAAATGCAGCTAATAGTAGTACAACAATGCAAGTATTTGGAGACGGTACATTAAGAGTTGCAGGAATAGTGAGTGCGGCAAATATGGCAACAAATATAATTACAACTGGTACTCTCAACGCTGCTACTCTTATAAGTGCTGCTAATATTGCTGGATTAAATATTTCAAGTGGAACTTTAAATGCTACAACTTTAATAACATCTGCCAATATGGCCAATTTAAACACATCGACGGGTACATTACGTGCTACTACATTAATTACTTCAGCAAATTACTCTGGTGCTAATTACACTGCTGCAAATTTGTTAGTTACTACTGCTACAGCCAATAATATTTTCATTTCTACAGGTACACTTAGTGCAGTAAATTTTATCAATACATCAGGTAATATGTTATTTAATACACGTGGTAGTACAGTCACAACAAATATACGTACAATTAATAATCGTATGCGAACATCTAGAGCGAATGCTAACAATGCTGTTAATACTTGGACAACACGTAGTAGTGCGATTAATAATAATTGGGCAAATATCGTATGGAGTCCAGAACTTGGTATTTTCGTTGCTATAAGTGATAACGGAATAGGAAATAATATTATGACCTCACCTGATGGTATAAGTTGGACAACACGTGGGACTAATAACAATGCTTGGTGGGCTCTTGCTTGGAGTCCCGAACTTTTACTTTTTGCAGCTGTTGCATATAGTGGAACAGGTAATCGTGTTATGACAAGTCCAGATGGTATTACTTGGACTACTAGAACAAGTGCAGCTGATAATAATTGGTATGCTATAACTTGGAGTCCAGAATTATCACTTTTTGTTGCTGTAGCCTCATCAGGTACAGGAAATCGTGTTATGACAAGTCCAGACGGTATTACTTGGACTACTAGAACAAGTGCTGCAAATAACAGTTGGTCAAGTATTATTTGGAGTCCAGAATTATCACTTTTTGTAGCAGTGGCATTTTCTGGTGTAGGTAATCGTGTTATGACGAGTCCTGATGGTATTACTTGGACACCCAGAACAAGTGCAGCTGATAATAATTGGTATGGTGTAACTTGGAGTTCTGAATTAGCATTGTTTGTTGCTGTGGCAATTACAGGAACTGGTAATCGTGTTATGACAAGTCCTAATGGAATAACATGGACACTACGTACTACAAATGATAATAATTGGTATGCTATAACTTGGAGTCCAGAATTATCACTTTTTGTTGCCGTAGCAACTACTGGAACAGGGAATCGTATTATGACTAGTAGTGATGGTATAAGATGGACTACACGTACAAGTGCTATAGATAATGATTGGTATAGTATTACATGGAGTCTTGAATTATCTAGATTTGTAGCTTGTTCAGGTACTGGATCAGATAATCGTATTATGACCAGTAAAATAGCACTACCTGATTCTAAAAGTGTACCACTTATTTCTCCAGCATACCTGACAGTAACAGAAGGAACAATAAATTTAACTGGATCAATGACAGTAACAAATATAGTATCGACAAATATGAGTACCGGTACTTTTAGTGGTAATGCATTAAATATATTAAATATTACAACATCTAATTTATTAGCAACGACAAATGTAAGTGCAAATTCAGCCAATTTTACATCTTTAAATGTATACAGTGGAAGTATGACAGGATATTCTAATACAATCGGAAACATATTTACAACAGGTGGTAATGTAGGTATTGGTACTACTTCACCGGCTTATCAATTAGAATTATCTACTGATTCTGCTGCAAAACCAAGTACTAATACGTGGACAATATCATCAGATGAACGTTTAAAAACAAATATTACATTAGCTAATTTGGATATCTGTTACAATGCGATAAAAAACATTCCATTAAAACGATATACATGGAAGGATGAAGTATACACACAAGAACAAGTGCCAGATAGATCTAAATTAGGTTGGATAGCTCAAGATATAGAAACATATTTCCCAAAGGCAGTAGAACATAGAAATTTACATGGTATACCTGATTGCAGAACATTAAATTCCGATCAAATTATATCAAGTTTATATGGCGCAGTTCAAAAATTAATTAACAAAGTAGAAATGTTAGAATCTAAAGTAGAATCATTGAATTAGAACGCCAAACAAGAATTATACAATAATTAAAAATGCATAGAATCAGATCTAATAAATTTTGGATTAAAGTAATTTAAAATATTTTATTTCTAAACATATAATAAATAAATGTCGAAAGAAGTTAAAGTCAATGGTTATAATTTAAAACCATCCGATTTTACAATGAATGGCAATGGAACTTTGGCTATTAAAAAAAATAAAATTAATGGATCTCCAGGTATGCTTCTAATTTACGCTAACTGGTGCGGACATTGTGTAAGATTCAAACCCACTTTTAATAAAATTCATAAAAAAATTGGCAACAATTTCGCAATGGCCTCTATAGAACATGGCAACTTTAAAGATAATTCTCAATTCATAAAATTATTAAATTTTAAAGGATATCCATCTATAAAATACTTTGATCAACAAGGTAATATCATAGACGATTATACTGGAGATAGAGATGAGTCAACTATTCTTACTCATATTTGCAAAGTTTATCATCATTGTATGTTAGAACGATAAGTTTAGTCACGTTTATATAGAACATTTTATTTATTTTATAAAAATAAAATGTTTATAGTATCACAAATATTACTAAATCAAACTAATGTATGTGAAACTAAAAATATTTCAACATATGCTATTGCATTAGGTTTGACAACATACGCTATTGTATATGTATATATGTTATTTTATAACACTGAAGGTATGAGTTCATTTAATAATTACATTTTTTATCTTATAGGAATTGATTTGTTTTTATCAGCTTTCTATTCTTACTATCAAAGTGATAATAAAAGACAGCAATTTACTAAAGTTGAAAATTCTAAAAAACAAGATCATGCTAATACCAATGTTGATCCTGATCAAGATTCTGTCCCTGATTTGATAAAAGATGAAGAAGAAAGCGAGGTTGAAAGTGAAGAAAGCGATGAAGAAAGCGATGAAGAAGCAGTTGAAAAAATATCGGATCAAGAATTAACACAAAGATTACAAAATTTTATTAAACAAGAACAAATTGATATTGAGGAAAATAAAGTAGAAGAAACAAAAGTTAAAGTAGAAGAAGCAAAAATAGAAAAAATAAAAGTAGATGAGATAGATACAAAGTCTGATAGTGAAGTAGAAATGAATCAAAAACCACAAAATGATGTATTATTAGATAGTCACAGTGAACCAATTGAACAATCAGATACTAAAAAACGTAGAGGAAGACCTAGTAAAGCAGCAATACAGATTTAATTAACAAATTTTTTAATAATATCATATAAATAGATTGTATCTAATTTATTATATTGTATGATATCATTTGTTGTTTCAAAATCAATTAATTTTTTATGAGTCTTACTATTTTTAATTTCAATATCATTATATATAATTGAACACATGGCATCCAACCCATTTTTACATTGCGTGTCATATTTAATATTTAATAATTTTTCTAAAACATATTTTAATGAATAAGAATTTAGAAAAACAGTTGATTTAACTACCTTTAGTAAATCAATATAAACTATATTATTTATTATATGTCTATTATAAAATTGATATAACTCGGGGTGTCTTAACAATGTTTTTTCCAATACTATTTTATCCGCATTACTCCAATGAAAAATAATAATTTTTCCATTATTAGATATTTTTTCATGTACATAATCTAAATATGTTTCAAGTACGATTCCTTCATTACGTTTATCTAATTGTGATGCAATAAAATTTTTATAAGTATTTTTATAATCAAATACACCTATCATAAATAAACAAGACGAATTATTCGAAATAGGAAAATTAGAAAAATCATCATATATATCATTTGCATATTCAATATCTAAACATACACTATTTGATAATATTTGATTGATATAAGAAAAATCAACATCTCCTAAATAATCTTTTAAAGTATAAAGAAAACGTCTTCTATATTGATGTAATACAAAATTATCATCATATACAACATTATCATTAATGTACGTTTTCGTGTTTTTTTTACGATTACATTTCCTAACATAAGAAACAGACTCTAAAAAAACAGGTAACAAAAAACTGTTATTTTCCAACTCCAAGGTTTTCTCATTCTTGTATTTTCTACCAATAATCCATATATACTTATTTATATAATTAGTATATTTTTTGGTAATATAATTAATATTTTTTGATATAAACCTTTTATAATCACTCTCTATTACACATTTATTTATAACATTCTGATTCAAATTATTTCTATAACTCAAATTTTTATAACATACGTGTAAAATACTATATTTAGCCGTATCCAAATCTAATTTATATTGCTGATTTAATACAAAATTATTCACAATATACATATTCTTATACTCGTAAATATTACAAGGATACAATAGTGTTTTCGAACATAATTTCACACAATTAAGACTATACTTGTTAATAATATAAAC
>Ga0209299_1001301_pt1 | contig 13875 bp, 4 predicted proteins | sample S_140806_MF_Meta_FD_187326 | JGI IMG/M metagenome (GOLD analysis project Ga0209299, IMG submission 187326) | Freshwater microbial communities from Lake Simoncouche, Canada to study carbon cycling - S_140806_MF_MetaG (SPAdes) (version 2) | ecosystem: Environmental > Aquatic > Freshwater > Lake ...
GACAGCCCCGCCTGATACTGGATTTTGCTCTGGGGCATTGCCCCACCTCTCTAGATAGTACTTCCGTACCATTCTAGGGTCGAGATGGGCGCTTGGCAGGGCTTGCGGAGCTTCCTTGCTGATCAGGTCGTGTCAATCAACTTCTCCGTAACTTCTCTCGCCTCATTGAGAAGGGATAAATCAGTCGGGTAGCGGATATCAGCTGGGGTACATGTGGCATCGATCAACAGTGAGCCCTGGTTGCCAGTCGCCTCGGGTGTTGAATCTTCCTGATCGCCACAGTTGTAATCTCCGCTGCCTGGGTCCTCGTCGTGATCATGTTGTGATGCTTTGGATTGAATAACAGCCAAACCATGACGGATGATCCTTTCATTGCAGTCATTGACAGCTGACTCCGGCAGCCGCTAGCGGAAATAAACTATAATCGATGGGTCAAACAGAGCGGAACACTCAAAGGCTTCCAAACCAATGAAGAACTGAAGATATGGGTTCTCCTTTATCGGCTCTACCAGTTCTTCGTCCGTGAGGTTAAGGCGAGCCTTGATGATCAAAGCTCCGAGCGCCATGCGAAATGGCTTGGCGGGCGCGCCGAACCCCTTACAGAATTGCACAGCGCAGTAATCCCTCCAGTTCATTCAAGGGAATGAGCTCGGCCAATTTGATCCATCGATTGTCGCCTGAGAGTTTGCCGCCAAATGGCAGAAAGAAGTCTGCTAAAGAAAGCTGATGGCGATGCTCGCGCCGGTACATGTGGATATCTTTGGGCGGCCTTTCGGCTCAAATAAGCCAATTTTAGCACATTTTACCGCTTTTAACAGCTAAGATCAACTGCAGTGGAAGCGATCTTCCATTTTTCAGGAAGCCCTAAGTGGTGGTGACAGGGCTGGAGCCAGCGATTGTGGCGTCGTTCACCGACACCGTAAGGCTGTAGGAATTTCTGGTCTCGTAGTTGAGCGTGGTGTCAGCCTTGAGGTAAAGGGCTGTGCCGATCACTTTAAATGCCGCCGCATCGTCTCCGCTAAGGGAGATTGTGTTGCTGCCGAAGGCATCATCGGTGATGGCGATATCGGCCAGCTTGATCGTACTGCTGGTGGAGGTGTTTTCCGCCAACGAGGTGGTGGTATTGGCAGGGGGCACGGGGCCCACGTCAACCGCACCGGCACCATGGCGAATTCACGCGAGTTACTGGTCAGCATGCCGAAGTGCTTCACGGCCACTTCGCTGCGCCATGGCAGAGCCAGAGCTCCAGTGGCCGAGCGGAGCTACCGGCTGAGAAGCTCAGATGATCGCCAGGTTGTTGAGAACCCCTGTGTATCCAGTGATCTCAATGATGTTATCTGTGCTGGTTTGGAAGCCAGCGTTGGCATCGTTGAGGGCCAGGAAGGTGCGCAGTCCTGATCCAGCCCCGAAGGTGAAAGCCGATGCCCCATTGGCCGTGAAATTTGTGGGGGTGAGCAGGCTAACGATCGTGGTGGATGACAGGCTAGTGCCGACGGATCCGAGCTTGCGCAGGTTGGAAGCCGAGACGGTATTGGCACAATCCAGGCTATCGGTGCCGATGGTGAAGTCTGTAATGCGTTCGAAACTCAGGCTGGTGGTTCCTGAAATCAGGGCATCGCCTGCTGCATAGCTGAATGTGTCGCTGCCAGCGCCGCCGGTGACGATGTCTAGGCCTGTTCCACCAGTGAGGGTGTTGTCGGCGGTATTACCGATGAGGGAGTTGTTGAGGGAATTGCCGGTGCCATTGATGGCGGTAGTACCCGTGAGGGTGAGGTTTTCGAGATCGGCTGCGAGGGTGTAATTGAAGGCTACTCTGACGGAATCGGTGCCTTCTGAGGGATTCTCGATGATTACGTCGGCTAGGTTATCGAGGACATAGGTGTCGTTGCCGGTACCACCGATGAGTGTGTCGTTGCCGCTGCCACCATCGAGATAGTCGTTGCCATCACCTCCAGTGAGGATGTTGTCGGCGGTATTACCGATGAGGGAATTGTTGAGGGAGTTGCCGGTGCCATTGATGGCGGTAGTACCCGTGAGGGTGAGGTTTTCGAGATCGGCTGCGAGGGTGTAAGTGAAGGCTGCTCTGACGGAATCGGTGCCTTCTGAGGGATTCTCGATGATTACGTCGGCTAGGTTATCGAGGACATAAGTGTCGTTGCCGGTACCACCGATGAGTGTGTCGTTGCCGCTGCCACCATCGAGATAGTCGTTGCCATCACCTCCAGTGAGGATGTTGTCAGCGGTATTACCGATGAGGGAGTTGTTGAGGGAATTGCCGGTGCCATTGATGGCGGTAGTACCCGTGAGGGTGAGGTTTTCGAGATCGGCTGCGAGGGTGTAAGTGAAGGCTGCTCTGACGGAATCGGTGCCCTCTGAGGGATTCTCGATGATTACGTCGGCTGGGTTATCGAGCACGTAGGTGTCGTTGCCGGTACCACCGATGAGTGTGTCGTTGCCGCTGCCACCATCGAGATAGTCGTTGCCATCGAAAGCGGTGAGGATATTGTTGCCGGTGTTGCCGATGAGGGAGTTGTTGAGGGAGTTGCCGGTGCCATTGATGGCGGTAGTACCCGTGAGGGTGAGGTTTTCGAGATCGGCTGCGAGGGTGTAAGTGAAGGCTGCTCTGACGGAATCGGTGCCTTCTGAGGGATTCTCGATAATCAGGTCGGCTGGGTTATCGAGGACATAGGTGTCGTTGCCGGTACCACCGATGAGTGTGTCGTTGCCGCTGCCACCATCCAGATAGTCGTTGCCATCGAAAGCGGTGAGGATATTGTTGCCGGTGTTGCCGATGAGGGAGTTGTTGAGGGAGTTGCCGGTGCCATTGATGGCGGTAGCACCCGTGAGGGTGAGGTTGTCGAGGTTGGTACCCAGGGCATAGGTGAGCGAGGACTGGACGGTATCAATCCCCGCCCCCAAGTCTTCGGCGATGGTGTCCGTGGTGCTGTCAACGATGTAGGTGTCGTTGCCGAGGCCACCGATCAAGGTGTCGATACCGGCGCCGCCATTGAGAATGTTGTTGGCTTCGTTGCCGGTGATGACGTTATTGAGGGAGTTGCCGGTGCCATTGATGGCGGTAGTACCCGTGAGGGTGAGGTTGTCGAGGTTGGCACCCAGGGCATAGGTGAGCGAGGACTGGACGGTATCAATCCCCGCCCCCAAGTCTTCGGCGATGGTGTCCGTGGTGCTGTCAACGATGTAGGTGTCGTTGCCGAGGCCACCGATCAAGGTGTCGATACCGTCACCACCATTCAGGGTATCGTTCCCAGAGCTGCCAACTAGGCTGTCGTTGCCCGCAAAGCCATAGAGGAAATCAGCAGCGTTAGTTCCGTTGATCTGATCAGCACTGCTTGTGCCAAGTAGAAAAGTAGGAGCAGCTGCTGTGAGGTTACCGGCGCCATCGGTAATATTGAGGGTGGCGGTGGTAATGGAAGCCTGGGCGACAAGGGTGAGCGTAGTGGCAGTATTGACAGAAACACCGGTGGGAAAAAGTGGCGTGCTGTCAGTTTTGTAGAGGGCAGCTTGGCCGTTCTCGTTTGTGGTGAACGTGATATTGCTAACACCGATAGGGTTGGGCCCAGAAACGAAGAGAGGAGCAACGGTATCAAGTAGGAAAGACGTGGTGCCAGCAGAGCTGGCATTGCCTGCGGAATCGGAGGCAGTCGCCGACACCGAAACGGTGCCGTTGCCGAGGGTGGTCAGATCGGCAGGGGCCAGGACGACAGGAACGGCTGTGGTGCTATTACCGGTGACTGTTTTGGTGACCGTGTTGGAGCCACACGTGAAGGTGACTGCAACGGAGGAGCCGGATTCAGCGGTGAGGGTGACAACTCCGCCAGTGGCGTTGGCTTCTGCGGAAGTGGCGCCATTGGCGACACCGGTGCCGAGTGTGAGGACCGGAGCGTTGGGGGCAGAAGTATCAAAGACCTGGGTGTATTGAGCCGGCGGGGTGGCCTGGTTGCCGGCGACATCGGTGACCCCTGTGGTGCTGACATCGACGGTGATGTTGCCGGCCAAGGAGGCGGTGGGAGTGACGACGAGGGTATAGGTCGTCCCGCTACCGGAGAAGAGGCCTTTGCTGCCGTTGTCGACCGTCACCTTGCTGGTATCAAAGCCGGTGACGGCTTCTGAAAGGGTGAAGGTAAAGGTGACGGCGCCGTCGGTGATGTTCAACGTGCCGGCTTCACTGTCGGTGATCGTCAGCGTCGGGGCAGCCGTGTCAACGGTGACTAGCTGGCTGGCGGTGTTGAGTCCGACGTTGCCGGCCGAGTCGATCACCCGCAACTGATAGGTGACGTTGCTGCTGCGGGTGGTGGAATCGGTGTAGGTCCAGCTGGTGGTGGAGGCCGGGGCGACATCGGCCCAGGTGGAACCATCGGTGGAAATCTGCACCTTCTCGTCAGTGTTGAGGCTGCTATTGGTGCCGGAGATCACCAGAGACGTGTCAGCGGTGATGAAGTCGGAGGCGGAACTGCCGGTGTCGCTGCTGATCGCCGTGATGGCGACGGTGGCGGTCGGCGCTGTTGGTGCATCGTTCTGATCGCTGAGCGCCAGGCTGTAGCTGGTGGTGACGGGGCTGGAGCCATCGATCGAGGTGTCGAGAACGGAAACGGTGAGGCGGTAACTGTTTTGGGACTCGAAATCAAGGGCGGTGCCAGCCTTGATGTATATGGCTGTGCCGAGCACCTCGAAATCAGTGGCATCGGCTCCACTGAGAGAGGTGGTGTTATGACCGAGGGCGTCATCGCTGATAACAATATCGGCCACCTTGATCGCGCTGCTGGTGGAAGTATTTTCCGGCAGGATTACTATTGTATTAGCGAGCGTCACCGCCGTTGGTGCCTCGTTCAGATCGCTGATCGCGAGGTTGTAGCTGGCTGTGATGGGGGTGAAGTCGTTGATCGTGGCGTCGAGAACCGAAACAATGAGGTTGTAGGAATTTTTGGTCTCAAAATCGAAGGCGATATCAGTCTTAAGGTAAATGGCAGAGTCCACCAGCTCAAAGGTGGACGCATCAGCTCCACTGAGTGAGATGGTGTTGGTACCGAGGTCATCATCAGTGATGACGATATCGGCCACCTTGATCGAGCTATTACTGGTTGAGGTATTTTCCGGTAGTGAGACAACGGTGTTGGCGAGTGTCACCGCCGTTGGCGCCTCGTTCAGATTACGGATTGCGAGGTCGTAAGTGGTGGCAATGGGGCTGGAATTGATGATGGAGGCGTCGAGAACTGAAAGGGTGAGGCTGTAGTAATTTTTGGTCTCGAAATCGAGCGTGGTGTCGGCCTTGAGGAATAGGGCTGTGCCGATCACCTCGAACGCAGTGGTATCGGCTCCACTGAGAGTGATGGTATTAATGCCGATGGCATCATCGTTGATGATGATATCGGCCACCTTGAGCGCACTGCTTTTGGAGGTATTTTCCGGCAGGAACGCGATGGTGTTGGTGAGCGTCACTGCCGTGGGAGCCTCGTTCAGATCGCTGATCGCGAGGTTATAGCTGGTGCTCACGGGACTGGAGCCGTCGATCGTGGCGTCGCTCACCGACACCGTGACGGAATAGGAGTTTTGGGACTCGAAATCGAAGGTGGTGTCAGCCTTAAGGAAAAGGGCCGATTCCACCACCTTAAACGCCGCCGCATCGGCTCCACTGAGGGAGATGGTGTTGATGCCGAGGAGATCATCGCTAATGATGATATCGGCCACCTTGATCGAACTGCTCCTGACGGTGTTTTCCGGCAGTGATGGGATGGTGTTGGCGAGCGTCACGGCCGTTGGCGCCTCGTTCTCGTTCGTGACGAGGATGCGTACAGTCTTATCGGCGCCGCTAAGGGCCCCGTCGATCGCAACAACGTTGATAACATAGGTATTGTCTGCGTTGGCATCGCTGGGAGCCTCATAGTCTGGGGCTGTTATGAAGCTGATCGCACCGGTGCGGCTATTTATGGCAAACAGGGCTGCATCGGTGCCGCCACTAATGGCGTAACTAAGGTTGCTACTTTCCGGATCAGTGCCGGTCATAATGTAGGCAGTGTCGGTGGAGTTATCAGCGAAGTAGACGAATGTCGGCGATGTGACTGTAGGAGCATCGTTGCCACCAGTGATCGCGAAGGCGATCAGATCGGAACGTGCGATGTCGTAGCCACTGATGGCCCGAATCGACCCAAACGCATCGGTGGCGGCCTGCCCCTCAGTAAGGGCTTGGGTTGCGGTAGCGTTGTTCTCGAGACTGTAGGAAATAATTCCGGAACTAATATCAAAGCTTGCGCTACCGTAAGTGCCAGCTTTGATGTAAACGTTGCCCGAGGACAGGCTCCAGCCGTGCTCAATGAGATCGGTAATATCGTAAGTAGCAATGTCGTCAACATCAGCTAGAGACAGGGCAATGCTGGCGGAGGGGGTGCCTGCGATGCCGTTGTTGATCCCAGCGGCCTCTAAGAGCTGGGCGGATTGGCTGCCAACTGAAATGGTCGGGGCATCGTTGCTGCCAGTGATCGCAAAGGAGATCCCATTTGAAAGTGCCGTGTCGTAGCTATCGATAACCCGAATCGATCCAAACGCATCGGTGGCGGGCTGCCCCTCCGTGAGAGCTTCGGTTGCGGCAGCGTTGTTATCGAGACTGTAGGAAATAATTCCGGAATTAACATCAAAGCTTGCGCTACCGTAAGTGCCAGCTTTGATGTAGACGTTGCCCGAAGACAGGTTCCAGCCGTTGCTAACGAGATGGCTTGTATCGAAACTAGCGGTGCCATCAACATTAGCTTTTGTGATGGCGATGGTGGCGGAGCTGATGCCAAGGGAGGCGTTGGCTTCCACGAGCTGTGCAGATTGCGAACCAACCGAAGCGCTTAAATCTACGATCCCTATATTGAATGATTTAGCCAGGCCCGATCCGTCCTGATCATCAGCACGCACACGGATTGAATAGCTAGTCTTGGCATGGCGTTCAAGAATAGACCTTGTTCTTAACTGATTATTGACAATTCTGAAAAGATTGTTGTCATCGTCACCTTGACCATCGACGAGCGAATAGGTATGGCTATCATTGTTGTCGGGGTCAGTCGCGCTTAAGATCCCAACAAGCGTTGAAATCGGGCGCATAGAACCAATAATATTAGAACTGAGACCTATATCAGTGGGGCGTCGATTTCTAGTGGACTGATTAATGGCAATATTGCGGAACTGGCTATCTGCTTTATTATTGGCATCATCATCGCCAACAAAAACCAAGTAATTAACTACGCTATTGTCATGCTCGCCAAGATTAATGCTGAAGGTTTGCCATGACCCTGCGCTTGTATATTCATAATTCCTGATACCGTAAAGCGAATTAAAACCATAGACATTAATCACGTTTGGTGGATAAATATTTGTTGTTGTCAGATTTTCCCGTGACCAGGCGATGCCTTGAATCTCGCCAATTACGTTACTTCTATACTCGAATGATAATGTGGTGTTTGTGCTAATTACGTAACCGCCTGTGTATCCATAATCTTTTAGCGCAACCGCTTTCCATGTATTTCCATCAAGGTCAATTGTATTCCTATCATAAAGCGTGAAGCGCCCGTTAAAATCTTGGTTGGCAAATGACTCTATACCATCATCTTGATAACTCACCATGTTGCCGTTGATGCTAATATCAAAGCCATCCGATTTACTCCGGGTTTCAGGTGTAATTGAGACATTTACGGATGCATAGTTACTGACAAAGTCTGTCCCTAAGTCACCATCGCTAATAGTGTAGGCAAAAGTATCAGTAACACCAAAGACGTTAACGCTTGGGGCGGTATAGTAAAGCTGATCATCGGCGCGATTCTCAGGGGTTTTATTATTAAAAATACTGATAACACCACCCAACTCGGTAGTAATAACTGGGCTAGTATAGGGATCATATTCAAATCCATTTGTCTTGATGCGATGGATTTCTATTGGCAACCGATATCCGTCTGGATCGGAATCGTTGTTAAGCACATGAATAGTGATTGTTTCCAGAGCGTTGGCTTCCTTGTTATCATCAGCAGCAACTGGAGGTGTGACAGCTGGCTCATCATCGACAATATTCACAAGTGCGCTAGATTGGGTGCCTAGTTGCGCACCTCCGAATGCATTACTTAAAAATACCCTGAAGGTTTCTGGGGTCTGATTTATTCCACCCTCCGGCAGAATATCATTGTTTATCACTATGTCGAAAGACTTGCTAGTCTCTCCATCGACGAATGCAAGATCAGCGGCGAAGTGGATATAATCGCTTGGGGATGATGCCGTAACGGCTTGAGTGGCAACACGAACACTAGCCTGTCCCAGAGAACTATCTAGACGTTGCACACTAATACGAATAAACTCGGCAGCTTCGTTAACAAAGTATGCGGAATCTTCTATAACAAGGGTGCCGTTGGGTTGATCCAAGACTGTGAGGTTGAAGCTATCGCTAATAGATCCATACGCCTCGTCCGACTGTCCATCATTATCGGTCGCAGACACAGTAATAATAGAAGTGCCTATGTTTGAATTTCCTGGTGTGCCTCTTAAGCTTTTAGTGGATGAATCGTAACTTAACCAATTAGGCTTCGCGAAGCTATAAGTTAAGTTTTCCCCCTCGGGGTCGTTGAATACGGAACCAATATTGAGTACAAAATAGGAGCCTTCGTTAATATTCTGGTCTGCTATTGGGTTCACAATAACAGGTAAACGGTTGGAAATTTTAACAGCGAAAGTATCTTGAGCAAGCTTGCCGTTCGAAAATCCCCATATCGTGAGTTCGGAAGTGCCTTCCAAATTATCATTATAATCTAATCGCAGCTGATTGCCATTGATGCTGGCGTTAACCAGGTCAGGATTAGTGTTACCAAACAAAGCCTTCATAATCAATTCTGGGTTATTATCAACATCGCCGAAGACATATCTTAGATCAATATATTCAGTAGCTGGATTAACCCTACGCTTCAAGTCGGGTAAAGGATTCAGGACAAAAGGAGGGTTATCAGTATCTGGAGCTTGAACGTATACAGTAAAGGAATCAATAACCGTTTTACCATTTGATTCAGCCTTCACCAGTACCTCTGACCGGCCATACTTATTTGCAGAATAATCAAGCGTTAACTGATTGCCGATTAGCCTGACATCGTCAAACAAGGCCATATTGCTAACTGACAAAATAGACTTAGTGATTAATGAATTATCGTTATCAGGATCTGTGAAAACAGAACTAATATCAATTACACTATTTGCCGCATTCATTTGGACTACTTGAGCTGGGATGTGATGGGCAACAACAGGAGCGCGGTCAACATCTGGCTGCACTAAAACAGTAAAAGATTCGTTGACAGTTTGACCATCCGAAAGGGCCTGAATGGTTATGTTGGCTTGGCCAGTTTGGCCCGGCAAATAGCTTAGTGTTAGCAAGTTCATATTTATACTGGCATTGACCAAGCTTCTATTGCTGTTAGCAATGATTGTTTTGCTAATTAGGCTTATGTCATCGTCGGGATCGGTGAAAACATTGCTTAGGTTGATTATAGTATCATCGGAGTTCAATAAAACGTAAATACCTGAAATTGGATTGGCAACTGTAGGAGCCAGGTCAACAGGGGGTGCCGTGACGCTGATGGAGACCGTAGCAACATCAAAATCACCATCTCGGTCGACAGCTTTATAAGTAAACGTATCAGTACCGATAAAGCCTGGATTAGGATCATAAGTAAAAGAACCAGTACTATTTAAACTTACATTACCATTGCTGGGGCCTGTGACTAGCAGGGTGTTTAAGCTATCATTGTTTGGATGAATATCGTTAGCCAAAACACCCTGAATATCATTCACGATTAAACGTTGATTTTTATTGGCACCATAGGCATCGTTGCTTGCATCTGGTCCCACGCTAGAGGCGACAACAAAAGTTAAATGCTTTGAATCAAAGATGGGATTCAATCGTAGGCCATTTCCCAGGATTAGATCGCTAAAATCAAGATTATCACTACCAGTAAATGAGCCATAGTTTATCACCCGAAACCTGTCTCCCAGGATCGGCATAAAATTATCGAGGAAGCTAACATTGATTGTTCCATCAAAGCTAGCTGCGCCAGTGATGTTAATAACATCAAATCCAGTTCCCGCACTGCGACCTTTAATTTGAATGTCAATGCGTGCACTGTTTGATTCGCTGTAATTTCCACTAATGTTTAATGTGCTTATTTGAGATCCCAGTGGCCCATCAACGAATGGATTGATTAAGCCTGAGTTATTAACATTGCCTGCGATCGTACCGTAGCCACCAATTTGGCCATTTTGAATATTTAGAGTCCGGGAGGAGTTTAACCGGCCATTGTGCAGAACAATGCTGCCATTGCTTTGGTAGAAATCGCCACTAAAGTCGGCGATGCCGCCACGCACGTTCACCGTACCCGTGTTATAAAATTCATTCCTTATGTATAGATTCCCTGCGCTTACTTCAAGAACACCGCTGTTATTTAGGAGAACATCTATGTAAGAGTTGTACTCTGACTGGTTTTTTATCAAAATTCCTTCGTTATTGAATTGGGCAGTGGCGCTACTTCCATTGGTTGAGTATTGAGCAATACGGCCTGCAGACATCTTATAGATGGCATCTGCTTCATTGATTATCTGACTGGAGTTGTTTAGGTATAGATTAGTATATCCATAGTAGTAAGAATAATCGAACTGGTTGACAACGCCATAGTTGTTTAATACGCCGCTTATGTACTTTGTTCCGGCGCTTATGTCTAGTGTGCCGTCAAAGCGAGTTTTGCTGTCTACGACTAAGGTGCCACTGCTCCAGGACCCTGTGCCGAGGCTGAGGGTGCTATTTGCATTCACCAAGAGCTGGCCAACACTGCTGCTTAATGCATATTTCCTTAGGCTCAAATTTCCAGTGTAATTTAAGCTTCCGCCATTGAAGTTAAAAGTTAAGTCGCTGCTAAATGTGGTTTGATTGGGGTTAAAATTAATCTGGCCTGCATTTAGAGTGACAGATCCTCGGCCTGTAATCTGACTACCTGTGCCAAAGTTGAATACTCCTCCTAGGTTTAGGGCAGCATCGATATCGACATAGATTCTGCCTCTGTTGTCGCCACCACCGGAGAAGGTGGCGGCCCCTGCATTCAGGCTTATTACATTGTTATTCGTTAGTTTTCCTGTATTATACAGGCCACCTGCATTGATAGTTACGGTGCCATTATTAAGTAATTCATCATTCAGATACAGAGAGCCTCCTTCAATGTTAACTAGTCCAGTATTGTCAAAGTCTATATATATAACGCCAACAAAACTGGTATTGATTTTATTGAAAGTGCCTTGGTTTACAAACTTGGCTTTAGCGCCTTGATAGTCTGATGGCACGTTGCGGCTAATGTTGCCGGCTGTCAAATTATATGTGGCATCTGCTTTATTGACGATCTGGCTGGAGTTGTTGAGATATATAAAGTAGTATCCATAGTAGTAATCGAACTGGTTGACAACGCCATAGTTGTTTAATGCGCCGCTTATGTACTTTGTTCCGGCGCTTATGTCTAGTGTGCCGTCAAAGCGAGTTTTGCTGTCTACGACTAAGGTGCCACTGCTCCAGGACCCTGTGCCGAGGCTGAGGGTGCTATTTGCATTCACCAAGAGCTGGCCAACACTGCTGCTTAATGCATATTTCCTTAGGCTCAAATTTCCAGTGTAATTTAAGCTTCCGCCATTGAAGTTAAAAGTTAAGTCGCTGCTAAATGTGGTTTGATTGGGGTTAAAATTAATCTGGCCTGCATTTAGAGTGACAGATCCTCGGCCTGTAATCTGACTACCTGTGCCAAAGTTGAATACTCCTCCTAGGTTTAGGGCAGCATCGATATCGACATAGATTCTGCCTCTGTTGTCGCCACCACCGGAGAAGGTGGCGGCCCCTGCATTCAGGCTTATTACATTGTTATTCGTTAGTTTTCCTGTATTATACAGGCCACCTGCATTGATAGTTACGGTGCCATTATTAAGTAATTCATCATTCAGATACAGAGAGCCTCCTTCAATGTTAACTAGTCCAGTATTGTCAAAGTCTATATATATAACGCCAACAAAACTGGTATTGATTTTATTGAAAGTGCCTTGGTTTACAAACTTGGCTTTAGCGCCTTGATAGTCTGATGGCACGTTGCGGCTAATGTTGCCGGCTGTCAAATTATATGTGGCATCTGCTTTATTGACGATCTGGCTGGAGTTGTTGAGATATATAAAGTAGTATCCATAGTAGTAATCGAACTGGTTGACAACGCCATAGTTGTTTAATACGCCGCTTATGTACTTTGTTCCGGCGCTTATGTCTAGTGTGCCATTGTTGTCAAACTTGCTGGCCAAAGAGATTGAAGTATTACTCCATTTAGCCTTGTCGTAATTTGTAATATTTCCAACTGATATGTTTGTGTCCAGTGCAACCTCGACTGAGTTGCCAGCTGCATTTATGATTACATCATCACTGGTTAAAGGTAAAATTCCCCCTTCCCAAATAGCAGGAGTTGACCAATTGCCAGTGGCGTTGACGACACGAAGAGCCATGGAAGTATTCCTTGGGAAAGGGTTGAAATGGGAATGAAGCCTAAAAAAAAGTGAGCGCTATTTGGATTCACTCAGATCATCATTTAACGCCTGAGCTTTGAATTTATATCATTACTGGCCAAGGCGTAAAGTTGTTTTGCTACAACGACTAGACTAATATTTTTTGTGGGCCTAAGTTTATCCTGTAAATCTTATGTTGAACTTAGCGCTTAGTCTCTTGCCTGTCAAGTGCTTGGTTAGCTGGGGGTGCTGAAGTCAAGACGAGTAGGGCAAGGTTGTTTACCCCCGCAGCTGAAGCCGCAGCGGTTGAGCCTCTGCTGACGGCCCGCCTCCCTGGGATGGCAGCTGGAGCAATGGGGGGATCGATCAGCGCCCTTGTCCTGAGAGCTACCACCGCCGCCGCTGCTGACCTGACCCCGGGAGCGTTGGCCGCAACGTCTAGGTCTTGCTGCAAGCCAATGTATCTGCCCTCAGCGTCGGCCAAGTCCATGAAGGTTGTCATGATCTGCGAACCACCCAGCGCAACGTTCACTGCAACCGGCCGCTCCCCACCAGAGTGGGGTTGCTCAGCCGTACCATTACCTAGCTTTAAAGCGGCTCCAAAGCGGTAGTTGACCCAGGCCAGTCTCTTCCCTGATTGGCTGGAAACGGGCAGCCGCGTCGCCTCATCTCTCTAGTGCACCCTCGTCGCCGTGGTGATCGAGGTTACCGGCAGCATCTCCAGCCGCTTAGATCGCCGCAGGCCAGCGTGCCGGATCGGGTGGCAACGCGCTTTTAGGGGATCCAGCCAACAGCCGGCCTGCTGGTCTCGGCGGGCAGGGCCCGAAGCCGACTTCCTGTTGGGCAGAAAGATCGAGCTGTACACCCAGTTTGGCGGTCAGCGCATCAGCCCAGCCGACACCGCAGGTTGGGCCGCAGGCGATGGCGACAAAGCATCGCTGCCATCGCCGGCAACACCAGCACTGAGAAGCTCACCCTCAATGGCCTGAATGGGCCGGCTCAGCCCCACAACTTCGGCACCAATAGCCCCGAACGCTCCAGGTAGGCGGCAAAGCCGGGGTAGCGGGAGAGGGATGCATCCTTCTTGCGCATGTTGGGCAGAAAGACTCCGAAACCAAAGCCGGCGAGCACCGCGTAGGGCAGCCAGTGCATCGCCAGCAGCGCGAAGGAGAGGTAGATGAGTAGCTCGCCGAGGTAGTTGGTGTGTAAGCGTTCAGGGGTCGGGACAGCACGCGGCGAACTCCGTCTCTTCTGAACCCTTGACAGCGGCCTGATTCTTGTTTGCATCTCAGGCAGAGACTGTTGGCGATGGGCACCCCGCCTCCTGGGATT
>Ga0209299_1001309_pt1 | contig 13847 bp, 27 predicted proteins | sample S_140806_MF_Meta_FD_187326 | JGI IMG/M metagenome (GOLD analysis project Ga0209299, IMG submission 187326) | Freshwater microbial communities from Lake Simoncouche, Canada to study carbon cycling - S_140806_MF_MetaG (SPAdes) (version 2) | ecosystem: Environmental > Aquatic > Freshwater > Lake ...
TTTAGATAAACAATTTTTAAATATATTAAAAAAACAACAGGCAAGTGAAAAGATCAAAGAAAGCCATGCAGATTTCATAATTTATAATAGTTCCAAAAATAAAGTTAAATTGCAGGTAAAAAATATTATTGATAAGATTCTTTTAAATTAATGATTGAAGTTATTTTAGATACAGAGACTACAGGACTATCAATTGATAAAGACCGTGTAGTTGAAATTGCCTGTATTGAACTGCAAAACCATCTTCCTACAAAAAATATATTCCATAAATATATAAATCCTGAAGATACAAGAGTGACCCCTGGAGCCTTTGAAACGCATGGATATACAGATCAATTTTTATCAACAAAACCTAAGTTTAGAGAAATTGTTAAAGAATTTACAGATTTTATAAAAGATAAGAAACTTATAATACATAACGCAGATTTTGACGTGGGTATACTAAATCATGAATTAAAACGTTTAAATTTACCTCCTATAAAAAAAGAACAAGTAATTGATACCTTAAACATAGCTAGAGAAAAATTTCCAGGTTCTACCTCCAATAACCTCAATGCATTATGTAAAAAATTTAAAATTGATATTTCAGAAAGAGAAAAACATACTGCCCTCTTAGATTGCCAATTATTAGCTAAGGTATATATTGAATTAATTGGCGCAAGAGAGTTATCATTAAATCTTAATACTAATTCAGAAATTTACTCACAAAAAAATAAAACCATTGAGTCTTCTGGTATTGTTATAAATATTACTGAAAATCAAAAAGAACAGTATATAAAATTTTTAAAAAAAAATGTTTCTAATGCTTTTGCTTTAGAAAAAAAATAAATCAATTAAAATAATATTGTTACTTATATTTATCAAAAAAATCTAAAACTCTATTAATTGAATCATTGGTCACGTTTTGATCAAATGTATAAGTAACTGTAACTTGAGATCCAAATCGATACATGGTTTGTCTTAAACCATTTTTATTTTTACAATCCCAACAATGAGTTGCATCTTTATATAAATGATAATGGATAGGTAATTTTAATTGTTGAAAATCTTTTATTAATTGAAGATCTTCTTTTGTAATACATTCATTATCTGCTTCACCCATCAACCATAATAGCGGTCTATCTAAATCATTAAAAATATACATATGGTCTTTTGTGTTGTTTGGGCCACTACTTCCAATTGGAAATACAGCACAGCCATAAAAACTTGCATTAGCTCTATATCTTGGTGCATTTGGAGCTGTAAATTTTTTTATACCGGGTGATGATAAAAATCCTCCTATCATTCCACCTTCAGATCCCCCTATTGAATAAATTCTTTTTTTATCGATGTTAGGTAAGGTTTCTAAATAAGTGGCAAGGTCATAAGCATCTTTTGTCATTCTTAACCACTTCACTGGCTTATCACGGCTATTACCACAATTAATTCTAAAACCTCGATGGTGATCTAAAACAATTGCAGCATAACCTCGCTCAAATGTTTTTTGCATAAAATCTAAATTATGCGGTCCAACACTTCCGCAATCTGGCATAATTACTATCACTGGGAATTGACCAGGTTTATCATTTGGAAGAAAAATCTGATTTACCCATCGTGTGTCATTATTATAAACAATGGGTTTGCTAAAAACTAAATCCGCATGTTCTTTTATGTCATTTTCAGGAGAAAATGCAGTTGACCAATATAATGGGGTCATGGCATTCACATTAACCGCCTGTACTCTTGAAGTGATAAATAAAATAAAAATAATAAAAAATATTTTTTTCACAAATATTGATTAATTACTTCAAAATTTTAGGCAAGGTACCTTCACGATCGTCTATAGTAAACTTTGCAATTTCTTCGTCTGTATAGTTTGGATTGTCTTTTAAATATTCAGCTACGTTATAAAAATCTTCTAAAAAAGCATTTCTTTCTTTATCTGAAGAAAGACCATCATAAATACCTGAAGATTGGTCTTCTATTTTATAAATTTGCCCTAAAATTGTGCTAACTCTGTCATATTCATCACCAGAAAAATCACCACTAGAAATGAGATCTTCATAGTGTTGATTAAGTTTATCAAACTTTATCCATTTTTTATCGTCGGTCATTATTTAAAAACTATTATCTTTCCCAAATTTTTCAACTTCATTTAAAAATTTCTTTTCATCTTTAATATGATCAGCAATTCTTCCTGGTGTGATTTCAGACTCAGGAATATCTACCCCTTCATCTTTTAAATCTTTTAATGCCAGTTTATACTCGTTAGAAAATTTAGATTTGAGATGATCTACAAGGCCTTCCTCATCGATATTATATTTTTCAAATAATAAATTTAAAGAAACATGAATAGTCATAATTTAAAATAATAGTTAACTTTTATCTTTTAATATTACTTAGCTAAATTAAAATAATATTTTGTACCTTCGGGTCCATTCTTCCAATAATAATCATCTGGTTCATCTCCTACTTCAACGCCTTCATTAAAAACATCACCTTGATAGCCTTGTAGAATTTCTAACCAAACTTTTGGGTCGTTGCTAATTTTTTCTTCACTATATTTACTAAGATCATGCTCGTTATCATAAGCATTTATATAATTTAAAAGTTGTTTCCAATCTTTAAGGTCATCAATATCAAAAGTAAGCACTTTCCGTCTACTTTTGCCATTTTTAAGAAGTTCTTCAAAAATAAAATCAACTTTTTTCATTAATTCTTTAATAATAATATTTATAAATAAATAAGTAAAATCATACTTAAAGTATAATTAAATTATATAATTATTATATTAAATTATTTCCTTTCTAAAATAGAACAAATCGAACATTTAATATCACTTGACGGTACAGGACCCTCAAGAAGATCTATAATGTCAGTTATTGTTTTAATCATTTTATTGTCATCTCTTTTGATGTCATAATATTTTGTTGCCATTTTAAAATTTGGAGAATTATTTACATTTTGCATAATCTCGGGTTCAAAACAAAAAATTCCAAGCTTGTTTATAGGTGTTAAATGCAAATTATCTTTTTCTGGATATTCAAACATTAAAGCGTAACTTAGTAATTGAGTTCCGTAAGTATCGATTTTTGCTTCGCTAATATTTGTTACCTTGAAATCAATTATAGAATAAGAGTCTTTATGCTTGATATAAGCATCAATCTTACCTTTTAATTTAAAATTTCTACCTTTTCTATCCTCTAAAATTTTAGAGTTTTGCATCTTTGCATAGTCAGTTTTAATAACACCATCTTCAACTGATGATCCTAAAACTACGGAAGATTTATTATGATAATACTCTTTTTGTAATTTATCTAATTTTGAAAATATTGAAGGAAATGGAAGAGAAACTTTAATATTATTTACCTTTTTTTCGTAATAACATCTCTTGCAGCCTGCATGGTCAAAAGCAAACTCACTTGGTGAAAAAGTATATATATTAGTCATTAATTTTCCTTTCTAATTTTAAGATTTACCAGTTCTTTTCCCAAATCGTCTTCATTAAGTTGCTTATAAACTTTAGCACGAGCAAGCTCTATTTCGGGGAAAGGTCTTGGGTCTGCATTGTATTCTCTTGCTAAAATATCTCTGAAAATTTTAGCGAGTATTACAAGATCTATAAATAAAGGTTCATTTCTTTCAGTGCTGACACCTAATGTTTCTAGTTTGTTAATTAATAATGAATTGATGGATTTTGCTAAATTATCTACTTTTTCATTAATTAATTTATTATTTTGCATAATAGGATCTTCTCACGGATTCCTATTACGTCAATTGTTTTTTTTAATTTGACAGAATTCAAAACTGTGGGAGGATATCCTGTAGATAAAAATTTAAAAATTAAATGGTTAAACTGTATTACTCCGAACATCATAATGTAACAATCGCTCATGAAGTTAGTATAACTGAAGATTTATACAAAGAATTTTATGAAGTAATTAAACAAGCTAATGAAGATGGTTCGCAAATAAACTCGGACATTAAATCATTACCAAAAAAATATTCGGAAGTAACTAATGAACAATGGTTAAATATTATTAAGGATATTTCAAACATAGATAAGAACATATTAGGCAATGCTAAAGAGGATTGGGTAAGTGATCGAAAGGGATTTACTGATTATACTTGGTCAGTAAGAGATGATAAAAATATAGAACTTATTAAAGATTCAACAGTAAATTTATAAATAAAAAAATATAATGGCAGATAAAAAAGCAGAAGATTGGGCAAAGAAAAATTCTTGGTTTGGCAAAGATCTAGAGATGACTGACGCTGCTTATGAAATTCATGCAAATCTTATTAAAGAAAAAATTCAACCTAATACTGATGAGTATTATAAAGAACTTAATAAAAGAATTAAAAAATTATTTCCTCATAAATTTTAAATATTATGGATAAAAAAGAAGCTTTAAAAATTATAAATGATGGTGAGACTTTGAGGATTGAAGAAATACCTAAAAATTTATGGGAAGATAAAGAAATTGTGCTGGCCGCAGTTAAATTGGATGGCATGTTTTTGTTCTATGCTTCTGATAAATTAATAAAAAATAAAGAAATTGTTTTAGAGGCTGTTAAAACTTCTGGTTTAGCTATTCAATACGCTGACAAGAGTCTTCAAAAAGATATAAATATTTGTTGCGAAGCAATAAAACAGGATGATTGTGCTTACGATTATATAAGCGATGAAATAAAAAAAGATCCAACTATTTTAAAGACATGGGCAGAGTCAATTAATGCCCATTCTTAATCTGTAAAAAGGAATTACATCATTTAAGCTAAGTTAATATCTTTATTTAATTAAGTGAATTTAAAGTATCAAGTATCTCATTTTCAGTAACATAAAAAGAAGGTTTGTCTTTAGATTTGTTAAACTCTTTATTAGCGGGAGGGTTAAACTCCTTAATTAATGATTTCTCAAAAGAATTTCCAAACTCTTTTTTTGAAAAATTTTTTTTACCAAAATATTTAAAATAGACAGCTTGAAAAGAAGATAAAATATCATCAGGTTTACTTTTTTTAAAATCACTCCAGTGATCCAAGCAAAATTTAAGCCTATTTTTGGTGGTGTTTGAGCCTTCATTTGTTAAAAGTTGAATTACTTTTTTTTTACTATTAGCATCAATTTTTTTTAAATAATTAAATATATCGGCGTAATTATCATGATCTTCATATACTTTGTATTTATCTTTTAATTGTTCTTTTTTTTCTTTAATATGTTTTGAGATAGCATCTTTAATTTTATTTTTTTTTTCAGAAACACTTTCTTTATTAAATTGATCAATTAATTCGTTAAAAGTAAAATTTTTAAATTTTTTAAGAGATTTTTCCTCTCTCTCTGCTGACAAAAAATTTAAAGGCAAAAACCTACAAGTAAGACTTTTTACGTGTTTTTCCCATCTATCGACTACATTACCTTTTCCAAAATGTAATCCAATGTAAGTGAGTTTGTTTTTAAAAAAAATTGCATATACTCCGTGAGATTCTCCATCTTTTAAATAAAATTTTTTATTTATTTTTAAATTAAAAGGACCAAGTTCTTCTTTATCTTCTTGAATTATATCAAAATGTTTTTCTAAAGAAACTTTACCTAATGATTTAAAATTTGAAATTTTCATTCAATAAATTTTTTATTTTTATTTGCCCATTTGATCCAATATTTATAGTCATATTTTTTCATCTTACTATATTCCTTCAATTGATTATTGAGATCTAATAAGGTTTTTTTATCTTCCGGACTATTAAATTTTTTTTTATTTTTAACCCAAGCTTTTCGTAATATATTTAATGGACGTTCAAGCGAACGTATAAATAGTTTACCGTTTTCTAATATTTTTTTTCTATCCTCTTCTGAATTTGGATCTAAGGATAAAATATTATTTATCATTACTTTCCATATTTTTTTTAAGCCATCGCTCCAAATTCCTCCTGGACTTTTTTCTTTTTTTTTCATGAATTTATTTCCATAATTCTATTTTTAATTAATTTTCACTTATAAACTCGCAGCCAAATCATCTAATTTTTGATCTAAAGTGATTAATAATTCATTAATTAGTTCTTTATTATCAATTTTATCTTTAGATTTAATAGTATTAAGAAATTCTTTAATCTTTGCTCTTGCCTTTAAAATAGTTTCTCTAGAATCTTCATCGACACCCAACAAATCTTTTAATTGATTAAAAAATTCATCGACTTCATTTGTCAAGTCAAGCACACCACTATTATAATCTTTGATGTTAATATTCTTTGGAAATATATTATTTATTAAGTCGCCAACTTTTCTTATTGTAAGCACTTCCATAAAAAATCAAAACTTGTAAATTTTATTATATCTAAATAATACTCTCTAAAAATCCAGGATCACGTGCGTCTCCAAAGTTATTTGAACCTAATTTTGGGTCAAATTTACCATTTTCTAAATAATCCATTATAAGATCAATATTATTTTCCATTTGTTTTAGAATCTTATCTGTAATATCTAACTTGGGTATTTTTTTTAATACATCACTCATTTGTTCTGATTCTTTTATAAAACTTAGTAATCCTGACCAGTCCCCCGTTTCTGCGCAGGTATAAACTTCGGCGGAAGGAATATCTATGTCACCAAACTCATAATCTTTGAATGGCTTTTTATAACCCATATATCTTAGAATAAGCATTATAAAAGCTTCATTACCCTGGTCTTCAAAAAAACCATCATCTTTATCATCTTTATCCATTTTTTTTAATTTCGAATAATAGCTAGAAATTTTTTTTGATTTCATTAAAGTTTTTGGTTTGATTATATTCTGTCCACTAAACTAAATATTATAATATTTTAATTTATAATTAATAGACAGAATAAGCATTTAATATCTTCGGTTTTTAGTTACCCTCTTCTTTTATTTCTTGATTTTGATAGTGATCTACGCACAACCCTCATTGCACGTGTATGAATTGAGTATCGTCTCATTGTCATATTATTCTCCTTTTATTGTTTAAATTACTCAAAGTTTTACTTTGATTTATAAAAACATCTTCTCATGGATTTAGATTCTGTCAATTAGGTGACATTAAAAAAAGCAATTGACGTAATAGGATTCTGTGAGAGGATATTTAAATTTTTTTTTTTTAATTTTATTAAATTATCAAATTGACGAAATAGCTTTTCGTGAGAATATAAATTTATATTTTTATGATTAGAATAATTTTAATAATTTTAATTTTTTTAGCGATTTATCCTTTAATAGGTAATGGCGCTACAAAATTTATAAATGATTTTCATTTACAAAAGTTAGTTTATGATTTTAAAGAGTATTTTTTAGATACTCTAATTAATATTTCTGCAGAACTTCAAAATATTTTAACAAAAATAAGAAAGGGCTAAAGGCATGAAAATATTAATAACTTTTTTGTTTTTACTAATTACAAATTGTTCCACATACAGTGTTCAATCTGACAATTCTAAAAATGGGGTCGTTGAAAGAACTCCGGATTGGTATGTAAATTATGACAGAGTTAGTTGGGGATACTATCAAGAAGCAGCCTCTTCTGTGAGCCCGGATATGGAACTTGCTGTAAAGAAAAGTATTCTACTTGCAAAGGCTAAGATTGCTGACCGAATTAATGGTGAACTAACAAATAGAACAACGATTAATAAGAATGAAAATGGTATTAATGAAAATTTAAACGTTCAGGCTGGCAGTCAAGATACTTTGGTTAATGTAATAAATGACACTTTAGTAAACCATTATGAAGTAATTAAAGAAGAAATTTATTCAACAGGTAATAAAAGTTATAGGGCTTATATATTACTAAAAATTTCAAAGGATAATGTTGAAAAAATTATAACCGATATTGAGAAAAGAAAAATAGTTGGAATGAAGTTTGAAGATTTAAATAAACAAGCAAATGAAATTTTAAATCAAAAAAGAAACTAAATTGAAAATTTTTTTATATTTAATTTTAATTTATTTTTTTAATACACATTTAGCAAATGCAGGAGGTCCTTGGGATAATCAATACTGTAATGTTAAAACAACCACTATTAAAACCATCGATAAAAATGGCAACATTGTCGATGAAAAGACAGAAGAAAAAGTTGTTTGTGATGATGGTGTTAAAGATTTTCTACATGGGATGGGCATCGCTGATAATTGTCAATTTTTTACATGGATGATGCCTTTGGGGCAAACAATGGTCGAACAAAGATCTATCGCTTGTAAAAGATTAGATGGAGGATATGAGATTGTTCAGGGTTATCATTATATTAAGTAGTTTTTTTTTAATATCAAATTGCACACAAGGGGTTGTTTCCACAAGTCCCACGCAGGGGTTGATCAAAAATATGCCATACCCCTTAAATTTAAATGAAAATCAAATTCATGATCCTGGAAGATATATATGGATCAATACTCAGTACTTAAATTTTTCATTAAGCATTGAAGAAAAAAAACTACATCAAAGTGCAGTTTATCATACGTTAAACAACGCACTTAATAATGAAGTGAGCACTTGGTATTCAAAAACAAACAATAGCAATGGTATGGTTCGAGTCTTTCACAGTTTTCAAACTAGTACTGGTTACTGTCGAGTTTACCAAGCTCTAATTGAAGTTAATGATGTCAGTAAACATCAAACTAATAAGGCTTGCAGAAGCGGATTAAGTGACTGGGTTTTTCTTAAATAATTAAATGAAAATATTTAGATTATTTTTTATGTTTGTTTTTTTTTTAATTGCTAATTGTAGAGGGAATATTCAAACTGTTACAGAAACGCAGGGAGTATTTCATGATTTCCCCCAGCCAACAACTTTAGGAGAAAAAGAAATATGGTCTGCTCCAGGTATGTTATGGAATGGAATACAATATTTAAGATTTTCACTTAGCGATGATGAAAAAAAAATGCATCAATCGGCTGTTTTTCATGCTTTAAATAATTCAAGTAATGGAGAAATTACATCTTGGTATGGTAAGGATAGATTAGCTAGTGGAAAAGTTAGAATCATACACAGTTTTCCAATATCAGATGGGCATTGTAGAGTTTATCAATCTTTAATTAGCTTAAATGGGGCGGCTAGACATTTTACTAATAATGCTTGTAAACGATTTTATACAAATAGTTGGCTATTTCTAAAATAATTTTTTTAATTAAAGCTTTTGTTTGCGCTAACAGACTGTTGTTCGTATAGTTCTTTAAAGTTAATTTCTTTCTTAAACTTAAATTCTTTAAAGCCAGATTTTTGAAATAATTCAGTAATAAGATCTGTTAGTTTTTTTGCGTATAAATCAGGTATTTCTGCAAGAATAATCCTTTTAACCTCTTCTTCTTTTAACCCTGTGTCTGTAATTTTAAATACTACGGCAAGACATGCTTCTGCATGAATTTTATTTTGTACTTCTTTTGGGGCTTCAAAAATAAGTTTGCAATTTAGTTCTAACATTCCATTTTTTAATGGTTTATTAGAAATATCAACCTTTGTTTCGTATTTATCAAGATTTTGTGCAGCATCTATAAAACAATCTGGAGATGGGATCTCAAAAGATAAATCTTTTATGTAGTTTGCAATTATTTTGTATTTAGAGTTTTCGTTATTTTTTTTTTCCATTTTAAAAATATGTTTTTTTATTTAAGTATATTTTTTTATATTAAATATCATTTAATTTGATCTAAATTTAAATGTATTAATTATTAATTATTTAATCTAAAATACAATTAAATGAATGATAATTTTGGGTATATAGATATTGTATTGCTTGCCATAGTGGCAGGTATAATTATTCTAAGACTTAGGAATGTTCTTGGAAAAGGAGCTGAGGATGGAGCTATTAGAGCAAAGAAATCAGTTGTAGTTGATGCTCAATTTGAAGACGTTAACCCCCTTAGAGGCGAAGAAAACATTAATTTAAGAGAATTTAAAGAAGAGACTTTTATAAAAGGTGCCCAAGCAGCCTATGAAATGATAGTTAATGCATTTGCAGCTGCAGACAAAAAGACTTTAAAAGATTTAACATCACCAGAAGTTTATAAAAGCTTCGTTGGCGTTCTTGATGAAAGAAAAAATAAAAAATATGTTAATCAATTTACTTTTATAGGAATTAAAAAAGCAACAATAGAGAATGTAGATAAGAAAAATAGTTTTTATACTGTTAAAACTAGATTTGTGAGTGAAATTATATCCTGCATTAAAGATGAAAATAACAACATTATTGAAGGCAGTCCTGAAGAGATTCAAACAGTTAATGATGTTTGGAGTTTTTCAAGAGATTTAAATTCTGATGATCCTACTTGGAATTTAACTGAAATTGCACAGGATGTGCATGTCAAAGAATAATAAAAATTCTACAAATCCAGAAGATATAAAAGCTTGGGAAGATTTTAAGAACCAAAAATATTTAGATGGTGATAAAGGCGAAATATCTAAAAAATCTATAAAAGGAAATAAAAAACAAGATCATATTGATTTTAAAATAGATTTGCATGGTTATTCATTGCAAGAATCTTTTGAGAAGATAAAGGGCATTGTAGAAAATTGTTATCAGAAAGATTTAAGAAATATTTTAATTATTACAGGTAAAGGCTTAAGGTCCAAAGTTAAAGAAAATCCTTATTTGTCAGAAGATTTAAGCTTATTAAAATATGCAATCCCAAATTTTATCAAAGATAATTTTTCGGATATAATTAATTCTATGGAAGAGCCAGACCAAAGTTTAGGAGGATCCGGAGCTTTTTTATTAAGATTAAAAAAAAGATTATAGAATAGTATTTATTTGACCATTAAAGCTAATTTATTGATAAGGTTAGTTTTTCTATATATAGATTATTAATTCATATGAGGATCGCAAAAGTTAATAGAAAAACTAAAGAGACATCTATAGAGGCAGAAGTAAATTTAGATGGCAAAGGTGTTTATAAAATAGATACGGGAATTGGTTTTTTAAATCACATGCTTGAACAACTATCAAAACATTCTTTAGTAGATATAAATTTGAAAGCAAAAGGTGATTTACATATTGATCTTCACCACACAACGGAAGATTCAGGAATTGTTATAGGCGAGGCTATCGCTAAGGCTTTGGGTGATAAAAAAGGTATTAAAAGGTATGCGCATGCTTATATACCGATGGATGAAACATTAAGCAGAGTTTCTCTTGATATATCAAACAGACCTTACTTAGTTTGGAATGTAAAATTAAAAGTGGAAAAGCTTGGCGAAATGGACACAGAACTATTTAAAGAATGGTTTCAGGCTTTTTCACAAAGTGCCGGCATTACTTTGCACATAGAAAATATTTATGGCGATAATAGTCACCACATTATTGAATCTTGTTTTAAGGGATTGGCGAGGGCTTTACGTCTAGCATTAGAAAAAGATGCAAGGGCTGGAGATTCTTTGCCTTCCACTAAAGGAATTCTTTAAAGATTTTTTAAATGTATGTATCAATTGTTGATTATGGAACTGGAAATCTTAATTCCGTTTCAAAAGCTTTAGAGGCTGCAGCTACAAAAATTAATAAAAAAATAAATATAAGAATATCTAATAAGCCTAAAGATATTTTAGATTCAGATAAAATTATATTACCTGGCCAAGGCTCTTATAGACAGTGTGCATTAGGAGTAAAAAATATATCAGGATTATGGGATTCTCTTAATGAATTTGTTTTAATTAAAAAAAAGCCAATTTTTGGAATTTGTGTTGGTATGCAGCTTTTTTCAGATCAGGGATTTGAAGAAGAAGTTACCAAAGGATTTGGTTGGGTTAAAGGCTCTGTAAAAAAGATAAAACTTAATAACAAAGATTTAAAATTACCCCATATGGGCTGGAACGAAATTAAGATTGTTAAAAAGAATGATTTATTTTTAGATATTGAGAATTTATCCCATTTTTATTTTGTACATAGTTATGCATTTGAAGCGGAAAATATTAATGATGTTGTTTGCACAACTGATTATGAAAAATCAGTTGTTGCTGCTCTTTTAAAAGAAAATATTTTTGGCACTCAATTTCATCCTGAAAAGAGTCAGGAAAATGGAATTAAGTTATTGTCTAACTTTTTGAATTGGAATTTATAATGATAATATTTCCAGCAATAGATTTAAAAGATGGAAAATGTGTAAGACTTTACAAAGGAGATTTTAATAAAACTACTATTTTTAATTCTTCTCCGTACAATCAAGCGCTTCAGTTTAAAAAAAAAGGCTTCACAGATCTGCATCTTGTGGACCTGGATGGCGCTTTAAAAGGAAGATCTAAGAATAAAAAAGTTATAATTAAGATTATCAAGAACACTAATTTAAATGTGCAATTAGGTGGTGGGATTAGAACTTTAAAGCAAATATCCTTTTGGATTAAAAATGGAGTTTCAACGGTAGTTGTTGGAACGATGGCTGTAAAAAATCCCAAAATTTTAAAAAAAGCATGTGATTTATTTCCTGGAAGAATAGCGGTTGCACTTGATGTTAGAAATAATTTTCTAGCCATTAAAGGCTGGGTTAGACAGACAAAAATAAAACTTATGGATTTTTCTAAAAAGCTTGAAGATTTTGGTGTGTCTAGAATTATTTATACAGACATTAATCGAGACGGGACAAAGAAAGGTGTTAATTTTTCTCAATTAAAAAAAATAGTCGCAAAAGTTAATATTCCATTGGTCGTTTCCGGTGGGGTTTCAAATATAAAAGATATAAAAAAATTACATAAAGCTGAGTTGTTTGATGGGGTTATCATCGGCAAAGCTATTTATGATAAATCTATTTCTCTCAGTGAACTTAAAAAATTTGTTTAAAAAAAATGCTTAAAAAAAGAATTATACCCTGTCTTGATGTTAAGGATGGCAGAGTTGTAAAAGGCATTAATTTTGTAAATCTAAAAGATGCAGGCGATCCAGTAGAGCAGGCAAAAATATATGATAAAGGAGGCGCTGATGAAATATGTTTTTTAGATATCACCGCATCGAGCGAAAATAGAAAAATTTTATTAGATAAGGTAAGCGAAACAGCAAAAAGTTGTTTTGTTCCTCTAACTGTAGGTGGGGGAATTAGCAGCATCGAAGATATTAAAAATCTTTTGCTCGCAGGAGCAGATAAAGTTTCAATTAATACTGCAGCAGTAAAAAATCATAATTTTATTAAAGAGAGCTCAATTAGATTTGGATCGCAATGTATAGTGATTGCAATAGATGCAAAAAAAATAGGAGATAATAAATGGGAAATATTTACTCATGGAGGAAGAAATTCTACAGGTATTGATGCTATCGAATATGCAAAAATTGCAGAAAAAAATGGCGCTGGAGAAATTCTTCTTACATCTATGGATAAAGACGGAACAAAAACAGGTTATGATCTTGAATTAACAAGGACTATTGCAAGCTTAGTATCCATACCCGTGATAGCATCTGGAGGAGTTGGTAACCTTGATCATTTATATGAGGGATTTAATACAGGATTGGCTAGTGCAGTTTTAGCAGCTTCAATTTTTCATTATGGTGAATATTCTATAATGGATGCAAAAAACTATTTAATTAAAAAGGGAATACCAGTAAGAATTTAACTATGTTTAAAAATTTAGAGCAACTTATAAAGACAATAAAAAAGCAAAAGAATAAAAATTCAAAAATTTCATATACGGCAAGTCTTTTTAAAAAAGGAAAAAATTTTTGTATAAAAAAATTTATGGAAGAGGCTAGAGAACTTGCGGCTTCATCTAAATATTCTAATAAAAAAAATATAGTGCATGAAGCATCAGATTTATTATATCATTTTTTAGTTCTTCTTGAGTTTAAAAAAATTTCAATAACTTCAATTATGAAAGAATTAAAAAGAAGACAAAGGATCTCAGGAGTTCAGGAGAAGAAGAATAGAAAATAAAATGTACGATAAAAATAATATAT
>Ga0209299_1001312_pt1 | contig 13830 bp, 14 predicted proteins | sample S_140806_MF_Meta_FD_187326 | JGI IMG/M metagenome (GOLD analysis project Ga0209299, IMG submission 187326) | Freshwater microbial communities from Lake Simoncouche, Canada to study carbon cycling - S_140806_MF_MetaG (SPAdes) (version 2) | ecosystem: Environmental > Aquatic > Freshwater > Lake ...
ACTTAGGCACACCTGGTTGTCAAGCTGAAGAGTTATTAGAGTTTTTAAAAGAACACGAAAGCGACTATTTGTATTTGGTTGGTGACATCATCGACGGATGGCAACTGCGCAGGCGTTGGTATTGGCCACAAGCCCACAACGACGTTGTTCAGAAGTTATTGCGTAGAGCACGCAAAGGTTGCAAAGTCATTTATGTGCCTGGCAACCATGACGAATTCGCCCGTGAATTTTTAAACCACCAATTTGGTGGCGTCGAAGTAGTTGAGGAGGCGATTCACCACACTGCTGACGGAAAGCATCTATGGGTCATCCATGGAGACTACTTTGATGCAGTCGTGCAGCAAGCCAAATGGTTGGCTTACGTGGGTGATTATCTGTACGAGTTCACGCTCAAAATGAATCGGTATTTAAATAATTTGAGAGGCCGTTTAGGCTTCCCGTATTGGTCGTTGTCTGCTTATCTCAAGCACAAGGTTAAAAAAGCCCTGAACTACATCACCGATTTTGAAGTTGCTGTTGCACGTGAAGCTGCAAAACATGGCTACCAAGGCGTAGTGTGCGGACATATTCACCGTGCAGAGATGCGTGAAATCGAAGGCGTGTTGTATTGCAACGATGGCGATTGGGTTGAAAGCAGAACAGCCTTGGTGGAACATATGGATGGACGCTTAGAAATGCTCCACTGGAAACCTGAATTAGAAGCACAAACACAAGCTGCTTTGATACAGACCGCATGAAAATCGCATTGATTACGGATGCTTGGCAACCGCAAGTCAATGGCGTTGTCACGACCTTGGTAGAGCTCGTCGCGCATCTTGAGGCAGCAGGTCACACCCTCAACGTGGTTCAACCCAATTTGTTCAAGACAAGACCATGCCCTGGCTATGCAGGCATTGATTTGGCGGTTCGTCCATTCCAGCAATTACGTGCTTTGATGGATGAGTTTCAGCCTGAAGCTATCCATATAGCAACTGAAGGGCCACTGGGGTGGGCGGCGCGTAAATATTGCTTGCAAAGAAAGTTGCCATTCACGACGGCGTTTCACACACGTTTTCCTGAGGTGCTTCAAGCCGCATTGCGTCTGCCTTTGTTTTTAGGCTACGCCTTATTTAGAAAATTCCATGCGCCTTCTGCTGGGGTCATGGTGCCGACCCAAGGCGTCAAGCGATTGTTAGAAAAGCGTGGTTTTAAAAATCTGCGTCAGTGGACGCATGGTGTCGATTTGGGATTGTTTCAGTACGCGCCTCATTCAGTTGAACATGAATATTTTGATGGATTAAAAAGACCTATTGCGTTGTATGTTGGACGTGTGTCCTATGAAAAAAACATCGCCAGCTTTTTATCGATGCCATGGCAGGGTAGCAAGGTGGTGTGTGGCGTAGGGCCTCTTGAAGCAGACTTAAAACAAAAATTCGATGGCGTGCGTTGGTTGGGTGTTTTGCCGCGCGAAGTGCTGTCGAAAGTCTATGCAGCCGCAGATGTGTTCACTTTCCCCAGTCGCCATGAAACCTTTGGCTTGGTGATGTTGGAAGCCATGGCTTGTGGAACCCCCGTAGCTGCATATCCAGTTGACGGGCCGTTAGAGGTGTTACGCGACCCTGTACATGGCGACATCGTCGATAAACGACAAGGTGGTGTTTTAGGTGAAGACTTGTCGCAAGCCAGCCTCGCAGCTTTAAAGATTCCACGAGAAGAAGCGTATGCACAAGCCCAAACCTTCAGCTGGAAAGAATCTACGCGTTTATTCGAAAGCCATTTGGTCCGTTTAACCATCCAAGGCTAACAAGAGCCAGTCGATAACGGGTGCGCGTTAAAGCGTGAGATAGGTTCTCGCCCACTCCGTTAAAGCGGCAAGCCAAATCCCTAAGCTGAGAACGATACTGAGTAAAACCGCTGCGCTACCCAAGTCTTTACAGCGTTTTGATAAGTCATGCCATTGTGGTCCTATACGGTCAATGGCAGACTCTAATCCTGTGTTGAGCAATTCGACAATCATGACGATCATGACCGAACCGGCTAGAAGTGCAATTTCTACCCAAGACTTTCCAATAAAAAAGGCTAGCGGGATCATCACGATGCACAAGTAAGCCTCTTGCTTAAAAGCTGGCTCTTGCATGCCAGCTTTCAGCCCTTGGAGGGAGTAACCAAATGCATGCACGATGCGATTGAGTCCGCGTCTTTGTTTTTGAAGGTTGATGTGTTCGTTGTTCACTGGGTTAATTTTATTAATAGATTATTGTGAAGAAGCTTAAACATTTTTAGTGGGTTTGCAGGCGATACAGATGAAACCCTTGGTAAATACAAGATCTGTCTTTTTCTTTGAGTGCGTTTGATTGTGCATCGTCTCGTACCCACTTGCCTTTTAGCAATCCAGACAGACATTTTTCCACGGGCGATTCAACGTTTGCAGATCTAAAAATAACCCGCGCACCAGGCCTTGCTACGCGTGTGATTTCAGACCATAAGGCGGTGATGTCTTCGTCTGACATCCAATCTTGTGTGTCCAATAAAACAAAGGCATCTAAGCTGTTGTGTTCCATGCGCGATATGGCATCTCGGATATTGCTTTGTTCCACGCTGATTTTGTGCGCATTGGCTTTCATCGTGCCGTAGTGTTCGCGCATCAAAAAGGGCGGTAGCGCGCTGTTGCCTGTGTGGTCATAGCATCTACCAAATGCCTGCCACACAAAGTAGTTGTCTTTGGGCGTGGTCAGGGTTGCCAGTCGTCTGGCGCGCGCTTTGATAATCGCAGCAATATCCTCTGGCGATTTGTCATAAAACGCGTGTTGCTGGCTTGGAGGAATGCCTAAGTTGTAAAGCGCAAATGGACTGCTGATGAGTTTCGAGACCAAGCGAGAATCAAAAATCTTGGCCACTTTTTCATCAAACCATTTCTCTTGGTCTGGCAAAGTCTTCAGATGCAGCAATTCTGATAATTTGACTTTATGCAATTTGGCACTCCAATGGAAGATGCCAATAATTTGCCCAAGCAAGCCATATTTGTAAAAGCCTTTGGCAAACATACGGATGCGCCTGAATCCAATCGGGCCACCCTCCCAATACTGTCGCGTGTCGGCATCTAAGCTCGGTGCAATCAGACTGTTATAGATACGAACATTGCTGGAAGCTTGGGCAACCCCTAAAAATTCAAAGTATTCCTCGTAATTAGGAAGCGTTTTAAGCGCAGCGATTTTTAGTTTGACCAACGACACATGCGCGTGGTTAATGTCTACCGCAGTTACCTTAGCGGGGCTATCGATCAAATAGGACAGGGCATTGCAACCGCCTGATGCGACTGTGATGACATGGTCTTTGCTACTCAGTTGAAGCGCTTGCATATCTACGACAGGGTCTTCCCAAATCTGGGTGTAGACCAAGCGACGAAACCACAAAGCAATGATGCGCTCTTTTAGCGTTGACTTTGAACCTTTGCCATAAATTGCTTTTGATCGCAATTTTTTAGTAGTAGGTTTGGCAGTGTTTAGCGGGGTAATGGACTGAGAAATTTCCATTGTTTTCCTTCACGGCAACGACGTTGTCATCATGCCTAGAAGAAATGAAAATTTAGTGAACCTTTAAAGTCAATCGTATGACTAGGTTGGTGTGTTGAATATGGCCTTGCCTACTTGCAGATGCGTTCCTTCTTCAATACCTTTAGCAAAGCTAAATCCTTTTGGAACAAATACCAAAATAGTTGAACCATGTTCAAACCAGCCCAACTCTTGGCCTTTATCAAAGTTTAAGTTGCATGCGAATGTTTCGGCGCCTTTGTAGCGTGAATGAAAGACGGTGTCGATCCCGTGTATTCGAATACTCGCCACCAAGATAGCAGCAACGGGTACTAAGGCAATTCGGTATTTACCGTTTTGAATGTGCATTTCTAAGAATGCACGTTCATTTTTACAAAATAGCTTTTCGACGCGCTTTAATGCAATCGGATTCACATTCCATGTGTCGCCACTGAAATAGCGAATGTGCTGGATAGAGCCTGTGTAAGGCGCATGGAATCGGTGGTACATCGCCGATGTGATGCGAATTGTCATGAACAAACCGTCTTGCCAGTCTGTTGCAGATTCATGGGGGCCCAGTAATTCGGCAAGACTGTATGGATAGCCCTTTGCTTGGTAAACCTGTCCATCCACGATCTGCCCCATGGCACCCACAATACCGTCGCAAGGGCTTACAAATGCATTTGTATCGCTGTCAATTATTCTTGCCCCAGGTTGGAGTTCGCGAATAAATAAATCATGCAAGCTAGTGAATGCTCGCTTTTTGGCCTCGGATAAATCTATATCGGTGAATAGCTTCCAAGCCGCAATCGATGCATCTCGAACCCATGGAGTTTCAATTTTGCTGAACCACCCCATGAAATGCGTCAATGTCATACGGGGAATTCGGTTTGTCAAAAGGAAATTGATGTCCTCTTGACCAAATATTTTTCTAAGGATTTGTTGCATCGTCATCATTTCTTCATTGAAAAGTCATACAAAGGAGGGATAGGAGATTTCAATTTATGTTTCAAGATATTTCGGATGTCATGTTCTTGTGCCTGTATGTGTTTTTGGGAGTTTGGATAGTTCTGCGTCTCAAACAAAGACTCGAGCTTTCCCTCGCTAAGCAACCTGGCTTGGGTGGCCATCTGCGTTGGGCCAAGCGCATTGCAGGGTGGATGCCTAGTTATTCTTACGCGCAAGAGGTGTGGTTTTCTACCGACCACGCCCCTTTTGAAATTGCTAACTTGCGCAAATCTGCACTGACTGCCTTGGGAAACAGAATGCGAGATAAAGCGCCGCTTACTCTGGCGCACACCCAAGAGGTCAAACCGATGATCTCTGACTTGCAGTTCATCAGCCAATACCGTGTTCCCTACCAATTTAAAAACGTTTTGACCCAATATTTGCAGTTGGGTAGCTTTTGGAAATCGAGTGATGGCGTCTATTTGACAGATATGGACGGCAACCGCTACATCGACGTCACGGGTTCTTATGGCGTTAACTTGTTGGGTCAAGATTTCTACAAGGAATGCGTGGAAGAGGGCGTTGCCTTGGTCAAAGACTTGGGCCCTGTCTTGGGTTCCTACCATCCCTGTGTATTGGACAACGTGCAACGCTTGTGTGCTATTTCTAACAAAGACGAAGTGTCTTTCCACATGTCTGGCACCGAGGCTGTCATGCAAGCCGTGCGATTGGCGCGCTACCACACGGGTAAGCGTAAGTTGGTGCGATTCGCTGGCGCTTACCACGGCTGGTGGGACGATGTGCAGCCAGGCCCTGGCAATCCGATGCCTCCATCGGACGATACCTTGACATTGCGCGACACGCACGCATCGACCTTGCGTGTGTTGAACCATCGCAACGACATTGCGTGTGTGTTGATCAACCCTCTGCAAGGTTTGCACCCCAGCCAAGCAGCTCCTACCGATTCGACCTTGGTAGATGGCAAGCGTTTTGCCAACTTTGATAGAAAAGCCTATACCCAGTGGTTGCAACAGTTGCGCGAAGTCTGTACCCGCAAAGGTATCGCACTCATATTTGATGAAGTCTTCTTGGGATTCAGATTGGCCAAGGGCGGAGCCCAAGCGTATTTCGGAATCGATGCAGATTTGGTGACCTACGGCAAAACACTGGGTGGCGGATTGCCCGTGGGCGTCATCTGTGGCAAAAAACAATGGATGAAGCGGTTCAACGATGAAAAACCCGTACAAGTTTGTTTTGCACGTGGAACATTCAATGCGAGCCCCTATGTGATGGGAAGTATGAACGTCTTCTTGAAGCGACTTGATACCAAGCCAGTTCAAGACTTGTACGACAACTTGGACGCTACTTGGGAGAGAAGGCTCGTTGAAATGAACCAACGACTGGCAGATGAAAAACTGCCAGTCCGAGTGGCTGGTATGTCTACGGTTTGGACCGTGTTGTACCAAACGCCAAGCCGCTACAACTGGTTGCTTCAATATTATTTGCGTGACCAAGGCATTGCTCTGAGCTGGATTGGAACGGGTCGCATGATCTTTAGTCTGAATTTCACGCAAGCGGACTTCCAATCATTTGTAGAGCAATTTGTGCAAGCTGCCCACCACATGGAAAGAGACCAATGGTGGTGGGTACCTGAAGGTCAAACCAATCAAAAAGTCAGACGCGCAATTTTGAAAGAAGTATTGAGAGAGAAGTTCACTTAAATTTAGTGGCTTTTCACGTGCACCATAGGATCGATTAACTCACCACGCATCACGTAGTAAAAAGATTTGTAATACAACTTGATGTCGTGGAAGGGGTCGGTCATGATTTTGAAAGCCCATGCCAAACCTGCTTGCAGGTTTTCTTTAGCCCAAAGTTGCAAAACGCGAAACACCATGCCTGCAACGCCTAAAAACAACCAGGCAATACCGGTCATACGGATAGGTGTGTCTTCGTAAGCTTCTGGCACAGCCCATGTCAGGTACTGCGGCATAAAGTAAGCCGTCACAGGAATCAAGCCACACACTGTGAGCAAGACAATTTTGCGTTGTAGGTTGTAGCCCACTTTGATTTCTTCTTTGTGCTCATGGGTTGCTTGGTTCACTTCGTCAAAGCCTTTGGGCTCAAAAAAGAAGTGACCAATTTGGCGCGTGGTCATAGAGACAAGCCAAGCAATCAAGCCCGCCATGACTGGGTCGATGAATAAATAGACGTATGAGACCAAAAATGAAATCGCACTGATCAAATGGAGCGACTGGTTGATACGGCTGTGGTGGTAGTAGCGGTGGTCATCCCAGCGCTGAATTCGGAGGGTTTCGAAAAAATCTTGCATGTGGATCTCCTCTGGCAAGTGTTGGTGAGACTTGTGTGCTGACAAAGGGTTGTCGGCAATCCAAGTGCATGCCGAACTATGCGCAATCAACATGAAAATTTGATGACACTGCATCTTTAAATAGTCATATTAGTTTCATCAAACTGTTGCTTTTGGCAGTCATAGTAGATGGCATGAACGCACCTGAAAACCGTTATTTGCATGCTGCAGTGAATCATAAAAAACCATTGCGTATTAACGTGGTGACTGAAACCTATCCGCCCGATATCAATGGTGTAGCCCATACGCTTTCAAAAATTGTGCAAGCGCTGACATCGAACGGTCATACAGTCTGCTTGGTCCGCCCTCGCCATGCATTGCATGATTTTCCAAATAATAAAGATAACTTTAGTGAATATCTGGTGCAAGGGTTCCCCATTCCTTTTTACAAACAGTTACGCATGGGTTTACCTGCCCGAAAAGTCTTGACGCGACTATGGACAGAACAGAAACCAGATGTGGTGCATATCGCCACCGAAGGCCCCTTGGGCTGGTCCGCATTGAAAGCGGCGCAAAGCCTCAACATTCCAGTGAGCACCGACTTTAGAACCAACTTCCATACCTATAGTGAACATTACGGTGTAGGTTGGTTGGGTGGAATCATCATGGGTTATCTACGGAGATTTCATAACGCAGCTAACAGCACCATGGTTCCCACCAGTCAGCTTCGCAGAGAGTTGGTGAACGAAGGCTTTGAAAAATTACACGTGGTTCAGCGCGGGGTAGATACGCATGTGTTTTCACCTGTGAAGCGGTCTAATGCGTTAAGAGCAGCATGGGGCGCTTCAAAAACAACAACGGTTGCCATATGTGTATCGCGCCTAGCCGCAGAGAAGAACCTCCACTTAGTCATTCGCGCCTTCCAAGCGCTCAAAATCAAGCAACCAGACACTAAATTAGTGTTCGTTGGCGATGGCCCCATGCTGGAGCAACTCAAAGTGGATGCCCCAGACGCCATATTTGCCGGATTTAGAAGAGGTGAAGATCTAGCGACCCATTACGCCAGCGCTGATATGTTTATGTTTGCCAGTTTGACGGAGACTTTTGGCAACGTGACGATAGAGGCCATGGCCAGTGGACTGCCAATTGTTGCTTTTAACCATGCTGCAGCTGGAGAAATTATTGAGTCTGGCGTGAATGGAATCTTGGCAAATTCCAACGACGAAGCAGGTTTTATGGAGGCCTCTATCAAACTTGGCCAAGATTTAGACATGCGCTCAATCTGTGCGCAAGGCGCCAGAGAAAAAGCGCTTCAATTTAGTTGGGAATCGATTGTGAAAAAAACGGAAGACGTTTTGTATGGGGTTTGCGCCAAAAAGTAATTAATTACTGAGTCAAAGCGCTAGCGTAATAGGCTGCAGCAAAGGTTTTCGATTTACCCATGTAATGTCTATCAATACGCCACTCCTTCAAGACCTCGATTGCTAGGTCAAATTCTTCGGGAGACAATTCGTATAAGTCCTTGATATGAAAATCGTCATTTGATTCAAGGGAGAGAATCAAATGGGTCAGAATTTTGGCGAAAGGTTTGGTTATATCTTTTTCAATTATTTTTTCAGCTTTTTTGATGGCTCTCACTGGAGACCTCTCTTGCGTAAATTAATGTTTTTTAAGATTAATCTTAAAAAACGTTTTGTCTTGGTGGGCTCTGCGCGGATCGAACACGCGACCAAAGGATTAAGTGTCCTCTGCTCTACCAACTGAGCTAAAAGCCCAAGCTAAATATATTCTCACACATTTTTCTGACAAATAAATGATCTAAATAAACAAACTTTTTGTTTGTCAATTCATAGGTCAACTTAAATGACTTGTCTTAATTAAACCAATATCTCTTTTCTTTCTCCAAAGCCCAGTGGAAACAAATTTGGATTTTGACTTTTGATTTTGTTGAAATTGCTCATAGAGTTCATTAGTGTTTTCTTCTAATGAACTGTTTTGTTTCATGCACAGATCAATTCCATCTAGGGCTTTTTCATAAGCATCTGATTTCGGGATGAGGTATTGGTTTGAGGATTGCATAAAAACCTTTCAAAATAGGATTCCCCATAGTAGGTTTAGATAGGGGCTTCCTGATGACAGAAGACTGACCTATAGGGATATGCGTATACACAATGACAGTGTCGACTCTGAAAAGGCTTGCAAAAAGAGTTGAAAGTTCATGAATATGTCATAAAAAACTTATAAAAACTACCTATTGTTTTGAATGTGCACACAGTTAGTACGTTCGGATTAATACTTGATTTCTGAATTCGTAAAAGTTGCAGATCCCAAAAGGAGGTTGCCAATGGACACGTCAGTTACTTCAATTGAAGCTATGGCTAGAGAATTCGGCGAGACGCTATTCGAAAGAGGATTCTCTAAAGGAATCTTTCATGAATTCAGGCCCTATCAAACCACCGATGTCTTGTTAGCAACTCACGCCGTGATCGGCGTAGTGCTTAACGGTGAGCTTTTATTTCAATTTCAAGATTGCTTAATCATCAATGGAATTGGAGATCAGTTTTTTGTGCCTGCCAATACACATTACCAAGTTACTGCAGGTCGTGAAGGTGCTCAATTTTTATACGCTAAGCATTGCAATTCGGTAGTTGTTATCTCTTGAAATTAAATCCAAGTGTTTTTGAGGATGTATAAGCGTGTAAAGAAGCGATAAGTTAACTAAGGTATGCGCCGTTTGGGACGGAGGCAAAGAGTTTTGTGATTTTTTGGCCGTGTCAAAAGCCTGTCACATAGCTTGCACATACTGTGCTCTAGAGACAACTATATAAAGATCGTCGTCATGTCGCTTCTCATTCAAAAACTCGATAAGCATTTCGCCAATGGCAAACACGCTTTGCGCGACATTAATTTATACATTGGTGACAGCGAAATGGTGGCACTCATTGGTGCATCTGGTTCTGGCAAATCTACTTTGCTTCGCATGGTGGCGGGCTTGTTAGAAGCCGATGCTGCACCGGGCTCATTGATTGAAGTCAATGGTCTGTGCGTCCAACGTGATGGTCGTATTGCCAATAATGTACGCAGCATTCGTTCGCAAGTGGGCTTTGTTTTTCAACAGTTCAACTTGGTCGACCGCTTGCCCGTATTGATCAATGTATTGGTGGGGCGTTTGCATGCCATACCTTGGTGGCGTGGCGTGATGGGTTTTTTCAATGCCCACGAACGGTCAATTGCACTTGATGCCCTCGACCGTGTAGGCATTCTTGATTGCCACACCCAACGCGCTTCCACCTTGTCCGGTGGCCAGCAACAACGCGCAGCCATTGCACGGACCTTGGTGCAAGGCGCAAAGCTGGTGCTTGCCGACGAACCCATTGCCTCCCTTGACCCCGAATCGTCACGCAAGGTGATGGAAATTTTGTCCACGATCCAACGCGAAGATGGTCGCACCGTAGTGGTGTCGCTCCACCAAGTTGACATGGCCATTCGCTATTGCCCACGCATCATTGCCTTGAACCAAGGCCAAGTGGTGTACGACGGCCCTTCTGCCAACCTCACGCCCGCGTTGTTACGTGACTTGTACGGCATGGAAGCCGATGAGTTTTTGAGTGGCGGCGAATTGCTCTCCTCTTCACCTAAACAACACCCTTCGCCCACCTTGGCTTGGTCAAACTCCGTAGCGCAAGCAGCTTGATTTTTTGTTTCTCGTTTTTTTACAAACCCTGGAGTTTTTAGCAATGTTCAAGAAAACCCTCTCCGCCTTAGCCTTAAGTCTGAGCATCACCAGCGCCATGGCGCAAGACATCAACTTCGGCATTATTTCGACCGAAGCCACACAAAATTTGAAAGCTGACTGGCAACCCCTGCTCGACGACATGGAAAAGCAAACTGGCCTGAAGGTCAAGGCATTTTTCGCCCCTGACTACGCCGGCATCATCGAAGGCATGCGCTTTAACAAAGTGCAAATCGCCTGGATGGGTAACAAATCAGCCATGGAAGCCGTAGATCGCTCCAATGGAGAAGTGTTTGCTCAAATGGTCAATGCTGACGGCACACAAGGCTACTACTCGCACCTGATAGTGCACAAAGACAGCCCCTTGAATAATCTGAACGATATGTTCAGCAACGCTAAAAACCTGAGCTTTGGCAACGGCGACCCCAACTCCACATCTGGCTTCTTGGTGCCCGGCTTCTATGTGTTTGCGCAAAACAAAGTGGATGCGAAGTCCGCTTTCAAAGTGGTGCGCAACGCCAACCACGAAACTAACGCCTTGGCCGTTGCCAACAAGCAGGTCGACGTGGCTACCAACAATAGTGAAAACCTGGACAAGCTTAAAGAGCGCCAGCCAGAAAAAGTCAAAGATATCAAGATCATCTGGACGTCACCTTTGATTCCTCTAGATCCCATGGTCATGAGCAAGAGCTTGCCTGAAGCCACCAAAGCCAAGATCAAGACCTTCTTCTACAACTACGCCAAGACCGACGCACGCGAAAAAGAGGTCGTCATGAAGATCTCTAAGTTGTCCGGCTTTAAGGTGTCCACCAATGATCAGCTCAAGCCAATCCGCCAGTTGGACCTTTTTAGCCAACGCAACAAGATCGACTCTGACACCACCATGTCTGATGCCGAGAAGAAATCCAAATTGGCAGAAGTCGACCAAAAATTGGCTGCACTGAAGTAATTCCTCTGTTCGACAAATTCGTCGGTTTCTTCCTGCGCTGCGCGTGCAAGAAGAAGCCGTCTTTACTTTGGGTGAAGTCCCTATGTCCCTAATTACCCACCCACCCTTGCACGCACTGGCTCACACGGCTGGCACCAAGCGAAGCCTCACTTGGTACTTGACCTGGGGTTTCATAGTCGTGTTGTTGGCGGCCTCTTGGCAAGGTGCTGATATGCGCCCTGTCGAATTGTTTCGTGACTCCAGCAACATGGCCAGCTATGCGGCTGACTTCTTTCCGCCCAACTTTCGCCAATGGCGACTTTATGTAGACGAAATGGTTGTCACCCTACAAATTGCTTTGTGGGGTACCGCCTTGGCCGTCATCACCGCCGTTCCTATGGCATTACTGGCGTCATCCAACATCGTGCCTTGCTGGGTGTATCAACCTGTTCGTCGGTTGATGGATGCTTGTCGCGCCATCAACGAAATGGTGTTTGCCATGTTGTTTGTTGTGGCGGTGGGCCTGGGGCCGTTTGCAGGTGTTTTAGCCTTGTGGATTCACACTTCGGGCGTTTTGGCCAAGCTTTTTTCTGAAGCAGTTGAGGCGATTGATCCTCAGCCTGTGGAGGGCATCCGTTCTACCGGCGCTTCTGCTTTGCACGAAATTGTGTATGGTGTCATCCCGCAGGTGATTCCCTTATGGACTTCGTTTACTCTCTACCGTTTTGAATCTAATATTCGTTCCGCTTCGGTGGTAGGCATGGTGGGTGCGGGTGGCATTGGTGTGGTGCTGTGGGAAATCATCCGTGGCTTCCAGTACGCCGAAACCTGTGCGGTGATGATCATCATCATCCTGAGCGTGAGCGTGATCGACTTGGTATCTGCGCGTATTCGTCAACACTTTGTCTGAGGAAATTTATGTCCGTGACTTTCTATAAGAAGGATATTTGAAACAGGCTTTTTCCCTCTTATTACAAAACACGCATACCTTCACGCCAAACTGACTTCACGACTCCGTGGCGTTTACCGTCTGGCAAATCGACCAATCTAACCTGAATCAAATCTGCACGCAGACCCGTGGCGATTTGTCCTCTGTCATTCAACCCCGTGGCTTTAGCCGCATAGTGACTAACCATTGAAACTGCATGGGGTAAGTCCAAAATTTCATCGTCTACCAAACGAACCACTGCGCTTAGCAAACTGCCTGGAACGTAGTCTGATGAAAGAATATCTAACAGACCATTTCGCGCCAAATCCGCAGCGGAGACATTGCCCGAATGTGAGCCTCCGCGCACCACATTGGGACCTCCCATAACGATAAGCATGCCGTGTGCGTGTGCAGTCTGAGCTGCTAGCAGGGTAGTAGGAAACTCAGACACTTGAGCCCCTTCATCATGCGCTTGAATCACGTGTGCGGGTGTTGTGTCGTCATGACTGGCCAATGCAATGCCATGGGTTTTGCAATAGTCAACAAAAAATTGACGATGTGGTTGTGCATAACGTGCTTGTAGTTCTTCTGCTAACTGGATTTGTCTATCAAACTTCTCGTTAGACCAGCCTTTTTTACCCGTGTAATAAACACGCGCGACTTCGATGTTTTCCCATTGGCGTTGCCCTGGCGTGTGGTCCATCAAAGAAATCAAAGACAAACGTGGATGGCCTTGAAAAGGCTCGAACAAGTCAATCGTGTTGGGTGCTGGCAATTCGCATCGCACGTGGATATGGTGGTCCGCACGTAACAGGTCTTTCTGGCTACATGTTTCTAGAGTTTCGAGTACAGCGTTCCAGGTGCTGCCGCGCAGACTGTCCGGATCTCCATCGCCCACACCTAATGCATCAAACACGGTGGTAATGCCCGCTGCCGCAATTTCAGCATCATGCGCAAGCAAGGCGGGCATTTCTGCCCATTGCACTTTAGGGCGTGGCATCAAATGGCGTTCAAAGTTGTCGGTGTGGATTTCGACAAAACCGGGCATCAAATAATCACTCTGCATATCCCAACCACCGGAATGAATAGCGTTGCCTTGGTCCACAGATTGGATTTTTCCGTCTTGGATGCAAACGCTTCCGTCCACTACTTCATCGGCTAACACCAATCTCGCATTTTTAAAAACAATGGGGGTCATTCAGCACTCCTAAATTGCGAGATATCAATATGGCGGGTGGCAACCGCTTTACCCACATGGGCATCGTGAAAAATTCCTACCAAGGCCGCACCGCGGGCTAGAGCCTCATGTATCAAGTCGATCACAGTCTGCGTGTTGGCAGCATCGAGGGAGGCGGTTGGTTCGTCTAGCAACAAAATAGGCCGCGGTTTGATCATGTTGCGAGCAATATTGATGCGTTGTTGCTCGCCGCCAGAAAAGGTTGCAGGTGGTAATTCCCAAAGCCGTTCAGGTAT
>Ga0209299_1001317_pt1 | contig 13817 bp, 8 predicted proteins | sample S_140806_MF_Meta_FD_187326 | JGI IMG/M metagenome (GOLD analysis project Ga0209299, IMG submission 187326) | Freshwater microbial communities from Lake Simoncouche, Canada to study carbon cycling - S_140806_MF_MetaG (SPAdes) (version 2) | ecosystem: Environmental > Aquatic > Freshwater > Lake ...
GAGAGCCCCTTGCCGGAAACGACTACGGCCCGGCCTCCCCCCAGCGCGGGACCGAGCCGAACCAGTCCGAGGACTGCCTGCGCCTCAACGTCTGGACACCGGCGTTGGACACCGGGAGACGGCCGGTGATCGTCTATATCCATGGCGGGGCATATTCGACGGGATCAGGCGCGAGTCCGCTGACGAACGGTGCCCGGCTGGCAGCGCGGGGCGATGTGGTGATGGTGACCGTCAACCACCGGCTGGGGCCGCTGGGCTATGCCTCGCTGGCGCGACTGGCACCCGGGTTCGAGGACAGTGGCAATCTGGGTCAGCTGGATCTGGTGCTGGCGCTGCAATGGGTGCGGGACAATATCGCGGCCTTCGGCGGCGATCCCGGCTCCGTCACTGTGGTCGGCCAGTCGGGCGGCGGGGCCAAGATCGCCACCCTGATGGCCATGCCGGCGGCCGCCGGCCTGTTCCACCGCGCCGTGACCATGAGCGGGCAGCAGGTGACGGTTTCAGGGCCGTTGAACGCCACGCGCCGGGCGGAGGTCTGGCTGGAGGCGCTGGGGCTGACGCTGGACCGGATCGACGCGGTTCGCACAATGCCGGTCGAGCGGCTGATCGAGGCGGCGGGCGCGACCGACCCCGTCCTGGGCGGTTCGCTGTATTTCGGGCCGGTGCTGGACGGGCGGAACCTGACGCGACACCCGTTCTGGCCCGACGCCGCGCCGCAGTCGGCCCATATCCCGATGATGATCGGCAACACGCGCGAGGAGACCCTGGCCTTCCTTGGCGGCGATCCGGCCAATGCGGGTCTGACGTGGGACGCCCTGCCCGCCCGGCTGACGCCGTCGCAGATGCGGATCGATGTGGCACCGGAAGAGGTCGTGGCCTGGTATCGCGCGAACCATCCCGGGATGAGCCCCGATCAGGTCCTGATCCGGGCCACCACCGCTGCCCGCAGCTGGCGCGCTGCGGTGATCGAGGCCGAGATGCGGGCGGCGCAGGGGTCGCCCGCCTTCGTCTGGCAGCTGGACTGGGCCTCGCGGATGCCGAACGGCCGGACCGGAGCCTTCCACACCTCGGATATTCCCCTGATGCTGGACAATGTCGCTGCCGAGGGCTCAGGCGCCGTCGGGCCGGACGCACAGGTCATGGCCGACCGGATGAGCGACGCGTTGGTGGCCTTCGCCCGGACCGGCAATCCGAACCACGCCGGCCTGCCGAGGTGGACGCCGTATTCGCTCGCGCGCCGGGAGACGATGATCATGGACCTGCCGCCCCGGATGGAGAACGATCCGCGCGGGGACGAGCGGCGGTTCTTCGGGCGGATTCCCTATATTCAGCCGGGGACGTGAGGACCGGTCAGGCCTCAACGCCCTCCGCCCGCTTCTTCATCATGGCGTCGAAACTGCCCCAGACGCCCTCGGCACCGTGCCATGCGCCGGTGGTGGCGGCCTTGGAGTATTCGGTGGCGCGGGCCTCGAAGAAGTTGGCGTGCTCCACGCCCGAAAGGAGGGACTGCAGCCAGGGCAGGGGGTTTTCCTTGACGCCATACACCTCCGGCAGGTGCAGCTGGCGCAGGCGCCAGTCGGCGATAAAGCGGATGTACTGTTTGATGTCGTCCGGCGTCATGCCGTTGACCGGGCCCATTTCGAAGGCGAGGTCGATGAAGCGGTCCTCCATCTCGACCACGGTCTTGCAGCAGTCGACGATGTCGGCGGCGACCTCCGGCGTGACGGCCCCGGTCTCCTTGTTGAAGGCGTGGTACAGCTTGATGATGCCTTCGCAGTGCAGGCTTTCGTCGCGCACCGACCAGCTGACGATCTGGCCCATGCCCTTCATCTTGTTCTGGCGCGGGAAATTCATCAGCATCGCGAAGGAGGCGAACAGCTGAAGCCCCTCCGAGAAACCGCCGAACATGGCCAGGGTGCGGGCGATGTCGGCGTTGGTCTCGACCCCGAACCGGCCCATGAAGTCATGCTTGTCGCGCATGGCCTCGTATTCCATGAAGGCGCCGAACTCGCTTTCGGGCATGCCGATGGTCTCGAGCAGCAGGGCGTAGGCCGCGATGTGGATGGTCTCCATGTTGGCGAAGGACGCCAGCATCATCTTGACCTCGGTCGGTTTGAACACCCGACCGTATTTTTCCATGTAGTTGTCCTGGACCTCGATGTCGGCCTGGGTGAAGAAGCGGAAGATCTGGGTCAGCAGGTTGCGTTCAGACGGGGTCAGGTTGACCGCCCAGTCCTTCATGTCCTCGCCCAGCGGCACCTCTTCGGGCATCCAGTGGACCTGCTGTTGCTTCTTCCACATGTCGAAAGCCCACGGATAGCGGAACGGCTTGTAGGCGGCCGACGGGGTCAGCAGTCCGGGGCTGGCCGGCTTGATCGAGACGTGCGCGTTCATTGGGTACGGGGCTCTGAAGAGTATCCGGGATTGAGGAACCACTATGCGGGCGGAAGGCCCCGGCGCCAAGCCAAATTGCGGCTATATTGCGATCACTTTTTCTGGGACCGCTACATGTGGTAGATGGCCGCAGGTCTCTGGGGATGCCGCTGGGGACAAGCCGACGCCGTTCGCGTGGCGATCTCAACGGCTGTGGGTGGACCGGAGGGGCGACGGACCGGGTCGGGTTGGGTTGGCGCGCTCGACCGGCCAAGGGTCTCAGGCGTAGGGGACCTGGAAGGCTTCGCGCGTCCGGAACCGGCGCCAGACCACCCAGATCAGCAGCGCCGTCGCCACGCCGAGCGTGTCTGCGAGGAGATCACCCCAGCTGGCGTCTCGCCCGATATAGCCCTGGACCACCTCGACCGCCGCTCCGAGGCCGACCGCCAGGAGCGCGGCCCAGGCCCGCAGCAGGTGCCGGAAGAGCACGCCGAAGCTCCAGAGGATCAGGCCAAAGGCGATGAAATGCGCGGCCTTGTCCCAGATCAGCCGCTCGGCCTCGACGGTCCCACCGGGCGACAGCATCAGGGCCATCAGGACCAGCAGCACGACGGCACCGATGATACGGAGTAGGATACGCATACGCTTGAGGGCTTTCCGGACGGACCCGCTTCTATCAGCCCGCGAGCAGGACCCAAACCCCGGTCGCTGCGAAACCCGCAGCCGCGGCCAGGCGAATCCAGCCCAGCGGCAGCCGCCTTGCCGCCGTTTCGCCCAGCAGAACGGCCGGGCCGTTGACCAGCATCATGCCGAGAGTCGAGCCCGCGACCACAAGCGGCAGGTTCTGGAACTGTGCGGCCAGCATGGCCGTAGCGACCTGGGTCTTGTCGCCCATCTCGATGACGAAGAAGGCGGCAGTCGTGGTCCAGAAGATGCCGGCGAAGGTCTTCTCGGTCTTGTCGGGCGTCTCGTCGAACCGGTCGGGGATCAGCGCCCAGACCGCAAACCCGAGAAAGGCCAGGCCGACGACCCAGCGCACCCAGTCGCCGTCCATGAACCGCGCCAGCATCGACCCCGCCAGGGCCGCGACCGCATGGTTGGCCAGGGTGGCGACCAGTATGCCGAGAAGGATCGGCAGGGGCCGTCGCCACGCCGCCGCCAGCATGATGGCCAGCAGCATGGTCTTGTCCCCGATCTCTGCAATGGAGACGAGGCCGGTCGAAATCAGGAAGGCTTCCAATACATCATCGTTCGCGGGGGTTCGGCGGACAGACCATTGGCATCCGCAGCCGGCCCCCGCGTGGAAGCACCCTGCGAAGCCAGCGGTCTTGCCGTGTTGGCGGGGCCTGAACGCTCGCGACACTGTCGCTCGCTGCCTGAGGCCCCGGAAACGTTCCGCGCCATCCTCTCCGGGCGAGAGGAAGTGTGTTGACGCGAACCCCGCTGATCGGTGCGGGCGGCTACTCCCCGATGACGGGCGGGTCTTTAGCGGTGACAGGTTCGTCCGGCAAGAGCGCGGCGTGCGGTCCAGGACCACGGACAGGCTGTCTGCATTGCACCGCATGGGCCACAAGAGTGCCGACCTCCGTCCTCGCGAAGCGCCGGACACGAAGGCCAAGGGCGGTGAATTCGGACGCGGTCATCGGTCCCTGACAGTCCCGCTTGTGTGACGTTCCGATCACGCGTTCGTGATCAGGATGCGCTCACGCCTGTTACGCCCGCGTCGCAGCCTGTCCACAGGCTCATCCCCCGCCATGAGAGCGATTCGGGCAGAAAGTGATCGTCAACCCCGTTGACGGTTGGTTAGCCATCTGCGCCCCATATCTGGACGCGAGAAACGTTCGGGCCACTAGATGATGTGGTCGGGACGCGGGGTTCTCGCAACGATCCAGTTCAGGGGCGACAGCATTATGGCCGGCGGCGAAGCGTTGAAGACAGTGGAATTCCAGCCGGTTGCAGATGGTGATGCGATGCCGCGCCCCCAGCTTTCCGTGGTGCGTTCGCTCCAGCTTGACCGGTCCCGCGACGACCTGCTGACCGAATTCGGCAAGAAGACGCTGGAAGACCGTTATCTGCTGCCCGGCGAGAGCTATCAGGACATGTTCGCCCGCGTCGCCACGGCCTATGCCGACGACCACGATCACGCCCAGCGCGTCTATGACTACATGTCCAAACTCTGGTTCATGCCCTCGACGCCGGTGCTGTCGAACGGCGGGGCCGACCGCGGCCTGCCGATCAGCTGCTTCCTGAACGCCGTGGCTGACAGCCTCGACGGCATCCAGTCGGTCTGGAACGAGAATGTGGCCCTCGCCTCCAACGGCGGCGGCATCGGCACCTACTGGGGCGGCGTCCGGTCGATCGGCGAGAAGGTCAAGGGCGCAGGCCAGACCTCGGGCATCATCCCCTTCATCCGCGTGATGGACTCCCTGACCCTGGCGATCAGCCAGGGTTCGCTGCGCCGCGGCTCGGCAGCCGTCTATCTGGACGTCCACCATCCGGAGATCGAGGAGTTCCTCGAGATCCGCAAACCCTCGGGCGACTTCAACCGCAAATCCCTGAACCTGCACCACGGCATCAACATCTCGGACGCCTTCATGGAGGCGGTCCGGGACGGCCGGACGTTCGACCTGCTCTCGCCCAAGGACCAGGCGGTGGTGAAGACCGTCGACGCCCGCGCCCTGTGGCAGAAGATCCTGGAAATCCGCCTGCAGACCGGCGAGCCCTATCTGATCTTCTCCGACACGGTGAACCGCCAGATGCCGCAGCATCAGCGCGATCTGGGCCTGTCGGTGAAACAGTCCAACCTGTGCAGCGAGATCACCCTGCACACCGGCCGCGACCACCTGGGCGTCGATCGCACCGCCGTCTGCTGCCTGTCCTCGGTCAATGCCGAGAGCTTCCTGGAGTGGCGCGAGGAGCCCCGCTTCATCGAGGACGTGATGCGCTTCCTCGACAATGTTCTGGAAGACTTCATCCGCCGCGCTCCGCCCGCCATGGCGGCCGCCGTCTATTCGGCCAAGCGCGAGCGCTCGGTGGGTCTGGGCCTGATGGGCTTCCACTCCTTCCTGCAGGCGCAGGGCGTGGCCTTTGAATCGGCCATGGCCAAGTCGTGGAACATGCGGCTGTTCAAACATCTGCGCCGCGAGGCCGACAAGGCCAGCCGCCTGCTGGCCGAAGAAAAAGGGGCCTGCGAGGACGCGGCCGAGCGCGGCGTGATGGAGCGGTTCAGCCACAAGCTGGCCATCGCCCCGACGGCCTCGATCTCGATCATCTGCGGTGGCACCTCGGCCGGCATCGAGCCGATCCCGGCCAACATCTACACCCACAAGACCCTGTCGGGCTCGTTCGCCGTCAAGAACCCCTATCTGGAACGCCTGCTGGGCGAGAAGGGCATCGACACCGAGGCGGTGTGGAGCTCCATCCTCGAGCACGAAGGCTCGGTCCAGCATCTGGACGCCCTCAGCGACGACGAGAAGTCGATCTACAAGACCGCCTTCGAACTGGATCAGCGCTGGATCGTCGAACTGTCGGCCGATCGTGCGGCGGACATCTGCCAGGCCCAGTCTATCAATCTGTTCATCCCGGGCGACGTCAACAAATGGGACCTGCACATGCTGCACTGGTCGGCCTGGGAGAAGGGCGTGAAGTCGCTCTACTATCTGCGCTCGAAGTCGGTTCAGCGCGCCGCCTTCGCTGGCGCAGATGACAAGGTCGAGGACGAGATCGATCCGAACCAGCCGGACCTCTTCAGCGCGGCTCGCACCGACTATGATGAGTGCCTCTCCTGCCAGTAGGGCGTGAGGGGCTTCGGCCCTGCCGGGCTTCCGGAACCCTGACGGCGTCCCGACGTTCATCCAGCAGGGCAAAAGCCTGTTGGCGAGACGATGCACATCGTGCAGAGTCGCGAACTGTTATCGGATCGGGAAAACCGTTGGTGGCTGTGACGGCCGTATCGATGTTTGGCTTGGTGACTGTGGCCCTGTCGGCCCCGGCGTCGGCGACGGCGTCGCCGGCCTCAATTCAGACGGCGCTGTCCAATCCGTGGATCGTGACGCGCGAAACTCCCTCGGCGTCGTCGGACCTTTCGATCCGGATCGACCGTGATGCGAGCTCCGTCACGGATGAGGAACGGCATGGGTACATACCGCCCTTGCGCGAAAGAGGCTCACCATGGGCCGCGTCGAACCGGGACGTCTGGTTCGAGAACGGGGATTACGACGACCGCCTGCGGCTGCGGACCGAGGGCCCGGTGCGCCGGGTTGACGGCTCGCCCCTGCCACCCGGACCGCTCGATCCAGCCGCCTATGACGCCGAACACTATGACCTGACGTTCACCCGCGGCTGGACAGGCACCCTGGCCAGGACGGCGTCCGGACTCGACGTCACCCTGTCACCCCATCTCGGGGTCGGCGTCGGCTCGCGCGGCAGCACCACCGAGGCCGGGGCGACCCTGCGGATCGGACCGGATCTGGATCAGCTGATGCCGGCCGGCGAAGCGACGTTTGGCCAGCGACCCCGCTGGTATCTCTATGCGGCAGGGTCCGGCCGGGCGGTGGGCTACAACTGGGCCCGCACCCGTGACGGCGACTTCGCCCGTTCCGGAATCAGCCACGACACCGGCGCCTTCATGGGCGATGCCTCACTCGGCGTGGCCATACGCCAGGGACCGGTGCAGAGTTCCTTCGGCCTGATTTATCGCGAGCTCGGGCCAGAGGGTATGCGGGTCGGCGAAGGGGTCGATACCGATGTCACCGAAGGGGTCATCGCCTTCCAGCTGTCGATCAAGCCCGAATAGGGCCGGGCCGGAGATCAGGGATCCGCCTGAGCGCCCGTCATCCCGCCTATGAAATCGCGCGCCTAGTCCCCGGACCCTGTTCTGGCCACGCCCTCACGGCGGTCGTCGGCACCGCCGTCCCAGGCCCAGCCGTCCGGACCCTGACGCCAGAGTCCGCCGTGCAGGCCCGAGGTTTCGCTGTCATTGGGCCTCAGGGTCACGCCGCGCGCCGCCAGGCCCGCCCGCAGGGCTTCGGAAAATCGCTCCGTATCCGCGCCAAAGCCGTCACCCCGCGCCACCAGATTGGGCAGGTTGAACGCCGTCTGGACCGGAAGGCCCCAGTCCAGCACGGCGATCAGGGCCCGGGCGTTATAGGCCAGGATAGGCGGCCCGCCCGGCGAACCCAGCGCACCGACCAGCCGCCCTTCACGATCGAAAATCAGAACGGGCGACATGGAGGATCGCGGCCGCTTGCCCGCCGCCACGGCATTGGCCGCCGGCGCGCCGTCGGCCCGCAGCGGGGCAAGTGAGAAGTCCGTCAGCTCATTGTTGAGAAAGAAGCCCGCCGCCATCCGGCCCGAGCCGAACACGCTCTCGACCGTCGTGGTCATGCTGACCGCATTGCCCGCTGCATCGACGATGACAAAATGCGAGGTGCCCGCCGGCTCCCGGGTGGCATCCGGCCCGACAAAGGCCCCCCCGGGCGGTGTCCCGGCGGTGGCCGCGCCCGTAAGGCCCGGCGCCAGGGCCGCGCGGGCCGCCGTATAGTCCGGGTCCAGCAGCCCCTGCACCGGTACGCCCACGAAGGCCGGATCGGCGACATGGCGGTCACGGTCAGCATACATCAGGCGCTGCAGCTGGGCGAAGGCGGTCCAGGCCTCGGCGCTGTCCGGACCCAGGGCGATGTCCGGCGTCCGCTCGGCCATGGCCAGCAACTGCAGCACCGCCACCCCGCTGGACGGCGGCGGCGGGACGCAGATCACATAGATCCGGTAGGGCCGGCACAGGGCCCCCCGCTCGATCGGCGCATAGGCGGCAATGTCCTCGACCGTCAGGGTGCCGGGGCGCGGCTCCTCCGCCACCGTGGCGGCGATCTCGCGCGCGATCCGGCCATTATAGAAGACCTCGGCCCCGCCCGCCGCCAGCTCGGCCACGGTCCGGGCATAGGCCGGATTTCTCAGCACATCACCCGCGACATAGCGCTCGCCGTCCGCGCGGGTGAAATAGGCATTGGCCCAGCGCGTCCGCGCCTGCCCCCGCGTCGCAGCGATGAAACCGGCCAGCCGAGGACTGACCACAAAGCCGTCACGCGCCAGCCGCTCCGCATCGCCGAACAGGGCGCTCCAGGGCAGGCGGCCATGCGCCGCCTGGGCCTTGGCCAGCATGGCCACGGCTCCGGGCGCGCCGGTCGAACGACCGCTCAGGATCGCGTCGCCGATCCCCAGCGGCCGGCCGTTCTCGAAGAACAGTTCGGGTGTCGCGGCCGAGGGCGCGGTTTCACGGCCGTCATAGCTCGTGACCTCGCCGGTCCCGGCGTCGAACACCATCATGAAGGCCCCGCCGCCGAGGCCGGATGACTGCGGCTCGACCAGACCCAGCACCGCCTGCACCGCCACTGCCGCATCGACCGCCGAGCCGCCCTCGCGCAGAATCTTCAATCCAGCCTCGACCGCGAGCGGATTGGCCGCCGACACAAACGGCCCACGCGCCATCGGGGGGATGACCGCGCCGGGCGCAGGAGTTACCGCGCGACCGACGGACGCCCAAGGGGCCGTCAGGCCGCCCGCACATCCGCCCAGACCCAGCGCCAGGGCGACAACCGCGACCGTGACAGCGCGCAAGGGCCGGTGCGGGAAAAGGATCATGGCGGACTCATTCGGAGAAGGCATAAGCGCGAAGGTACCGCACCTTGGCCCGTCACCCGCGAGAACGAAACCCCCGCCGTTTCGCGCCCCCCGGGCCTTGCCGGATGGCAGGACCGAAAACCCGCCCGACAGCCCTTGCCCCCTGCCCCCGCCTCCGCTAGATACCCGCCCTCGCCGTTCGCGGCCAAGCGCGCCCGTAGCTCAGCTGGATAGAGCATCAGACTACGAATCTGAGGGTCGGACGTTCGAATCGTTCCGGGCGCGCCATTTTCTTTCCTGAAACCGCCGGCGCGACGCGAACCACGCGGGCACCGGTCCGGCTCAGAAGGTAAGGCGGGCTTCTGCGGCCAGGTGGTACTCGCCGTCACCGGTCAGGTCCGCGCCGCCGCGCAGGCGGGTAGACCAGGTCTTGCCGTCCTCGAGCGTATAGCTGGCTTCGATGAGGACCGGCCGGCCCGTAACCTCGGCCAGCGAGGACCGGCGGGAAACGATTTCGGTTTCCAGGCCGTCTGCGGTCGGTGCCCTGTAGTTCAGGTCCATGTGCCCTGAAACGGCCTGGGGCGCGGCGCGCAGCGCCATGGCGAGGCTTTCCCGCAGCGCGGCCTTGCCAAGGCCGGTCCGGGAGATGCGGGCACCGATTTCGCCCGAAACAAGGACGCTGTCCGAAAAACCGATCGGTCCGCGCGTCGTCGGGGCCCCGATCGCGGTGGTCTCGGCGGCGCCATAGACCTCCCAGGCACCAAAGGTGCGACTGGCGGCCAGGCCGACACTGTTGAGCACGAACGGCGCATCGAAGCTCGAAAGATCGGATGCGAGATCATAGTAGCCATGGCGCTGGACCATGCTTGTCAGGCTGATGCCGACAATCGTGCGGCTGTCGGGTCGGGCCCAGTAGCCCAGGCCGACCGTGGAATGGCGCATGGGGGAACGGTCCATCTCCATGCGTTGCTCGAACTCTGTCGCGCCCGGCCGGACGACCAGTCGATGGCCGTCGTCCTCGCTGAGACCGGGGCTGGCGCCGAGCGACGTCGCGCCGAAGACCATCAGCCGGCCGCCACTGTTCATCGGCAGACTCACGCCGGTCAGTGCCGAGCGGCCGAGCAGATCCGATGAGGCAAAGAAGCTCAGGGGCCTGAGCCCAGGGTCCGACGCGAAGTCCGAGCGGGTCTCGGTTGCACCGGTGAGGCGCAGGGCCAGGACCGCGCTTCCCATGGGCGCGTCCATGCCGGCGCGAAGGGTCCTGTCCATCGCAAACCGCCCGGATCCGGCCGCGGCACGAGGCCCGAAGCCGACATAGGCGACCGGGGCCGAGGGCCCCGCGAAGAAGTTCGGAGCCCATCCGCCCTGCCCGCCCATGTCGATCGCCGAAGCGCTGACCGTTCCCGGATCCCGCGCGGCCGCCCGGACCGAGAAATTGCTGACCTCGTTGAGGGCGTAGTCACGGCCGTAGGCGTCAAACGCCGTCACATCGGACAGTGAACCGGCCGCTTTTCCCATGACCGGGGCGACGGTCAGCGACGCCCCCGAAACAACCACTGCCTGGCCGTTCGGCGCGATGATGGCCGTGGTTCCCGCGTTCTGAAACGCCCTTTCGACGTTCAGCAGCCCCCGGCCGTAGACCGGATCCACACCCCTTGCCCCGATGTCCGTCGCGGAGTTCAACAGGATGTCGGCAACCGTGGCGGGTCTGGCCTTCAGGGCCGGCCAACGCCCTTCCAGCAGCGCCGCCGCACCCGCCACGATCGGGGTCGCCATGCTGGTCCCGGACATATAGCCGTAGGTGTTGCCGGGCAGGTTTGCGTAGATCATCTCGCCGGGCGCAACGAGGAAACGGTATTTCCACTTCATGTTCTCGGCGCAGGCGGTGGCACCGCTGGCCAGCAGGCAGCCCTCGCCGGGACGATTGGAAAAGGTCGAGATTGTTCCCGCCAGATTCACGCTGCCGACCAGAAGCAGACGGGACAGCGCGGTCCTTGCGTCGGCGGCGGCCACAGGGATCATCTCATTGCCGAAGGTGGCACCGTCGTTGCCTGCGGCCTTGACGAAGAGCATGCCTGAGAGCGGGGTGCTGGCCATGGTCCTGATTTCGGAGGCGCTCAGGCACAGGGCCATGCGGGCGCAGCCGAAGCTCATGCTGGCTATACTGGCCTTGCGGTTGACCGCATCGGTCCAGGCGCTGGTCAGGCCGCTGCCGCCGGCGATATAGCCCCGGTTGTCAAACACCGCATAGTTCAGGATCGAGGAGCCGGTAGCCGTGCCAAATCGGGCGCCGGCGATCGTTCCGGAGGTGTGCGTTCCATGGTCGCTGTAGGACGAATAGATGCCGTTGCTGAAGAGCAAATTGCTGCAGCGACCGGCAAGGTCTGCAAACCGGCAATCGGCCCGGCCATCGTAGACGCCGACAATGACACCGGCTCCGCCCTTGGCGCTGTTCACCATGGCGGGCGTTAACCGGATCAGCGCCCATTCCGCCGCATTGGGATTGGTCGACGGGAACACCGTCTGACCCAGGGCCGACGCCGGTGCGGTCAAGGCCACAGAAAACAACGCCGCTACAATAGCTTTTTGCATCACCCGGGCCCCTCGCCTGCTGAACTACCGGGAGATTTACAAGATCATGATTTTCGAGCCGTTGTCGAAGACAGTTAAATCGAAAATTCCTTAACCTGTTTCATATTGATACAAAGTAACCTTTATTGTTTTAAGCATAAATACTAACCAGAAAACCGGGGCCGTATCGCTCCGGCCGATTTCAACATGAAACCAGCCGCGCATTATTCGACGACCGGTTACAGGTGATACCGGACATCTGGGATATCCGCGCCTCGATCCGACGCATGACCGTGGCTACGTCCGGCGGGAACAGCAGGCTGTGTCACGCCCAAAGCCAGGCTGCGGCCGCGGTGTAGAGGGCGATGCCGACGGTCAGGTTGAACGGGAAGGTGATCGCCAGGGACGCCGTCACAAACACGCCGGTGTCCGCCTCGGGTGCCGCCAGCCGCATGGCAGCGGGCACTGCGATGTAGGAGGCCGAACCCGCGAGTATGGTCAGAAGCGCGGCATTGCCGACCTCCAGTCCGGCGAGCCGGGCAAGCCCCAGCGCCACGGCGGCCGAGAGCAGCGGAAACCCCAGGGCGAAAGCGATGACGCCGGGCGACAGTTTGCGGCCGCCCTCCATAAGCCGGCGCGCGGCGATCAGGCCGATGTCGAGCAGGAAGAAGCACAGCGCCCCCTGGAACAACGGCCCCACAAAAAGCTCCAGCTTGGCCATACCGGCATTGCCGGAAACCAGACCGACCAGGAAGCTGCCCAGCAACATGACCATGGCAGCACCGACGAAGACCTCCTTCAGAATGGTTCGCCGGCGTCCGGGCTCGCCCCGACCGGCCCCATTGAGCAGGAGCAGGGCCGTCAGGATGGCAGGGGTCTCCATCAGGGCAAGCACAGCCGCCATATAGCCGCCGGCCGGCAGGCCCACGGCCGCCAGATGCTGCTGGCCGGCGGCAAAGGTCACCACGGAGACAGACCCGTAGGTGGCCGCCAGGGCGCACAGGGTCGACCGGTCCAGTCGGGATGTGCGCTTCAGGATGATGAAGGCGACCAGCGGCATCAGGGCGCTGAGCGCAACACCGATGACACCCGCTGCGATGAAATCCCCGTTCAGTCCGGCGGCACGGGCCTCCACCCCGCCTTTGAAGCCGATGCAGAACATCAGATAGAGCGACAATGCCTTGGCCACCGGCTCGGGAATGGTGAGGTCCGAGCGCGCGAGCGCCGCCGCCGCCCCGATGAAGAAGAACAGAATGGCCGGCGACGTCAAAAGCGCCAGGGCGGAGGAAAAGTCGGGCATGGGTCAACCGGTCCGATGAGGGTCGGTCCGAATGACCTCGACCGGCCCCGGCATCCAGTTTATTGATGTGATGCTGGTTATAACGGATTTTAATGTAATGGCCGATCGGCTGGTCAATCTGGACATCGACCTGCTGCGGGCTTTCGTAACGGTCGTGGAAACCGGCAGCTTTACCCGCACCGCGGCCTTGCTTGGCCGGACCCAGCCCGCCGTCAGTCTGCAGATCCGCCGGCTGGAGGATCAACTGCGATCTCCCTTGCTGGATCGCGGGGGCAAGGGGGTCGGCCTCACCACAGAGGGCGCAGCGCTGTTGCCGCAAGCCCGCCGGTTGATGCGGCTGAATGATGAGATCATCTCGACGCTCGGGGACGGAGACCTGGAGGGGGAGGTTCGTTTCGGGGCACCGGAGGACATCGCAACCATGCATCTGCCCCGGATCCTCGGAGCGTTTGCGCGCCGGCATCCGCGCATCAAGCTGTCGGTGACCTGCGACTATACGGCTAACCTGCTCGACCAGATGTCGCGGGGCATGCTGGATCTGGCACTGATAAAGCGAGAGCCCGTCGGGCCCGAACTGGGCGTCCGGGTCTGGAGCGAACCGCTGGTCTGGGTGGCGCTCGACGCCGCCATCATTGAAGCATCGCCGCTGCCGCTGATCATTGCGCCAGCCCCGGACATCTACCGTAAACGGGCCCTCGGCGCGCTTACAGAGGCCGGCATAGGGTTCCGCGCGTCCTTCACCTCGCCGAGCCTCGCCGGTCAGATGGCAGCCCTGCGCGCCGGCCTCGGAGTCGGTGTGCTGCCCGCCGCCATGGCTCCCCGCGACCTTGCGGTGCTGGCGGGTGGGTTGCCGAAGCTTGCCGACAGCGAGATCGCCCTGATGTCCGCCCGGGGCACCGGAGGGCCAGCCGCCCTTCTGGCGCAGGAAGTGCTGCGCGCACTGGAGCGAGGTCCG
>Ga0209299_1001319_pt1 | contig 13810 bp, 37 predicted proteins | sample S_140806_MF_Meta_FD_187326 | JGI IMG/M metagenome (GOLD analysis project Ga0209299, IMG submission 187326) | Freshwater microbial communities from Lake Simoncouche, Canada to study carbon cycling - S_140806_MF_MetaG (SPAdes) (version 2) | ecosystem: Environmental > Aquatic > Freshwater > Lake ...
CTGTTCTATTCTATGGCGATAAGAAAGGTCTTAACATCATAGCTATTAGAGATGAAGTAATTAAAGATATTAATCATTACTATCTAAATGAAGAGAAAGAAGAAAATTCATTCTGTGAGTGGGATATCGAAAGAAATGATCCAGTCCTCGTTGAAGTTGTCGAACAGCTTGGCGATTTGGCGAATACTCGTCATACTAGACTAAAGGTTGTTGAAGTGCCTGATGATGTCAAATGGTATATTCACGATTATGATGGTATAGAAAGCGTATACGAAAAACACCGCATCTGGGATTAATTATGAAAGAAATTAACAAACTATATGAAATATGTTTTGCTCAAAAACTAAAACTAAAGCTAAACTAGAAGACTGCGCCGTTTCTTGGAGCGGCGACACTATTTCTGTTTGTGACAAATGTAGAATGAGTATTTGGGATTTTAATTTTGATGATTTTCATGTCGAAAGCGTTATGAATGAAGATCATGGAGAACATTTTTTTAATTAATTATGAAATACAGATGCGTCTTTTGTTGCAAAGATAGTGCAGAAATTCCTTGCCAAAACTGTGGGAACGATCACACTCTCTACGTCAAAGGCGAGAAGCATACCTGCCATTGGAGTCGCAGAACTATTGCGACGATGGAGTGCAAGGTTTGTGATAGAGTTATTAGTAATGTTGATTATTTCTCTGGTAATATAAAAGATATATGAAATACAGAAAAAAACCCATAGTTATCGAAGCAACGCAATGGTTCAAACATGGAGATCATCCCAAAGTAGAGGTGGATTTCTCTGGGTCGAAAGACATTGTAGTTGGATGGATCTCAACACTAGAAGGTGGTCACATAGTAACTCCCGGTGACTTTATTATAACAGGAATCAAAGGAGAACACTATCCTTGCAAACCAGATATCTTTGAAGCCACTTACGAGAAAGTAGAAGAATAATATGTTAAAATTCGATAAAAAAATTAAACAAGCAGAAAATATTTTGGGTTATATTTCTTCTCACGATATTGACGTACAAACTCGCCAAACATTAAATTTAATAATTGAAGCAATAGAATTACTTGCTGATGAAGTTTGTAAGCTAAAAAACGACGAATAATATGAAAAAAGGCGATAAATTTATCCATACTGACATCATTGGCAGAAAATACGAAGTGACATACACTGGAGATCGGCGCATAGTTAAAGATTGTGCGTTTGAGTTTTTTGTAGATCGTAAAGGAGATAGTTGTTTTTTTACTGATACAGAAGTAAAGAAGATGAAAAAGGTTGACTGTGCCACTGAAATCCTGTAGGATATATCCATAATGAACAACGAAATTGTTACTTACGAAGTGGCACTCAGTCACCCTGACTTTTATGTCGAATTTCAAGCTGTTTCTGGCTTGACACAAGACGAAATTTTGACTTGCGCCATTGAAGAAATGACACGCAAAACCGAAATCTGGAGCGTAAAAATTAAGAAAAAGGATTGACTATATGAAAATGACAGACGAAAATAAATTAAAAATTGTAACCTTAAGCCACAACATTAAAGCCTTGTGCTATATACTTGACAAAAAAACATTCAGTGAACATTGTGTCACTAGTGGTACTTTTACTGAAATTGAATCTTTGTTTGAATTGGTTAAGGAATTGAAAGAAATGAACAAAGAAGAATGAACGAAGCCCAACTCTATAATCTTTATTCTCAAGATAGCAGTGCTTATAATGAAGGTAAAAAAGCACAAAACTTAATCATAATAATGAACGTATTGCATCTTAGACTTGAGCATAATATGCCGCTACATAAGATTGCAAAAAGATGTGGTATTAAAGTGAATAAGGTGAAGTTGATTTTATTTAATTATGACTCCAGATCCTAATTTGTGGGCAGAAATCCCTCAAGAAGTCAAGGACGCTGCCATCCTGCTTGGAAATTATTTCAAAAAACAAGGTATTGACAGTTGGACATTGTATGATGTATCTTCGCGTCAGAATTTCAATGGAGCCTACAACCAAGGGCTAGACACTGCAATCAGCCTCGTAAGTGAGGGCAGCGACATGGAAACTATCATTTGCGGATTAGAAAATAGTAAAAAACAATTCCCAAATGAATGCGGCGATGGTATTGATTATACAAAGAGCTTTTAAATATGAAATATAAAGTAACATACTACGATTACGATAGCGATGAGTATTTAACAAAAGACTTATATTGGATGGCATCTTACAGAGGATCATTTGATTTTGTTCCTGTTGGTGATGGACCAAAGGAGAACTGGAAAGGTTTTTCTATAAGTGGTTCTGGAGTTAATGTGTTTTACAACGATAAAGGCATGAATATTACTGTGGATGGTTTTCAAGAAATGAAGAGCGGCGGCTATGGTAAAACTACGACTCTTATTCAGAGCGTGAATTAACTGAATAATAATATCAACATGAAATTATGTCTGACCCAACAAACTCGAAATACAACAGTCTACAACTTTATTGCTACGAGCAAAGTCAGGAGATTAACAAATTGCATGGACGTATCAAGCTGCTGGAGAGTTCTGGTGACGAGCTGCTTGAATGGCTTAAGGACGGTAATATTTCCGATTCAAACTATCGGCTGCTGGCTAATGCGTGGCAGCGAGCAAAGGAGAACAAGCCATGAGTGAATCCGAAAAGACAATTCAAGAGCAATGCTACGGCACTTGTTGGGGCGCACAGCAACGGATTGACGAGCTAACCCAGCAGCTCAACGCAGCAAACAAGCGAATCAAGCGGTTGGAGAGCGTAGAAAACAGCCATGCCGCTGTTCTAAATGCCATCGACAACTGGATTCGGCAGGACAAAGCCAAGGAGGCCAAGCTGTGAGCGAAGACAAACTCCGTGAACTGCTGAGTCAGTTGTGGCTTCAAGACATCTCAGCAGATGAAGCATTCGATGAACTGGAAGACTTGATAAACCGCATCAAGCGGCTGGAGGAGGACTCGCAGCGATTGAACTGGCTATTGAATAGGGGTCTTGCTTGGCGTGACTGCTACAACGACTGGTGGAAAGAAGGTGAGTGGCTGTACGCATCTCAAAGTGCGCTAGAAATAATTGACAAAGCTAAGGAAGCTAATTTGTGATAAATACTTACGAATCGATATACAAATTAATAGATTGTGGTTTTTTCACGATACTTTTTTATGTCTTTATGTATTTTGCTATTCCAGCAAGTATTTTTGGTGTAGCACTAAAGTTGAACCAAAAACATAAATGGCTAGTAAAGAATCGGTATGACGGGAGTTATTTTCATTACGAATGGAAGAATCATGGTATTATTGATAAGGATCTTATTCAACTTGATGTGTGGATATTTATGGTTACTTGGCCACTTTATTTGCCTGTTATTTTGACTGTTATTGGTAGTAAGGAAGTGTATCATCGTTATTTGAAGCATCAATTTAATATTCCAGAAGACAAGCAATATGACTAAAAGTGAATTATCAGCAAAAAACGTCGAATCAATGGCGAAAGTCCAAGGATGCCAAGCCATGAAATACCCAAGTTACTGCTGCCAAAAGTGCGGCGAATTAATTGGATGGATGGGAAGATTTATGTTTCCATTTTTACATAAATGTAAGTGCAAAAAGAAATAAATAAAAATATGATACAAGAATCGTCAATGCAATCAGCATTAGATAATATAGAACAATTAGAACTAAAACTTGAATCGGCAAAATCACGCATTATTAATCTTGAAGATTACATTCATCGACTTGAAAAAGCGGCGGATGATTTGAGTAATTGCACAGATACTTCTAAATATTCAATCGCAATTCTAAAATTTAAAATAGTAAAAGAAACAAAACCATGAACGAAAACTTTCATCTTCAAGGAATTGAAGGAATAAACAAAACAAATTACGAACTGCAAAATCGCATTCGCCAGCTTGAAAAGGTTTCAGCATCACTTATTGAAATTGTCGAAGGCGTTTCTAGTGAGCGTTGGAACGTAGATGGATTCAGGCTCAAAGATACTCCTGAATGGGTTGAATTTTATGTCACTGTCCGAAAATCAAAATAAATAAAAAGATGAAATATACTCCAGAAAACATCACGCACCTAGAACCAAATCAAATCTTTGTTTACGGAGCGAATTCCGGCGGCAGGCATGGTGCAGGAGCCGCAAAATTAGCCTTGCGTTGGGGCGCAAAGATGGGAGAATACGGCCTGAACGGTCAGACCTACGGCATCCCCACAAAAGACAAGAAAATTCAAACCTTGCCCCTTGACAAAATTCAAGTTCATGTTAATGATTTCCTCGCAACGGCATTCTCTCACCCTGAATATGAATTTTTACTAACGAAAATTGGCTGCGGATTGGCTTTATACGAACCAAAAGATATCGCTCCTCTTTTCAAAGCGGTTAAAACTGGCGTTTTTGATAATGTTATTCTGCCAAAAGAATTTTACGACTTTTTGTAAAAAAATTTAGAATGTGGTCTAGGTGGGTGTAATTATATGTATCTATATGATTACACCCCTAATAGACACAGACATAAACAAAAAAAGCGTAGTTTATTGTGCAGTCAACCAAGTAAATAATAAAATATACATTGGTTTAACTTCTCAAACCTTAAGAAGAAGAATGTCAATGCATATTTACAAATCAAAAGATCCCCAAAATAATTATTTTCATAACGCTTTAAGCTCTCACGGTAAAGATTTATTTAAATGGTATGTCTTATATCAGTCAAATGATATTAATCAATTGAAAGAAAAGGAAAGTTTTTACATCAATGAATTCAAATCCAATGACAGAGAAAAAGGCTACAATTTATCTACGGGTGGAGAATCCCCTATTTTCAATCAAGAATCTTGCGAAAAAATATCTAAAAGAGCTAAAGAAAGGAATATTACTGGTAAAAACAATCCTTTTTATGGCAGAAAACATTCTGAAGAATTAAAAAAACATTTTTCCGAAACAAGAAAAGGAATTAGATTTAGTCCATTCACCAAGCATTCTGAAGAAACTAAAAAAAAGTTAAGTGAAATTCGCAAAGAATTATGCAAAGACCCGCAGCATATTTTGAACATGGCCCTAGCTCAGAAAAGAAAACCCTTGCTTTGCTTGACCAATGGTGTAGAGTACGTCAGCATTAATTCCGCCGCTAGAGAATTAAATTTAAATAAAGGAAGTTTACGACAACACGTTAATAATAGAATTCATTTACCTTTTTTTGGTTATATGTTTAAATTTATTTAAGATAATTAAAACAGGAGTATTTGAAAACGTAATTTTACCAGAAGAGTTTTATAAATATATTTCATATGACAATTAAACAATCCGTCGAAGATGTTGTTAGAAACGCATTTGTTGGTAAGAAGTTTATTAATTCTACAGATTACTTTTTTATGCCAGACAGCATTCTTTGTGATGAAAACAATAAAGATGTTGTTCACATGAAAGAAGTAATCGGCAAGATTATCAGGGAGGTAAAAATTGTTGCTGTTGGTAAATATGAGAAACAACCGGGAATTTTGATGAGATTTGATGAAGTGCCACAGGCTTGGATTTTTTTTGACAAAAGTGATGCAATTACTGTTAAGGAATAATATATGAGTACACAAGTTACAATTATCGGCAAACAGCAGAGCGAAAAAACAAAAACTGCTATTGAATTTCAAAGTTTTTTGAATACTAACCTTAATATTGATGGTAGTGCATATAGTCCTTCTCGTTATAAATATATTGAGTTGATCTGCAAAGATTATGCGCTTGGGTTTGATCTTATGTTCGCTTATGATGATCCCAATAGGCGTTCTTTTGGTGTTTTGTATATTGGTCACTTTAATGATGGAGTAGTAGAATAAATTATGAAAATTAGCCGAAAAAACCTCTTGACCGTGGGCTTGGCGGGGCTTATAAGCGCGACTCTGCTGGCTGTTGGCCCTAAGCAGGGCTACGTCCATTGTCAACTCTCAATTTGGCTGATGAAATTTTCGATAATTTTTCTCGCTTTTTGGTTCTGCACCAGTGAGACTAGCAAAAATGAATAAGCTAGAGAAGGCTAGATGGCGTAACATCCTGCGAAAAGCAGCTAAAGCCAATCGCCTTTTCAAGAAAGGCTACCTCGTATTCGATCATCATGGCATTCGGTTTGAAGGATTTAAATTTGAAAATGGTCTGCTATATGAGGGCAGTGAAAATTGCAGATCTGTTTGGATTAGTAAAGACAAGCCGTGGAGCGAGCATCTTCATACGCCAATCAAAGAGTTTAATGCTAAACGATTTGACAAGTGGACGGCGGTTCATCCCAAGCATATCGAAAAGATTTAAGTAATATGAAAAGTAAAATAATTACTGTCGCGGATTTAGTTAAGTTTTTGAAGATGCTGCCGCCTGACACAAAGATTCGTGTTAAAGAGGAAATCACTAGACATTACGACACTTATACAGAGTTTGTCGAAGTTGTTCAATATGATGGTGATTATAAGCGCATAGATGGCATCGAATACAACGAAGTGAAAAAAACTGTAGATTTTGGGATTTAATAATATGAAAGTTTATCTTGTTAATTCTTACGGTGTGGCATTTAAGAAAAGAGAAGATGCGGTTGCCTTTGTAAGAGAAAAAGAATACAACGAAAAAAAACTAGCTTACTTTAACAGAGCTTTCAATACAAAATACTCAGAAGAAACTATTTTTGATCTAATAAATGCAAGAATTTGGGAAATAGAATTACAATAATATGAAAGTTTGTCTTAATCAATTACTTTACCAGCAGCTTGTCGGTAAAAAGATCGCCAAACAAAAAAACATACATGAAAATTTCTGGGGAGCGACTATCTCAGATGTTTATGCCAGCCGAGATCCATATTGCGAAGATCATGCTATTTATATTATTAAAACAGATGTCTCAGGGAATAATTTAATTATCATTAATCCTGATGATGAAATAGATTTAGAATAGTATGACAATTTATCTTGTTTATGGTTTAGATGTAAATGGAGCCTCAGATGAACCTTATGTCAAAAAAGCATTCGCTAGAAAATACGATGCAGATAAATACTGTAGAGAATTAGTTAAAAAATGGCATTTGGGAAAGTCTTATGTCGAGGCTATTACGCTTGAACGTCCCCCTAATTTAGATTAATTATGAAAGTCAAAGAACTAATCCAAGAATTGCAAAAGCTCGACCCTGAATTACTTGTTGTAGTTAGAGGTTACGAGGGAGGAGTAGACCAAGTAAATAATATCAATTTATGCAATGTTGAGTTGGACTCTAATGCGGGAATAGAGTACTATGGAAAGCATGAAGTCTTACATGATGGAGAGAAGCCTTGGAACGAAAACAATATCGTTGTCAAAGCAGTGCAATTAAGAGGACTATGAGAAGACATACGGAAGATGTAGCTTGGATCGCAATATTTATTGTGATTATTGGTTTAATTATTTATTTTATTAGGACTGGAAATAATACCATTAAAGTAATAGATGGTTGCGAATATCTCCAGAACTACAATGGTCATGGTTGGAATCTAACCCATAAAGGTAACTGTACAAATACAATACATTACAAGAAATGAAAATCAAACACATCTCTGGAGAAGAGTTAGATACAGACAAATTGCCAGACGTAGAAGCAATGGCAATTGAAAAAGTAGAAGAATTTAGGCAATTTTGCTTAGACAATAAAGTTCCTTTTACTTTGTTTGTTAATCCTAAAGGGGATAATAATCATTATCTTGCTTTTTGGAATTTTGCTAATAGAGAGAATGGTTATAGCCGAGAAACGGTAGAATCGGAAACTAAGGTAAAGGTAGAGGTGAGGCCAATTTTGAGGATTATTAATAATTTTATTTATGATCTTTCTGGAGGGCAAGTTTATTTGGCGCAAAAACCTCTTGACGGCCACTAAAAACCTGCTAATGTGGCCCTTGCATGACGATTAAAACCTATTTGGCGCACCTTGAGGAGGTCAAAAAAGATCTTTTGGCCCTTGACTTGCCAGAAAATACCAGACTAGTTAGTCCTCCTGACATGGGGGCAATGATTAATTTTGGAGATTGCAAAATGAAATTTATTCCAAAGGAAGTGTTTGTGAATAACGATTGCTGCTATGCTTATGAATACTTGTGCGACAAGCAATTGACTGAAAAAGAAAATGTTGTTGTTGTTCGTTCTTGCGGCTACAATCGTTAAATATAAATAATATGTCACTCACTCACTTTACTGAAAAGGCTTGGTTAATTACTTGGGAGAGTAGCGGAGGCGGCAACTTATATAGCCGCCAATATGGTATCTACGGCATTTATAATAAAAAAAATCTAGCTCAAATTGATCTTGACAAACTTAATAAAGAATCAAAAAATAATTCGCGAATTGATTATGAGTTGCAAGAGGTCGGCCTAAATGAAAATAAAGAATTGTTTGCGTTCCATTACTAAATAATAATATGAAAATTCAATTTAAAGACGGCAATTTGCAGATTGACTTGCATAGTCTTCTTGATAATATCAGGGAAGAAGATTTGAGTGAGTTTTTCGAGAGCATTTCCTGCAACGACAAGGTAATTAAACACGTTACCGATCAGATCCTTGACAGGTGGACAGAAAACGTCTACTCAGGAAGCTCAAACATCACTGCCTCTGCCGAGGTTTACCTTGGCCTTGACAAAGCGTGGAGAGAGGTGGCAAAACGCTCTGGCGAGGTCGCAAAGCGCGAAATAGAGAGGCTAGAAGATGCCCTTAAGAGGCGCAATGAAGAGTATTATAATTTGGTTAATGAGTATTCAAAAAAGAACAGAGACGGTAGATATCAAGATTAAATAAATAACAACATGAAAACATACATAATCGGGAACTTAATTTTGGCTCCATTTGTTTTGGCGGCTTACCTTTTTAGACAAGATTCTCCTGCATTGAGCAGCGTGATTTTGACTATTGGTTTTGGATTTAGTGTTTCTTATCTATTCAAAAATACAAATTCAGTAACAAATAAATAACATGAAAACATACATTGCTAAGTGGCCCGATGGTTCTATCAGCGTCTTAAATGCTATAGATAAGGACCATCTATACATTAAACTAGATGCAGAAGGAGATCCTTATTGTTGCGAGCTATACGAGATTAAATCTGAAAGCGAAGATTTTCATTTTAGCTTTGAAATCGCAAAGCAAGGAGAAGAAATGTTTGTTGATATTGAACCAGTAGAAACTGACGCGACTTTAAAGAAAACCAAATTGCCAAAAGATTCTTTTGAAAAGCACCTGAGTCTCTTAACTGGTAAGTCGCTAAAGCAAATCAAAGCTAATCCAAATATCCCAGAGATAAAGAAGCAAATGGGCATAGATCAATAAAAAAGGTATCTTAAAAGACAAAAGAACCGATTCGGGGCAAGAATTGGTTCTATTTTGTTTCTATTCAGATACAAATAAGGGAAGATAAGGTTTCTATTAGGGAAATATAGGGGAGACTAGTAATATATGTTATTTGAGATAATATTAGGGTTTATTTTAATGGTTATTTTTGTAGTCGCATTGCTTGTTTTTGTTAGCATTTACGAGAACTAGAAAGCCACCGAAAAACAGCGTTTTTATTGGCTTTTTATCAAATAATACAATTTACCTTACAGGAGTAAATATAAGAAGATATATAGGGTATAATATAAGAGAGAATAGGAGTGTTCTTTATGTAGATTAGGATTAGGGTTGGTTCTGCCCCCAATATATATTTACAAAACTTAAAAATAAAAATCCCCTGAAAAATGAACAAAAGCCCAATGAAATGGCACTTTTTTGCAATTTATTTAAATTAATTTGGTAGGATATTTCTGTTTAAATAATCTTTAACTATTCTATTTTGCCAGACTTAGACTAAATAAAACATAAGGTTTCCCTAGGGGAGAATAAGAAATAATAGAAACCAAAGCCCCAAATAATGCCAGATATTAACTAAAATAGTACCTAATAGTAATCTTTGGTACAGTTTTTATAAGGTTTTCTCCGGGGTAAATAAGAATTAATTTTATTTTGTGATAATTTTGTCTTTGCTAGTGATGCTAATTAGCGTTAAGTCTAATAATGGGCTAGGCGTGGCAGTAGGTTTGTTTTTATTGTTAATTTCGCCATTTTGCAGGGAGAAATAACAAATAGAGATTTTAAACAATTTTGCGCCATTTTTGAGTTAATAAGTGTAAATAAGGGAATTTTGCGATATTCTAAATAAATAATAACTTTGCCAAACTTGTGCCAAATAAGAACAAATACATCCTAGAGGTAGAAACGGATCTTTGTGTTTATATTTCTTTCTATAGTAAAAACAAATCTGGATTAAAAAAAGCCCTGATGGTAGCACAATCTCTAGCTCTTGTCAAGAAGATATTTTCGGCCAAGATTTTTTGTTCTGCCTCTAAAGAACTGGTCTGGTCTTTAGGTAAATAAAATAACTAAAAATAATTTAGAAAAACTGTTGCTCCCTCTGCCGGGGCTGGTAGATTGGCTCCAGTGAAAGCACGAAAGACCATAGAGGTTGAGGTGATCAAAGAGCGAGTGAATCGCTTCCTCGCCAACAGCCGCAACGAAGACTCTCAGATCCGAAAGGGCCATCACGGCTTGGCGACCATGCTTCTCATGGACGCTGGAGCATACAAAGGGTTTAATTACCTGCGAAAAGAAGATGTTGCGCCGGGGCAAACTTTCGGTGTAGATTGGTCCTCTGGTCAACCTGTATTTCACGACGAAACAAGAACTTATTTCCATTAACATGAAGATCGCATCCCTTACTGTTGACGATGTAGTCAAGTTGAGAGTAGCTTTAAACAATGCAGAAAATGCTCTTAAAAGACTTTCTTCTACAGACAACAACTGGCAAGTTATTTACAACGGAGAACTAAAGCAAGTCAAAGAAGCTAAAGAAGCTCTTGCCGCTTCCATGCGCCGCGACCCTTAAATATTTTAATTTTATGACAAAAGTAATTGAGTACTATTCTAAAGAAGTATATGGGAACTCTCTTGAATATGTGGTTAATAGAGACGACGCCTATATCATTCAGCAATTAACAGGAAAGAAAACTATTTCAGGAACAGAAAGAGAATTAATAAGAGATTTAACTGGTAGCTTTATTCAATTCAAAGAAGTTTTGGCCCCAAAGAAATAAATTAATCCTATGAAGAAAACAATTTTGGTACTTACTTGCGCTTCTATTTTGCTCTATGGGTTTTCGGGCAAAAACTATTCTAATAAGGAATTAGTTAAAGCTATTCACAAGGTAGAAAGCGGAGGCCGCACAGACGGCAAGATCATTGGAGACAGCGGCAGGGCAATTGGTCCTTTGCAAATACATTACTCTAACTGGAAGGATGCCACAGATTTTGACAAATCTATAAGGGGCAAATATTCTGATTGCCATGATTTAGATTACTCTTGCAAGATCTTCTATGCTTATTTAAATAAATACGCCAAGGGAAAAGGTGCGGAAGATAAGGCCAGGATTTGGAATGGCGGTCCCAAGGGAGCCGAGAAGAGTGTAACAAAAGATTACTGGAAGAAAGTCAAGAACAATTTATGATTTATTTTATTATTGCAGTTATTTTAATCTTTGCTATTTTGCTTTTCCCTGTGGACGTTGACGAATAAATTACAGGCTCAAATAAAATACTTAACTACCAGAAGTACCTAAAAAATATTTAAAATAAATATTGCAAGCTCTCTGGTCTCTGCTAAATTGTTTTCGTTATGACACTCTTTGAAGCTCTAGAGATAATCAATGGGTTTTCCAAACCCTCCAAAATGCCCTGCAATTCCTGGTCTATTCCTGCAAAGGATTGCAAGGTAGGCTCTAAGCTAGTGCTGGTCTCTGGTTCAGTCTGCAACGACTGCTACGCCTTGTCTGGTTTCTATCGAATGGGAAACGTCAAGTCTTGCTTAGAAAAACGCCTTCAAAGCTTGTCAGATCCTAGGTGGGAAGAAGCGATGACCGTGGCGATCTCAGGCTCAGAGGGAAGCGGGTACTTCCGCTGGTTTGATTCTGGGGACATTCAATCTTTGGCGCATCTAGAGAAAATTGCTCAGGTTGCAATTAATTTGCCATATGTTAAGTTCTGGTTGCCAACGAAAGAGTATGGCTTTGTTCAAGAATTCTTGTCTCAGAAAGAATTGCCAGAGAATTTGACCATTAGACTCTCGGGCTATATGATCGATGGACCCGCTCCTGTTGGCTTGGCAAACCGCTTGGGCTTGGTAACCTCTACCGTTGCAACGAAAGGCTTTTCCTGCCCTGCAAACTCCCAAGGGAATAAGTGCTTGTCTTGCAGAGCTTGTTGGGATAAGGAAACAAAAAACGTAGCCTATAAATTCCACTGATGATTGGGCCGATTCTTTTAATTCTGCTAATAATCTTTCTCCGTAATTTAAGGAAGAAATAAATTTTAAACCAAAGCGCAACGAATTAATGGCGAAGAGGACAAAGCAAAGGTAGCTTTCAAGTGTAGCCATTAAAGGGAAATTGCAAGAGAATAAGATCAGGAAAGAGAATGTCCCCGGTAGGCCAAATCCTCTGTTCTCCTTTGGTTTCTTTTAGTCTCAGAAATAAATAACAAAAAATATGAAAAATACCTTGCAAAAGATTTTGAGCCGCTTAGGCTCTGCCTGTTGGTAGAAACACAAATAAATAAAAAATATGAAAAACGACTGCAAAAACGCCATTCGATACCTGACAACTAAAACCTACGAGAAGTTTGCGAAGTACAAGGAAGACACCTCGGTTCTTTCCCTGCCGGGAGAATCTTGGGAGTTTGAGAACCATATCTTAAATCACCAAGACTACAGAAATTGCATAGAGCAGAATCCTTTAGATTTGCAATTAGTTTGCTTTGAGAAGAGTTTCCGTACCTATTCTGTCAATAACTTGCTAGACAGAAATAAAGATAATAACACTAAATACATAAACGATAAGCTTACCCAAGATAGCCTTAAATTACTTAAGAGCAAAAATAAGTTCTTATGGTTTGACTTTTGCGGCAATCCTTCTGTGGATAGTTTAAAGCTCTTAAATAGTTCTTTTGTTAAGGGCGAAAAGACTTGTGCTATATTTACTTTTACTTTGCTCTGGCGACGACGCGATAATTTGCCGGTGGAAATAGATTTTCTTTCTAAGTCTAGCTCTAATGAAGAGGCGGTTGAGATTTACTTTAAGCAAGCAATAAAAAACTTAAATGCCAATATTGAAGGATACTCTAATAAAATTCATTTACTGTGGAAATACAGCTATGTGAGCAGCAGGGCTCCAATGATTTGCCTTTGCGTGACAAATGATCCTGCCCTGAAAGAAGAGCGTTCTTTGCGTGGGGAAGGAGAACTCTACAAGCCCGATCAGGAAATTACTCCTGCCGCAGAAATAAAAGGCGACTTAGATGCAGGTGAAGAGATGGTCCAGAAGATGAAGATTAGCAAGCGATCCTTAGCGGCGCACAAGGCTTGGGTCACCATCAGGGCAAACAAGGCGAGGGCAGTTCTTTCTGTGGCGTAATAAAATAAATAAAATAAATCTTGCAAGGCGTGGCGAGGCGTGGCACCTTGCTTGGGTCAACGGCGAACACCTTGGGGTCAGGCTAAAAAGCCCCATTTAAATTATATGAAATTATCCTTCGACAATCTCGTTGCAATCAGAGCGGCCCTGCAAATGCGGCTAGAATTCCTTGAAGAGGAAATTAAAAAGGCAGAGAGAGCTAAGAATCAAAACAATCTTGACTTCTGGTCTGAGAGACACCAAGCTCTAGTCTTGGCAATGCAAAATTTACAAGAGGTTATATGAATCTTCAAGAATTTAAACAAATCTTCAGCGA
>Ga0209299_1001321_pt1 | contig 13802 bp, 15 predicted proteins | sample S_140806_MF_Meta_FD_187326 | JGI IMG/M metagenome (GOLD analysis project Ga0209299, IMG submission 187326) | Freshwater microbial communities from Lake Simoncouche, Canada to study carbon cycling - S_140806_MF_MetaG (SPAdes) (version 2) | ecosystem: Environmental > Aquatic > Freshwater > Lake ...
TTTACTCTCATTTAATTCACGTTCCTTACTTCAAACCAAGCATGCGCTTGGCTGTCATTGTGACGGTTGGCTTTGCAGACTTCTCAGTTGAGAGACGGCGGGTGACTCGTGAAGATTTGTGCTCGAGTAAGTGGCGCTTTCCAGCACGCTCGTGCATAACCTTTCCAGTACCTGTGATGCGGAAAGTCTTCTTCGCACCACTATGTGTTTTCATCTTTGGCATTTCTTACGCTCCATCCGTTGTCTTTGCTGCGGCATCGGCCTTTGCCTTACGCGCTGCTTTTGCTTCAGCTACTGCTTCTGTCTTCTTCTTTGTTGGACCTAACACCATTGTCATATTTCGTCCCTCTTGCTTAGGGGCGAACTCAACAAAGGCAAACTCTGCAACATCTTCTGCAAGACGCTGTAATAGCTTGTAGCCCATCTCAGGTCGCGTTTGTTCGCGGCCGCGAAACTTCATCGTCACCTTCACCTTGTCGCCACCCTTGAGAAATTTCTCAACTTGATTACGTTTGGTTTCGTAATCATGAGTTTCGATCTTTGGTGTTAAACGCACTTCCTTCACCACAATGTGGGTCTGGTTCTGTCGCGCTTCCCGTGCCTTCTGTGCTACTTCGTACTTATACTTTCCGAAGTCCATGATCTTGCAAACGGGTGGATTGGCTTCTGGTGCAATCTCAACTAGGTCGAGACCAACTTCATCTGCCATCTTTAACGCGGTATCGATATCTACAACCCCTACTTGCTCACCGGTGTAACCGATAAGACGAATTTCGGGTGTGCGAATACGATCATTAATGCGCGGGTCAGTTGTGATTTGTGCTCCTTCGGCTTCGTTTAACGCTTTGGTCTAACAGCGCTGCATGAGAAAACCGCAAGGAAAAAGAGAAGTAAATCTCTTATCCGACAAACCAGCTCGCACTAGCGGCGAAGAAGGTGGGAGCGGTAACTCCTCTTGCAGTGATTATTAGGCCACTGGTCTGGGGCAAAGATTACCCGCTGGGGGCTAAAAGGTGAAATTGAGGCCTGAAGTGCGCTTAAGCACCCATGGCATGGAGGCCACCATCAACATGGATGATCTCGGCAGTGGTCTTTGGAAACCAATCAGAAAGTAATGCGACAACAGCCTGGGCTGCAGGAACTGGATCATTCACATCCCATGCCATCGGTGCTCGTTCATTCCATACTTTTTCAAACTCATCAAAGCCAGGAATAGATTTAGCTGCCATCGTGCGGATAGGACCTGCAGCAACTAAATTAATTCGAATATTTTCAGCACCTAAATCGCGTGCCAAATAACGAGAAGTTGATTCCAGCGCAGCTTTAGCAACTCCCATCCAGTCATATTTTGGCCAAGCAACTGATGCATCAAAATCAAGTCCAACAACGGAACCAGCGCCATTAAATAATGGACGAGCTGCCATCGTAAGTGATTTAAGTGAATAAGCAGAGACATGCATGGCAGTTGAGACATCTTCCCAAGAAGTGTTGAGGAAATTACCACCCAACGCTGCCTCAGGGGCAAAACCAATTGAATGCACAACGCCATCCAGGCCTTCTGGAAAATGTGCACGCACTCTAGATTCAAGAGCTGCTAGATCTGCCTCATTCGTAACATCTAATTCAATAATGGGCGCCGGTTGTGGCAAGCGACCAGCAATGCGAGTTGTTAACGAAAGAACACGACCGTAGGAAGAGAGAACAACCTGCGCTCCCTGTTCTTGTGCAAGTCTGGCAATATGAAAAGCAATGGAACTATCTGTTAGAACTCCTGTAACAAGAATCTTCTTGCCATCGAGTAAACCCATATCAGTGACCCATTCCTAATCCGCCATCAACTGGAATCAAAGCTCCAGAGATATAGCTGGCTTGTGGTGAAGCGATAAACGTGACGACATCTGCGATTTCCTGTGCAGAACAAAAGCGACCCAAGGGAATAGATCCAGCAATTTCATTTCTGCGCTTTTCATCCAAAGTCGATGTCATATCTGTTTCGACAAAACCTGGGGCAACAACATTTGCCGTAATCCCCCGGCTTCCGATTTCACGGGCAAAAGATCTGGCCATTCCAACTAATCCTGATTTAGAGGATGAATAGTTGACTTGTCCGGCAGAGCCCAATGCTCCAACAACAGAGCCAACAAATATCAAGCGACCTTTTTTCAATTTCAAAAGACCCTTAGTTGCACGACGTGCCACACGAAATGCACCCGTGAGATTTGCATCTATAACAGATTCAAAATCCTCATCGCTCATGCGCATAACAAGCCCATCTTTAGTGATACCTGCATTAGCAACAATGATCTCTGGGATTCCCCACGATGACTCAATCTCATCGAAAGCTTTATCAACACTCTCTGTGCTGGTTACGTCCATGATGACGGACTTGAAACCAACAGGCGGAGTGCCACTGCGATAGGTGAGTACAACATCATGACCTGCAGCAGCCAATGACTGCGCAACTGCCAAACCGATGCCACGATTTCCACCCGTTACCAAGGCCACTGAACTCATAGCCAAAACTTACTGGTTACCGCTAGGTATTCAAAAGAAGCGCTTGGGTGCGCCTGGCACTACTCTTGATACATGGCTAAGAAAAAGAATGTATTTAAGATAACTGATGCGCCTTTAGCCCTGACCCGTGATCAAGCTGCTCGTCAAAAAAGGTATTTCATTTCCATGATGGTGAGAACTGCGTGCTTTGTTCTGACCGTAATCTTGCCTAGTCCATATCGCTGGATTGCTTTGGCTGGTGCTGCGGGGTTGCCATACTTCGCTGTAGTAATTGCAAACGCTGGACGTGAAACTATTACTCGCAATGACCAGATTATTGAAGACAAACCTTTATCACTCGATTAATCATGGCTAGAGTTCGCGAACCATATGCAATATTCAAATCACTGGTAGCCCTTGCTCTTATTGTTCTTTGTCTCATTGCCGCGCAATGGCAATATCACCGCGGTGTTGATAGACACGCTCGTAATGCAATGATTGAAAAACACATCGCCCTATCACCAGTTGCTTTGGATTCTGTAAAGAATTCACCTCTTGCCGCTGAATGGCAGACTGTCACCACGCAAGGTTCATTTGATCCATCTCAACAAATCCTTCTGAAGAATCGCTATAACGAAGGCTTCTACGGCTTTGAAGTTCTCACCTTGTTTACGACCCCCAATAACGAAAAATTCTGGGTGGATCGCGGATGGGTTAAAGCTGGAGCCACAGCAACAACTGCACCAACTATCACTCCCGCTCCAACTAATGAAGTTTCAATTACTGGAAGATTGCGCTTAGATTCCTCTCTTCCGCGCGGAGCATTCTTTGCGCTGCCTGCCAATGGAGAAGGCTTAATCTCAAAGCTAGATGCTCAATCTCAATTAGATACTCAGAATTACTACATCGATCTTTTAAGTGGATCGGAAAGCTCACTCACGCCAAAAATTGCTGCTCAACTCCCCGAACTCAGCGATGGCCCTCACATGGCATATGCATTGCAGTGGCTCTTCTTTGCTGGGCTAGTAATTTATGGGCGGATATTAATTCGCCGCACCCGTTAAGTCCTGACGGTTATAAAGATCGGCATATAGACCACCACGAGCCACAAGTTCATCGTGTTTTCCGCGCTCAACTATTTGGCCCTTTTCCAAAACAAGAATCTGATCAGCATCCCTGACCGTGCTGAGGCGATGTGCAATAACAATGCTGGTCCGACCCTTGAGCGCGCTCTGCAAAGCGGCCTGAACTAATGCCTCATTCTCTGAATCTAAGTGCGCAGTTGCCTCATCAAGAATCACCACAGCCGGTGATTTAAGCAGCAATCTGGCAATGGCCAGTCTCTGCTTTTCTCCACCAGATAATCGATGTCCGCGCTCACCCACCATTGTGTCCAGACCATTAGGAAGCGACCTAATTAAATCCCAAATCTGCGCTGACTCACAGGCAATGCGCATTTCATCTTCTGTTGCATCATTTTTCGCATAACGTAAATTCTCGGCGATAGTTTCATGGAAAAGGTGGGCATCCTGCATAACGACACCAATTGCACCACGTAAAGATTCAAGTGTTAGATCGCAAATGTCATGTCCATCAATTTCAATCGCACCTGTTGTTACGTCATAGAGACGTGGCAACAGCGCACTAATAGTTGTCTTGCCCGCACCTGAGGGTCCTACCAATGCAGTTAGAGTCCCAGGTGCTGCTGTGAAGGAAAGACCCTTAAGAACTTCTCCACTTTGAATCGTTTCAGGCTTTGCAGCTGATTCAAGAGAGGCTAGAGAAATCTCTTCAGCACGAGGATATGAAAAACTCACATCCTTAAACTCAATCTTTGGATGTGACGGTTTGAGATCAATTGCATTCTCTCGATTCTTAACCATTGGCTCTAAATCGAGCACTTCAAAAACGCGCTCAAAAGAAACGAGTGATGTCATCACATCAATACGAACATTCGATAGCGCAGTTAGCGGGCCATAGAGTCGTGCCAATAAGGCAGTAATAGCCAACAAAGTTCCAACTGTTACTCCCCCACTAATAGCTAAATGACCACCAATTCCATAAGCGAATGCTGTTGCAATGGCTGCAACGCTGGTGAGCGCAATAAAGAATAAACGGTTGAGCATCGCCATTTTGATTCCTATGTCTGCAACCTTGCGTGCTCTAGATCTAAAGTATTCGCGCTCTCTGTCGGGTTCCCCATAGAGAGCTACGAGCATTGCTCCAGACACATTAAAGCGCTCGGTCATTGTGCTCGACATTTCAGCATTGGTATTAAAGGAATCGCGGGTGAGCTCTTGTAGCTTTCGCCCAACCCACTTAGTTGGGATCAAAAACACTGGCAAAAGCAAAAGTGAAAAGATTGTGATCTGCCATGACAAGATCATCATGGTCACACCCACTAGAACCAGGCTCACCACATTGCTCACAAGGCCTGACAAGGTGGCAGTAAAGGCTTGCTGAGCACCCATGACATCTGAGTTAATTCTAGAAATAAGTGCACCTGTTTGTGTGCGAGTAAAGAAAGCTATTGATTGTTTTTGAATATGTCCAAAAACAAGTGAACGCAGATCATAAATAAGACCTTCGCCAATGCGTGATGAGAAATATCGACCAAGCATGCTCATTGCCGCATCCGCGATTGCAAGTAATCCAACAAAGATAGCTAAACGAGTTACTAATGCACCATCTTTTGGGATAACACCTTTGTCGATGAGCTGTCGTAGAAGCAATGGTGTGGCAACGATTAAGGCAGCATCAATAACTACAGTGAATAGAAAGATCCAGATACTGAGTCGATAAGGTTTTGCGAATGTGAAGATTCGCTTTACGGTACCGGCCTTGAGTTTTTGCTGCTTGACCGATGGGTCTGCGGTCATCGATCTGTGGGTCATCCAAGCCGCATGCATTGACATGTGACTACCTTATTGAGTTATGCCTCAGACAGTAAAACCGAGAGCGCGAAGCTGATCTCTTCCATCATCAGAGATCTTGTCTGGGCCCCAAGGTGGCATCCAAACCCAGTTAATTTTCACATCTGTAGTCATTCCCGCCAGTGCTGAACGAGTTTGATCCTCAATCACATCTTGGAGTGGACAAGCAGCTGAAGTGAGAGTCATATTCAAAATAGCGATGTTGGCTTCATCAACCATCACATCATAAATTAAACCTAAATCAACAACGTTGATTCCCAATTCTGGGTCGACAACATCTTTCATTGCCTCTGTTACATCTTCAACGCTAGTTGTCATTTTTTCTCTCCCTGTGACTGAATTGCTGCATCTTTAAAGGCCATCCAACCAAGCAGTGCGCACTTTACACGACCTGGAAACTTTGAAACCCCGGCGAAAACCACTGCATCCTCAAGAACTTCTGGATCTCCAGATGCTGTGCCCTTGCTTGCCATTAACTCTGAAAATGATTTAACAATCGCATCGGCTTGTTCCAACGTTTTATCGGTAACTAGGTCGCTGAGCATTGAAACGCTGGCCTGAGAGATAGAACAGCCTTGGCCGTCCCAAGTAATTGAAGTAATCACATTGTTTTCAACATTAAGATTCAAAGTAATTTCATCACCGCAACTTGTGTTCACATGGCTCACCTGCGCCGTATAGACAGGATTAAGGCCTTTGTGCTGAGGGTGCTTGTAGTGATCCAGGATCACTTCCTGATAGAGCGAATCGAGTTCCACTAAAATCTCCCAAAGTACTTCTGAGCACCCAGCAATGCTTCTACTAACGCATCAACATCACGCTCATCATTGTAGAGATAGAAAGATGCTCTGGTAGTTGCAGGCACATTCATAGCGCGCGCTAGCGGCCAAGCACAGTGATGTCCTGTGCGAACAGCGACTCCCTGGCTATCAACATACTGTCCAATGTCGTGGGGGTGAATGTCTGCAAGGGTGAATGAAACAACTGCGCCGCGGGAAACATTTTCTAATGGCCCAACAATTCTGATTCCCTCGATGGCCGACATCTTTTCAAGGGCGTAGCCAGTAATCGCAATCTCATGCTCGCGTACTGCGTCCATGCCTAAGTCAGATAGATATTTACATGCTGCACCTAAACCCACTGCCTGAGCCATGTTTGGAACGCCTGCTTCAAACTTTTGGGGAACTGGCGCCCATGTTGCAGTTGTCATTGTGACGTTTTCAATCATTGATCCACCGGTAAGGAAAGGTGGTAATTCATCTAGAAGTTCAGCTTTGCCCCACAAAACTCCCACACCCGTTGGGCCAACAGCTTTGTGTCCAGAAAAAGCTAAGAAATCCACACCAAGTGCCACTACATCCACACTCATATGTGGAACTGATTGACAGGCATCTAGGACAACTACTGCTCCAACTTCATGTGCGCGCTTCACAATTGCATCCAATGGGTTGATAGTTCCCAAAACATTTGACTGGTGTGTGACCGCAACTACCTTTGTATTGGCGGTAATAACCTGATCAATGTTTGAAAGATCGAGTCGGCAATCCTGCGTAACGTTAAACCACTTGAGCTGTGCTCCAGTGCGAGCAGCTAACTGCTGCCAAGGAATCAGATTCGCGTGGTGCTCCATCTCAGTCACAACGATGGAATCAGCTGAAGTTAAAGCAAAGCGGTTTCCTGGCTCGGCATTTCCCATTGCATAGGCAACTAAGTTGATTGATTCAGTGGCACTTTTTGTGAAGATAACTTCACTTTCTTGCCCACCAATAAACTTAGCCACTATTTCGCGGGCACCCTCATAGGCATCGGTAGCTTCTTCAGCTAGCTGATGCGCACCTCGATGGACAGCAGCATTGTGCTTAGAGTAGAAATCACTCTCTGCGTTAATTACTACCCAAGGCTTTTGTGCCGTTGCCCCGCTATCTAGATAGACCAGCCTTTTACCATCGCGAATAGTACGTTCGAAGATGGGAAAATCTTTACGCACCTCTGCAACAGAAAAACTCATTAGATCCTTACTTGCTCACGTAATCTGCGTAGCCATTGGCCTCTAGCTTGTCTGCTAGATCCGGTCCACCCTCTTCAACAATTTTGCCATTAGCAAAAACGTGAACAAAGTCTGGCTTGATGTACTTCAAAATACGCGTGTAGTGAGTGATAAGCAATACCCCAAGGTCATTATTCGCCTTTGCGCGATTAACACCTTCAGAAACAATGCGTAGTGCGTCAACATCTAGACCTGAATCTGTTTCATCCAGGATGGCCATCTTTGGCTTAAGTAGCTCAAGCTGCATGATTTCATGGCGCTTTTTTTCTCCACCAGAGAAACCTTCGTTGACATTGCGCGTAGCAAAAGCTGGATCCATGTTGAGCGCTTCCATTGCTCCCTTCACTTCTGCAACCCATGTACGAAGCTTTGGAGCCTCACCACGAAGAGCAGTTGCAGCAGTGCGCAAGAAGTTAGAAACTGAAACACCAGGAACTTCAACTGGATACTGCATGGCTAGGAACAGGCCTGCCTTAGCGCGCTCATCAACAGTCATATCCAAAACATCTGCGCCATCTAGTGTTACTGAACCACCAGTGATTGTGTACTTAGGGTGACCTGCAATTGAGTAAGCAAGAGTTGATTTACCAGAGCCGTTAGGACCCATGATTGCATGTGTCTCACCTGACTTGATCGTTAGGTCAACACCCTTAAGAATTTCAACGCTACCGTTTTCAGTATTAACTGAAACCTGTAGTCCGCGGATTTCTAGAACGCTCATTATTTTCTCTCTTCTACTCGTGTACTAAATCTCAACCGTGACGGAATTTCCGTCGATTTTTACTGCATATGTTTCAAGACTGATATTTGCCGGCAAGGTCAAAGCCTCACCGGTACGTAAATCGAATTCAGCGCCATGTAGCCAACATTCAATCTTATAATCTGTCACATCACCTTCTGATAAAGATGCTTCAGAGTGAGAGCACGTATCGTCAACGGCAAACACTTCATCGCCAACTCGTGCAACACAGATTGTTTTTCCATCTTTTTCAATCTTGACTGGCTTTCCGACCTGTAGTTGATCCAATGTTAAATCGGCCATTTATGCACCAGCTCTCTCAAGTTCGCCATCGATACGTTCCATGAGGCGCTCTTGGACTTCTTCATTGCCGATTTCAGTAATGATTTCATTAAAGAATCCGCGAACAACAAGTCGGCGGGCATTTTCTAGAGTGATTCCACGTGACATCAAGTAGAACAGCTGCTCATCATCAAAACGACCAGTAGTGCTTGCGTGGCCCGCACCAACGATTTCGCCAGTTTCAATCTCAAGGTTAGGAACAGAATCAGCGCGTGCTCCATCTGTGAGCAAAAGATTTCGGTTGAGCTCATAAGTGTCAGTTCCCTGCGCAACTGCGCGAATCAACACATCACCAATCCACACAGTGTGAGCATCTCTGCCAGCAAGTGCGCCTTTGAAGTTCACTCGAGATTTAGCATTTGGTACTGCGTGATCAACGTGCATGCGGTGTTCAAAGAACTGTCCAGTAGTTGCAAAATACACTCCTAGAAGTTCTGCTGATGCACCAGGTGCGGTGAATTCAACGGTTGGAAGAATACGTACTACATCTCCCCCAACAGTGACTGTGATTGACTTAAAAGTTGCATCCTTATCAACCACTGCGTGATGACGTGCTGTATAAACGCTTTTTGAATCAAACTCCTGAAGGGTTACAAAAGTCAGTGATGATCCTGGAGCTAAAGCAATCTCTAAATCCTCAGCAAGTAATGTATCGCCGACATTTTCAACGATTACCGTTGCAACAGCATGATTACCAAGTGAGATACGCACTCTGGAAAGTTCAGCTGAATCTAAGGCACCGGCTGAGCGAGTAAGAAAGATTGGTTCCTTAATCTCTGCATTAGCCTCAATAGCTAAATGCGAAACATCAGAGACTTCTCCTCGAATGCGCTCAATGATGACGTCATCACTGACGGCAAGTGGTGCTAATGATTCACGCTTAAAGCTGGCACCCTTAGGTAATCCCGCCTTGGTTACAAGGGAATTACGGTCTCCAACAATGGCTGAGCCATCATGTAAACCGCGCAAGCGCTTTAGCGGTGTGAACCGCCAAGCTTCTTCACGCCCCGTTGGGGTTAAGTAATTAGTAGTTAAAACAGACATTAACCAACAGCACCTTCCATTTGAAGTTCAATGAGGCGATTGAGCTCTAATGCATATTCCATAGGCAGCTCACGTGCAATTGGCTCAATAAATCCACGGACAATCATTGCCATAGCTTCATCTTCAGTTAATCCACGAGACATCAAGTAGAAGAGCTGATCATCAGAGATCTTTGAAACAGTTGCTTCGTGACCCATTGAGACGTCATCTTCGCGAATATCAACATATGGATATGTATCAGAACGAGAAATTGTGTCAACTAGAAGTGCATCACACTTCACCGTGCTCTTAGAGTGGTGAGCTCCCTCTTGAACTTGAACAAGTCCACGATAAGAAGTACGTCCACCATTTCGTGCAACAGATTTAGAGATAACAGATGATGATGTGTATGGAGCAGCATGAACCATCTTGGCACCTGAATCTTGATGTTGGCCTTCTCCAGCAAAGGCAAGAGATAATGTCTCACCCTTTGCATGTGGACCCATTAAAAAGATTGCAGGGTATTTCATTGTTACCTTCGAACCGATGTTTCCATCAACCCATTCCATGGTTGCACCTTCAGCACATGTTGCACGCTTGGTAACCAAGTTGTAAACGTTGTTAGACCAGTTTTGAATTGTGGTGTAGCGAACGCGCGCACCCTTTTTCACAATAATCTCAACTACAGCTGAGTGAAGTGAATCTGACTTATAGATCGGAGCTGTACAGCCTTCAACATAGTGAATGTATGAATCTTCATCAGCAATGATTAATGTGCGCTCGAACTGCCCCATGTTCTCAGTGTTAATGCGGAAATATGCCTGCAAAGGAATATCCACGTGAACACCCTTTGGAACATAGATAAATGAACCACCAGACCACACAGATGTATTAAGAGCTGCGAACTTGTTATCGCCCACTGGGATAACGGTTCCGAAGTACTCTTTAAATAGCTCTGGGTGCTGCTTGAGAGCGCTATCTGTATCAAGGAAAATCACGCCTTGCTTCTCTAGATCCTCACGGATTGAGTGATAAACAACCTCTGACTCGTACTGAGCTGCAACACCAGAAACTAAGCGCTGCTTTTCAGCCTCAGGGATACCTAGGCGATCGTATGTGTTCTTAATTTCATCTGGCAGGTCTTCCCATGTTGCAGCCTGCTTTTCTGTTGAGCGCACAAAGTATTTGATCGTGTCAAAGAAAATTCCTGACAGGTCAGAACCCCAGTTAGGCATTGGCTTCTTCTCAAAGAGTGCAAGGCCCTTAAGACGAAGGTCAAGCATCCACTGTGGCTCAGATTTCTTAGAGGAGATGTCGCGCACGACATCCTCATTCAGGCCGCGCTTAGCGTTTGTGCCTGCATCACTTTTATCTGACCATCCGTATTCATAGTTGCCGATGCCTTCGAGTTCTGGATGTGCGATTGTCATGCACGTACCTTTCGCTTTGTTGATGCTTTGGTTGTGGGTATAAAAGTTGTGCACACTCCATCACCGTGTGCAATTGTTGCAAGACGCTGAACGTGAGTGCCTAGAAGACGTGATAGCGCCTTTGTTTCAGCTTCACATAGTTGGGGAAATTCAGATGCAACGTGGGCAATAGGGCAATGATGCTGGCAGAGTTCTTCACCCATTGGCTTCTTAGTAACACTTGCTGCATAGCCCTGTTCAGTTAGAAATTGTGCGAGAACTTCGGTCTTATTGCTTTTCTTTTCCAGCGCAACCGTTGCTTTTCTTTCGATATCATCAGCGCGAGACTGGGCAAAGTTTGAAACTAAATGCTCGCCAGATTGCGCTGACATAAACTTCAGTGCAGCAACGGCTAAGTCATCATAAGAGTGTTCAAATTGTTCACGGCCTTTATCGCTCATAACAAATACTTTTGAAGGCCGACCTCTTCCACGATTTATCGCAGAGTGCGGTTCGCGTGCCTGTAGAACTCCATCTGCAACAAGTAAATCGAGGTGGCGACGAATGCCAGCCGGAGTCAGACCTAAACGCTGTCCTAGAACTGCAGCCGTTGATGGGCCATTTTCTAATATGGAACGCGCCACTAAGTCCCGGGTGCGAAGATCATCACCTGGAACTGGGCTTGTTTGGCCACTCATTTTCACAACAGTATTGTGTCGTAATTCGACACCTTCGGCCACTCGGCCCGCCTGGGTACCCGGTGGCCATAGGGTTGGGCCATGGCATCCAAGCGCGCGGCCCGAGCACTAAATCCCTTGTCCTTGGCCCTATTGGTTTCCCAAGCTGCCATCGTTGTAACCGGTGGAGCCGTTCGACTAACAGGCTCAGGCCTTGGCTGTCCCACATGGCCCGAGTGCACTCCAGGTTCATATTTTCCAGTTAAGAACCAAGCCGAGGGCACGCTGCATTCCTGGATTGAGTTTGGTAACCGCTTACTCACTTTTGTTCTGGCTATTTTTGCACTTGCCACATTGATCGCGGTATTTCGTGCGGGAAGAAAAGACCTACGCATACTTGCAGCTGGACAATTCCTAGGAATATTTGGCCAAGGAGTTCTCGGCGGAATTACCGTATTAACAAATCTCAATCCCCTTTCGGTCGCCAGCCACTTTCTGCTTTCAACAATTTTAATTGCTGCCGCAACTTCTCTTCACTCACGACGCAAAGCACCTGCAGTTAAAACCGGAGTGCATGGAGTTATTAGTAACTATTCAAAAATTCACGTTACGTGGACAGCCTTGGTAATCGTCTTAGGAACAATTGTTACTGCATCAGGTCCCCATGCCGGAGATGCTGATGTTCCGCGACTTGATTTAGCAATGCAAGAAATTGCACGTGTGCACTCAATTTCAGTAATTATCTTGATGCTCTTAACAATTGCCTTCTATCGCAGGAGGGAATTAACTGCGTTGACTAAACACCGCCTTGGTATTTTCTTTATCATTTCACTTGCTCAAGGAGCACTGGGGTATATTCAATATTTCCTCGGCGTTCCCGAGCTATTGGTAGGACTGCACATACTGGGAACAACTTTAGTTTGGATTGGCGCGTGGAGAATCTGGCTATCAGTTCAATTTAAGGCAAAGGAAATGGCACTATGAGTTCAATGTCTGATTGGTCAGAGATGGATGATCGCGTAGTTGCGCATGCTCGTGCCTTGGCAGCCGATGCGGTCCAAAAAGTTGGCAACGGTCACCCAGGTACTGCTATGTCCTTGGCCCCAGTTGCTTACACGCTCTTCCAACGCCACTTAGTTCATGACCCATCAGATCCACAGTGGGTAGGTCGAGATCGCTTTATTCTCTCTTGTGGTCACTCATCACTTACTCTCTACACTCAGCTTTTCTTAAGTGGTTACGGTCTTGAATTAAAGGATCTACAAGAATTTCGCACATGGGGTTCACTTACTCCAGGTCACCCTGAATTTGGTCACACTGCTGGCGTAGAAATGACAACTGGTCCTCTGGGTCAAGGAGTTGCTACTGCAGTTGGTATGGCTATGGCTGCTCGTTATGAGCGTGGACTACTTGATCCTGGCGCACCTGTAGGAACTTCCGTATTTGATCACAGCATCTGGGTCATTTGTTCTGATGGTGATTTGCAAGAAGGCGTAAGCGCCGAAGCATCATCTTTAGCTGGAACACAAGAGCTCGGCGCATTAAATGTTATTTATGATGACAATCGAATTTCGATTGAAGGCGATACGCATAATGCATTCACAGAAGATGTGTCTGCCCGATATCGCGCTTACGGCTGGCATGTAATTGATGTAGCAGCTGCTGCAAATGGAAGTGTAGATATCTCAGCCCTTGATGTTGCAATGGTTGCTGCCAAAAAAGAAACAACCAAGCCATCTCTTATTCGCATGAAATCAGTTATTGCTTGGCCAGCCCCTAAAGCTCAAGGAACTGCAGGCTCACATGGTTCTGCACTGGGCGATGAGGAAATTGCTGCAACTAAGGTGGCTTTAGGTTTAAATCCAGAAGAGAAGTTTGCAATGCCTGTAGATGTATTGGCACATGCTCGTTTGGTAAAGGATCGCGCAGCAAAAGTGCGCAAGGAGTGGAATACAAAGTTTGCGACTTGGCAATCAAGTAATCCAAAACAAGCAAAACTTTTAGAACGCCTGCGCACTAAAGCCTTGCCTGCTGGCTGGGATTCAGATATTCCAACCTTTGCACCAGGTAAAGATGTGGCTACTCGCGCAGCATCTGGACAAGTCATTAATGCAATTGCAAAGCATTTACCTGAGTCCT
>Ga0209299_1001325_pt1 | contig 13768 bp, 9 predicted proteins | sample S_140806_MF_Meta_FD_187326 | JGI IMG/M metagenome (GOLD analysis project Ga0209299, IMG submission 187326) | Freshwater microbial communities from Lake Simoncouche, Canada to study carbon cycling - S_140806_MF_MetaG (SPAdes) (version 2) | ecosystem: Environmental > Aquatic > Freshwater > Lake ...
CTTGGATCCACCCCCACCCGCGGCGCTGCAGGCGAGTGGATGCCCGCAGCGACATCGGAGCGATTGTGAAGAAGACTGGCGGAGCGCGGCAAAATGCTTCATTGTCAGCAAACTCTGATCTCCCGCGATCCCAAGCGCGGCCCTGCCATGACCAAGATTCCAGTCCCTTGGAGCCTCGCCTGGTGCGAGGACGGCGAACTGGCCCCCCAGGATCGCTTTGACCTCCTGCAGACCCTGATCTGCAGTGAAAACCTGGAGGTGCAGTCGGCCCTGATCGCTTCGATCGAGAGTCTTGCCTTGGCCGATCTCACGGTGGTGAGCACCGCCGCAGTGACAGGGATCTACTCCTGATCCTGCCGCTGATCCCCGAGGGCTTGCAACGGACCCATCACCTCAAGACCCGGGGCCCTCGCCCCGGGTTTCTTTAGATCGGAAACCGCTGGGCGGTGGCTTGCCGGCACTGGGAGCGGGCTGCCTCAATCCCACTTCCCATGCGGATGCTCTGCTCGACGCAGGTGCAGGCATAGCTGGCCATGCCGGCGGGGGGAACCTTGCCGACCTGGCTCATTTCGTTCTCGAAAGCTGACAGGCAGATCGCCTTGACGATGTCCCCAAGTCCCTTTGCCCGGGCCGGTGCGGTTGGGGCCATGCCCAGGGCAATGGTCAAGACCAGGGGAAGGAGGGCGGGTTTCATCGTGATCGGCGGGCGTCGTCTGGATGGGGCCCCGGGTTGGAAGATGAGGTTCAGGCGGGCAACCGCGAAATCCTCAGCTCTCTGTTCATCACCTTCAGGTTCCGCAGACCGTTGAACACGTCGTCGGGCATGCCTCGGGGAAGATCCACGGTGCTGTGGCTGTCGAAGATCCGGATCCGGCCGATCGAACGGCCGTTCAGACCAGCCTCATTGGCGATGGCACCCACGATGTTGCCGGGCTTCACCCGATCGCGCCAGCCCACCTCGATGCGAAAGCGCTCCATGTGGGCTTCCGGCGGTCCATCGGCCGGCTCGTTGCCACCGCCACGGGGTGTGCGGTCGCCGGGCCGGCCCCGCTCGCCATCACGGGGGCGGTCGCGATCGCGGGGATTGCGCGGTGTGCCCCAGTTCTCCTGACCCTCCAGCAGCAGCGGCTTGCCGCGCAGGCTCAGCTGCAGGGCGGCCAGGGCGAGGGCCTCGCCCGTGCAGTTCTGCTCCTGGGCCACCCGCTGCAGGATCTCCGCCATCAGGGCACGCTCCTCATCGCTGCCACTGGGACTTTCCAGCCGCTCCGTGAGCCGCTGCCGCATCAGGTCGAGGCGGTGCTGGTTGATCGTGGCGTTGGAAGGCACCTCCATCACTTCGATCGGCTGGGCTGTAGCCCGCTCCAATCCGCCGAGGAAGCGGCGCTCCCGGGGGGTGAGGAAAAGAATGGCGTCGCCGTTGCGGCCGGCCCTGCCGGTGCGGCCGATGCGATGCACGTAGGCCTCGCCGTCGAAGGGGATGTCGTAGTTGATGACCAGGCTGATGCGTTCTACATCGAGGCCGCGGGCAGCCACGTCGGTGGCCACCAGCACATCTACCCGGCCATCGCGCAGGCGCTCGATCGTGCGCTCCCGCAGGTTCTGGGGCACATCGCCGTTGAGCACCGCCACCTCGTAGCCGTGCTGTTCGAGCGATTCGGCCACCGTGAGGGTGATGGCCTTGGTGCGGGCGAAGATGATCGTGCCTTCACTGCGCTCGGCTTCGAGCACCCGTTCCAGCGCTTCGAGCTTCTGGGGTGCATTCACCATCAGATAGCGCTGGCGGATGCGGCGGCCGTCTGCGGCCTTGGTGCGGATGGTGATCTCGGCGGGATCGCGCAGGTATTTCTGGGAAATGCGGCGGATCTCGTTGGGCATGGTGGCGGAGAACAGCACCACCTGCCGCTCGGTTGGCAGCTGTTCGAGCACCCACTCCACGTCGTCGATGAAGCCCATGCGGAGCATCTCGTCGGCCTCGTCGAGCACTAGGGAGCGCAGCCCCGAGAGGTCGAGGGTGGATTGGCGCATGTGGTCCATCACCCGGCCGGGCGTGCCCACCACGATGTGCACGCCGCGCCGCAGCTGCTGAATCTGGTCGCGGAAATCGGCGCCGCCATAGATGGCCAGCACTTTCACGCCCCGCAGGCGGGCGGCGTAGGAGGTGATCGCCTCGGCGACTTGCAGGGCGAGCTCGCGGGTGGGGGTGAGCACCAGCACCTGGGGGGTGCGCTGGCTCAGGTCGAGGCGCTCCAGCAGGGGCAGGCCAAAGGCCGCCGTCTTGCCAGTGCCGGTCTGGGCCTGGCCCACCAGGTCGCGGCCGAGCAGGAGCTCGGGGATGGCGGCCTTCTGGATCGGTGAGGGTTCACGGAATCCCAGGGCGTCGAGGCCCTCAAGCAGCTCCCGGCCTAGGCCGAAGCAGGCGAAGCCTGGGGCGGGAAGGGAGTCGTCGCCGGTTTCCGGTGTTTCCTGCACCACTTGCTGGCTTTCCAGCTCCTCTGTCTGGTTCAGGGCTGGGTCCTGCTCGGAAAGAACTAGGTCCGGCGCGGAGACTCCCGCCTCAAGCGGTTCGTTGTTCTGGTTGTCGCCCCCGTCGTCAGGAGCTGCAAGACCAGCTTCGTTGGCCGTGGTCTCAAGATCAGCAGCGAATGTGGTCGCAGCGGGGTGGGTGGCACCGATTGCGGTGCCGCCTTCAAGGGTCTGGGTCAAGGTGAGGCCTGGGTGAATCCTTCATCCGCAGGCCGGCAGCGACCCATTGGTGAATGCCGGATGGACCAATGCCAGCCCGGACTCCCGCCGCCTTGCCTTTGTTCAAAGGTTGTTTCAACAACTTACCACCCTGCCGTAATCATCCTCAACACGCTCGATGTCGTCTTCCCGGAGTTCATCGCCCCGCTGCACCTCCACGATCAGCAGCCCATCAGCGCCGGCGCTGGCGCGGTGGATGGCCCCGACCGGCACAAAGAGCGTTGTTCCCGGCTGGGCCGCAAGGGTCTCATCGCCGCACTCCAGCTCCCCGTGGCCGGACACCACCACCCAGTGCTCGCTGCGGTGGTGATGCCGCTGCAGGCTGATGCGGCAGTGGGGGGAGATCCACAGACGCTTCACGGCGTAGCCGCCCCCACCGTCTTGAGGGCTTGATGGCGCCGCAAAGGTCAGGGTCTCGAACCATCCCCAGGGACGCTCTACCTGCAGGGCTGGCGCCGGGGAGCCGGGGGGCCCGTGGTCGCGGGGGGAGCCGTTTGCGGCGGTGAAAGAGGGGGCGGACATCGACAAGGCCTCTGGGCCGGGGCCAGAAGCTGAGTTTGGCCAGGGCGTTGCAGCGCCGCAAGCTTGGATCCGGCCCTCTGGCCACAATCAGCTCGAGGTGATCAGTTCTTGGTGACCAGCTCGGCCCGCTCCCGGGCCCGGGTGAGGGCGGTGTAGAGCAGTCGCCCATCCGGCTCGGTATCGCCCAGCAGCACGATCACCTCCGCGGCTTCGCTGCCCTGGGCCTTGTGCACCGTGAGCGCCAGGGCGGGTTCGGCGGCACCGGCCAGCTGGGCTGGGTGGACCCATAGCGGTTCCTCCGCGCCGAAGAGGATCTGGCGGTCGACGCTGTCCGCTCTGCCCACCAGCACCCCCACATCACCGTTTGCCAGGCCCAGCTCCGGCAGGTTGCGGGTGCAGAGCACCGGCAGGCCCTCGGGCCAGGCGGCGGCAGGGGCGTCGGCCGCCCCGCCCAGCAGGGTGCGGTGGATTCCCTCCACTCCCCAGGGCCCGCGGCGCCGGGGGGTGAGCACCAGCAGCCGGTCGCGCTCCACCAGCAGGCGCCGCCAGTCGCCGGACCGCTCGGGCCGGCAGCCGGCCGCCAGGCCTGCCAGGGCCTTGAGGTGTGTCTCTAGCCGCGCCACCACTGCCGGCGGCAGCCGCCCGCCGCTTGCTTGCCTCCAGGCCAGGTTGTCGCTGGGTTTGAGGCGCTCCAGTTGGGGGCGGATCATCTCTAGGGAGCTTGCGGCAGCCCCGCCGATACGGCGATCCAGGCTGGTGCGCAGGGCGGCGGCCACCGCTGCGATGGCGCCATCGTTGCGGTAGGTGGTGGTGAGGGTGATCGCGGCGCCGCCGAGGCCGGCCTGGAGTTCCGGCTGCTGCAAGTCCAGCAGCACGGCCCCCGGCGCGATCGGAGGCAGCTGGGCCGGATCCCCCACCAGCACCAGCCGGGCGCTGGTGGGGAGGGCATCTAGCAGGGCCGCCATCAGCGCCAGATCCACCATCGACACCTCATCCACCACCAGCAGGTCGAGGGGCAGGGGGTGGAGGCTGTTGCGGGCGAAATGGTCGCCGCGGCTCTCGAGTAGGCGGTGCAGGGTGCCGCAGGGGTGCTGCCCACCGGTGGCGGCCCGCAGACGGGCGGCGGCCTTGCCGGTGGGTGCCGCCAGGTGAATGCGGGTGGAGGGATCCCGTTCGAGCACCGCCGCGAGCATGCGGGCCACGGTGCTGGTCTTGCCGGTGCCCGGGCCGCCCTGGAGCAGCACCAATCGATGGGCCAGCACCGCCTCGACCGCCTGGCGCTGGCGTTGATCGGGGGCTGGCCTGGGCGGTTCGCTCTTGCTGCTATCCGGCAAGGAGGCTGCGTTGGCGGTCGACGTTGCGTTGGCCGTGGCAGCGGTGACGTCAGGACCCACCCGCTCCAGCAGGGCGGCCAGCACCGCCTGGCGGAGGTCGTGCCAGCGGCGCCAGCTCACCCGGCCCGCTTCGATCACCAGGGGGCCATCGGGGTCTTCGGCTAGGGCCATGGCGGCCGTTGCACTGTTCGCCAGCTCCGCTGGCAGGGGGATGAAAAGCTTGCCTTGTTCCAGGGCGGTCACCAGATCGGCGATCACCGCGGCCAGGGCCGGTGGCGCCCCTTCGCCGTAGAGCCGCGGCAACGCCTCCGCCAGGGCCGCCTGGAGGGGCTCCAGCCAGGCGGGTTGTTCCCTTTCCCGAGGCGAGGAGGCCATCAGGATCCTTCCTCCTGCTTCCTATTGCCCCTGCCCAGGGCCCGATCCAGCGCCAGGATCCGCCCCAGTGGTGGGCGCTCGACCACCATGCCCGGAACCGCCCCAGGCAGGGCGGCTTTGCCCTCCGCTCCCGGCGTTCCGCGCAGGAACACGTAGGAGTAGCCCCCCAGATGCACCTTCGGGTCATAGCCGCCGAGGCGCCAGCCCAGGTATCGGTGCAGGGCCACCAGGTAGAGATGGGCCTGGAGCGGGTAGTGGCTTGCTGCCATGAGGGCCGCCATCGCTGCCTGGCTGTAGTGGCGGGGACCGCAGGCCAAGGGCTGGCCATTGTCATCGCGCTGACCCAGCCAGTTGCTCTTCCAATCGGCCACCCACCAGCGCCCGTCGCCCCCGGCCGGTTCCGGCCCGGCCGGTTCCGGATCGGCCCGGAACACCAGGTCGATCGAGCCGGTGAGGAAGCCGCTGCTGTCGATCGGAAGCTGGGCCAGGCTGGCGGCGTAGTCGACGCCGAACAGGCCGCCTGGGTGGTTGGCGAAGGCGGCGGCCAGATCAGCGGCTCGCACCCGCTCGAGGGTGAGGTCGAAATTCATCTCGTGCAGGCGGCGGGAGGCCGCCAGATCCGCCACCCGCAGCCCCTGCAGCGGACCGCCAAAGGGGGTGGTGCGCATCTGCTCGAGACCCTCCAGCAGCCCATCCGGCGATTCCCGCTCCAGGCCGGCCCGCCGCAGCTCGCGCTCCACCAGGTCGGTGGCCTCCGGAGCTGCCTGGAACCCGCTGGTGAGTTCGACGCGCTCCAGGATCCGGTGCAGGCAGTCGCCGGCGGCGGCACCGCGGGGGAAGGTGGCCAGGGGGCCTTGGTCGGGCCAGGCCAACGCGCTGTTCTCTCCACTCTGGTTCTCCTCTTCTGGCGCTGGCTGGAGGCTGGTTGACCCCCCGGCCTTTGGTTTGCCACCGTTTGATTGTTGACCGCTTGAGCCGTTGTGGCTCCTCCCGGCCGGAGCCGGAGGGAGATCGTGTTGAGCGGGCTTCCCATCCAGGGGTACCCCGCCGCTTTCCTCAGCGGGGGCGTCCGGGTCCAGGGTGTCCCGTCCCTCCTCCAGGGCCGCAGGCGCCAGAGCCGCGTGACTGCCCTGAGTCCAGCTGGTGTAGCTGCTGCGGCCCCAGCGGCTGTCGAGGCGGCGCTGGGGGACGGGCCCGGCGGCCAGCTCCTGAAGCGGGGGCGTTGGGCGCCGTGGCGGCGTGTCGGGGACGGGGGGAGGATCGAGCAAACGGATCGGCAGGGCCCGTTCGCTGATGGCCTGCTCCAGCCGTTCCCGCCAGATCGCTGGCGTGATGGTGGCCAGGCTGTCCTCGTCCAGCTCCGGCAGCGCTTCATCGGCGAACAGCCACGGGAAGAGGGGGTTGCACTGCTGATCGCGGGCCGGGCCCCAGGCCAGCACGAGCCGATGCCGCGCCCGGGTGAGGGCCACATAGGCCAGCCGCTCCCGCTCCTGCTCCTCGGCGCTGCGCTGCTGCCGATCGGCCTGGTGACCAGGGCCCCAGCCACTGTGCAGGTGAAGATCGAGGTGGGGGCCGTCGGAGCCCGGGGGGTGCCAGCGGCGGCCGATCCGGCCCGGTCCGCGCCCCCCTCCCGAGCCCGATTCCCACAGGTAGGGACAGATCACCACCGGAAATTCCAGGCCCTTGCTGCGGTGGATCGTGACCACCGCCACCGCACCATCGGCCCGGTCACTGTGGGCCTGGTGCTCCTCCGGCACCACCCGCTCCTCCGCCAGCCGCAGCCGGCGCAGCCAGTCGGCCGCGGCCGCGGCACCCAGTTGCTCGCCGTGGAGATGCTCCTGCACCAGCTGGGCCACCTGCTGCAGGTCCGCCAGCAGCCGCCCGCCCCAGGCAAGGCGCGCCAGGGTGTCGGCCGCCAGCCAGTCGGCGAGCACCCCCAGCAGGCCCCGACGCGGCAGCTGGCGGGCCAGGCCATCAAGCCTGCCCGCCAGGGCGCTCCAGGTGGCCGAATCGGTGGCCGCGATCCGCTCGGCACTCCAGCCCTGCAGGGGTGAGGCGGCCAACAGCCGCAGCCGGTTGGGGTCGGCCGGATCGGCCAGGGCATCGAGGAAGCGCTGCAGGGCCGTGGCTGCGGTGGTTTCGAACACATCCGCCTTACTCACCAGCCGGCTGGCGATGCCACGGCGCTCCAGGGCCTGGCGCAGTTGCTCCGCCTGGCGGTGATGATTCACCAGTAGGCAGTAATCGGCGGCCTCCAGGGTGCGTTCCGTTCCCCTGTCGACCACCCGCAGCTCCGCGGCGAGCAGCCCTTCCACCGAGCTGGCGATCCAGGCTGGCAGCCGGGCTTCCAGCTCGGTGCGGCTCGGGGGGGTCGGGTCGGCCGGATCCTCGGGGCCGAGCCAGAGCAGGTCGATCGGTGGACCTTGAGGTCCCTGGCGGCTGGCCTTGGCGTTCACAGGCGGCACCGCCAGCTTCGAGCGCGGCAGGCCGGTGCCATGAGGCCGTTGAAGCTTTCGATCAGGGCCGCCGTGGAGCGGAAGTTGTCCACCAGCTCCCAGGGTTCGCCGGCCTGGCGGCTGGCGGCGCGGTAAGTGTCGAGGTCGCCGCCGCGGAAGCGGTAGATCGCCTGCTTGGGGTCGCCCACCAGCACCAGGGGATGGAGGCCCTGGCCGAAGGCCCGCCGCAGGATGCGCCACTGGATCGGGTCGGTGTCCTGGAACTCATCGACCAGGGCGGCGCGGTAGCGCCGGGCCACCGCCTCCAGCAGCGGGCTGGCGATGGCGTCGTCGGGTCCCGGATCGAGCCGCTCGAGCAGCTGGGAGAAGGTGGTCATTCCCCGCCGCTCCCTGCGGCGCACCAGCTCGGCGCGGCCCCAGTGGCAGGCGTGCAGCAGCACCAGTTCGGCCGAACCGTCCACCAGCTCCGCCACGGCCCGCAGCAGGGGTTCCTGGAGCAGGCGCTGGGGTTGCTGGCCCTCGAGTTTGCGGGCCATGCGGCAGAAGCTGCCGGGGTGGAAGTAGCCGCTGAGCAGAACGTGATTCCGCACCGCCTCGTAGTCGCCTTGCGTGGGCTGAGTGGCGATCCAATCGTTGAGCTCGGCCACCCGATCCTTGGTGTGTCGGGTCGCATAAGGCTGGATCCTGGGCGCTTTGCCATCCGGCGTCCGCTGGCTGCTCCATTGCGCCGCCGTGCTGCAGAACTCCTTGACCAGGGCCTCCCCCCGCTCCTGCCACTGGGCCAGAAAATCCTCCCAGCGCTGGCGGAAGGTTGTCGGTAGGACCTCGCCCAGGGGTGTCTCTAGGCACCAGCCGGTTGGCAGCGGATCGAGCCTCAGGGCCGGATCGCCATCGAGGCTGGTGAGCAGGGATTCGAGCAACGTGGGCTCGATCCGGGCGTCCAGCAGGCCCGCCACCAGGTGCACAGGTAGGGGCAGCACCTGCTGCTGCCAGTAGTCGTGAACAACCTGGGCCACGAGGCCGTCGCTCTGGGTTTCGATCCGCAAGTCCGGCGCACAGCCGGCCTCCAGGGCATGGCGTTGCAGGGTGCGGCGGCAGAAGCCGTGGATCGTGGTGATGTCGGCGGCGCCCAGCTCCTCGAGGGCCAGCAGCAGGCGGCCGCGCAGCAGGGCCGGCTCCTGCCCTGCCTCCTCCGACCCCAGCTTCTCCAGCCAGGCCGCGAGGGTGGCATCCAGCGCGGGGGGCATGGTGACCGCCGGGTCGTGCGGGGCCCTGCTCTCCAGCGCCGTCAGGGCTGCCTGCAGCCGGGTGGCGATCCGATCCTGCAGCTCCGCAGCGGCGGCCTCGGTGTAGGTCACCACCAGCAACTCCCGCAGGGGCCAGCCCTTCTCCGCCACCAACCGCAGCACCAGATGGGCCAGGGCGAAGGTCTTGCCGGTGCCGGCACTGGCCTCAAGCAGGTGCAGGCCTGGGGTGAGGGGAAAGCCGTTGGCGTCGAAGCGGGCCATCAGCGTTGTCCCCCCGGTTTCTGCTTCGGCTCCAGGGCCGCCTGGATCGGTTCGAACAGCTCCAGGGCCAACGCCGCGAACGGCCCCTCCAGCAGGTCTCCCACCGGCAGCTCCCCTCCGAAGCAGGCCTCCATCTCGGGCCGCTCCCGCTCGCCGCGGCTCTGGTGACCTCCCTCCCACTCCCGTTGAGCCGCCGCCAGGCCCGAGCTGCCCTTCCGCTCCTGTTCCCACCAGCTCCAGCCGGTGCGCGGCGGCACGGGCCAGCACACCTGACGCCACTGATCACGAAGGTCGGCCAGCCGCTCCAGCTCACGCCGGGCCGCTTCTGGATCCGGGGCATTCAGGGTGGTGGCAGCGATCCGATCCCCCTTGTCCCGGGCCAGCAGCACGCCGCGCTCCGGCAGACGGCCCTGGCTCGGGCCGGCGGCCGCGGCGAGAACCAACTGGAGCCACAGATCCAGCAGCTGGATTGGACCTCCCCTGGCCCAGTGCGTCACCAGCACCGAGTCCCCCTGCCAGCGTTGCGCGCTACGCCAGGCTCCCCAGACCACCTCGCCTTGCCAGGGCGCTCCGAGGGCGGCGGCCTGGCCCTGGAGGTCCCGGCGGCGGGTGTCCAGGTGGCGGGCCTCCAAGATGGCGGCGCTGCTCGGGGGGAGGATCCCTTGGCCGCGGCACCGCTCCAGCCAGTCGGTGTCCTGCTGAGCGTTGTCGGCGTCGATCGCGAGGCTGCGCAGCAGGCTTGAGCGTTCCCGCTCCCCCAGGCTGAGGGCTTCGAGATCTTCGGGGCTGCGCTCCCACTCCGAGGGCCGCAGTCCCAGGTCCCGTAGCCACTGCCGCTGGGGGGCCATCAGCCAGTCACGCAGGTCGTCGAACGGTTCGGCGGCAGGGGCGGCGTCGCTTTGGGGGCCGGCGGGCATGGGGCGCCGCAGCAGCGGTGCCGTGCCCTTGGCCCCCGGTTCGTCGAGCAGGCGGCGGGCCGCCAGCTGGCGCCGGTCGCAGCTGGCTGGGGGGCGCCCCCCCTTGGGCAGGAAATTCGCCCGCTCCAGCGGGCTGGCGGCGTGGTCCACCACAAGTCTCCGGATCCAGTGGTCGGCCGAGCATCCAGAGCCGTCCTGGGCCGCCAGGGCCAGGTTTGCGCCGAGCCAGTCCAGCCACTGACGCACCGGGGCCGCCGGTTGGAGCGCCTCGCCGCGGCGGTCGTCACGGCAGTTCCAGGTGATCAGGAGGTGGCTGCGGGCCGAGAGCAGGGCCTCCAGGAGCACGTAGCGATCCTGGTCCGCGGGGTTGGGATCCCCTAGGCGGCGGCGCTGTTCCAGCAAATGGAAGCCGGGTCGCACCCCGGCGCGGGGAAACACCCCGGCATCCAGGCCCATTAGCACGATCACGCGGTGGGGGATGGCCCGCATCGGTTCGAGGGCGCTGATCGTGAGCGCCCCGCTGCGATGGCCAAAGCGGCCGCTGCCGGCGGCCAGGGCCTCCTGCAGCACCGCCGCCGCCACCGGCGCCTCCAGCTGCAGGGGCGATTCCCCCGCCAGCTCCCGCCAGCTCTCGAGGGCGGCGAGCAGCTCGGGCAGTTCGGCGGCGGAGCTCCCGCCATCGCCGAAGAGGTCGGCTAGGAGAAGCCGCAGCCGTTCCGCCCAGGCCACGGGGGTCGCGGGCTGACCCAGCTCCTGCAACCAGTAGCGCAGCCGGGTGAGCAGGTGGAGCCAGCGGCCGCTGAGCTCCAGTGGAGCCCCGCTGGCGGCTGGCGCGGTGGGGGCTTCGGTTCCCGGCGCCAGTCCCGCGCTGATGGGGAGCACCAGCCCCAGCAGCAACCGGTCGATCGTCCAGCTGAGGGAATGGGTGGGGTCGCCGCCGCGATCCCGGCCGTCGAGCCCCCAGCGGAAACCCGTGCGCTGCAGCAGGTCGTGGAGTCGGCCGCCCTCCTCCGCCGTGAGGCTGAACCGCTCCAGGAGGGCGCTGCAGGCCAGCACCCCCTCCAGACCCGAGGCCGTGAGCCGGGCGCCACCGAGCTGGAGCAGGGCCAGCAGGCTGCGGCCGATTCCCCCCTCGGCCTGCTGGCTCCGGTCCGTGAGCCGCCAGGGAATCGACACGCCGGTGGCCTCGCTGTCGCCGAACACGGCGCCCACCAAGGGCGCGAGGCGATCCACCTGGGGGGTCATCACCAGGATGTCGCGGGGCTCCAGGCTGGGGTCGGCGGCCATCAGCTGCAGCAGCCGGTCGCGAACGATCTGCACCTGCCGGAGAGCACCGGGGCAGGCATGGAATTCCAGGGAGTGGTCGGCTTCGCCCCAGCGCATCGCCTTGGGGAGTGCCCCTGCGGCCAGCTGATCCTGAAGCTGGTGCAGCAGGGGGGGAGCATCCGGCCCCAGGGTCGAGGTGGAGCGCAGGAACAGATCCTCCTCCCTCCAGGTTCCGAACTGCACCTCACCGGTGCCCTCCAGCAGCTGCTGGAATTCGGCCCCGAGCCGGCCGAAGCGGGCCTCTAAGGGAGGCGCCTGCAGCAGCCAGTCGGTGTCGAGGGGATCGGCCAGGGCGAGGGCATCGCTGAGGCGAAGCCGGCGGGCGGAGCAGCGTTCCCAGAGGTCCGGACAGGGGGTGAGCAGGTAGAGGTCCACGGGTTGGCGGCCGCTCAGGGCCTGCAGCAACCGCACCTGCACCGGGGCCAGGCTGCTCAGGCCGAACAGCCGTAGGGGCGGCAGCGCCGGATCCGGCGGCAGGTGCCGCAGCCGCTCGATCGCCCGTTCCACCCGCAGGCTGAAGGGTTCCCGCCCCAGCCGCCCGCGCAACTCGCGGTAGAGGAGGGGTTGCCAGAGCTGGCTGGCGGGCAGGGGTTCGGCCCCGGTCTCCTGGTTCTGCCCGGCTTCCCAGGCCCGCAGCAGGTCGGGGCGATAGAGGGCGTAATCGTCGAAGGCGTCCGCGATGGCGCGGGCCAGGGTCCAGGTGTCGAGCCGGAGCTGGCGGGTGGGATCCCGCTCCCGCAGCCAGCGCCGCAGGGGTTCCCCCTCGGCGGCGGTCGCCACCCCTGGCAGCAGAGGCAGCACGCTCCACACCAGCCGTTCGGCCCGCCAGGGATCGATTCCCTCCTGGTGACCGATTGGCGGTTCGCTGGCGGGCTCGGCGGCGGGTTCCGGCCCCGCTTCGTGGTCGGCTTCCGCCAGGATCCCATCGACGATCCCGCGCAGGTGGGTACCGGGGAAGGGAAAGCGCAGGTTGGCGGCCACGCCGCCCAGTTCCATCGCCAACCGTTCTCCCAGCCAGCGGCTGGTGGGCCAGGTGTTCACCACCACCTCCACCGGGGTGAAGGGATCGGGTGGAGCGAGGCGCAGCAGCGTTCCCAGCAGTTCGGCCAGAACCTCGGCCCGGTTGCTGCGGTAGAGGGTCAGCACGGCCGAGGGGCTCAACCGATTGCGCTGAGCCGCCGGGGGGCAAACGAAGGCACTCTCGGTCCATCCACCTTCTCCGTGCGGCCGGTTTCCGGGCAGAAGGCGGTGAGCTGGCCGCCGTAGCAGGCGCCGGTGTCGATCAACACGATGGATTCGTTGTAGCCGATGCGGCGCACCCCGGGGCCGGGCGTGTGGCCCACCACCACCTTGCCGAAGCGTCCGTCATAGGCCTGCCAGAAGGCGAGCCGGATCGAGAGGTGGGGCAGCCAGGTGTTCGGATCGAAGCCGGCGTGGGTGGCCACCCAGCCGTCTCCCCAATAGGCCAGTGGCAGGCTCCCGAGGCGTTCCTGCCAGGCTCGGCAACCACGGTCGCCGAGTTGTCGGTAGGTGTCGCAGCCTGCCAGGGCCCGCAGCGCATGCCAGTCGTCCCGCCGCAGATCGGCCAGCAGCGCCGCTTCGTGGTTGCCCCGCAGCCACACGGCCCGGCCCCGCTCCACCAAGTCCCAGGCCAGATCCATGGCCGTTTCGATGTGGGGGCCCCGATTGATCAGATCACCACAAAAAATCAGACGGTCTGCCGATGGCAGCTTGGCGACCAGGCTGGTGAGGGCCTCGGCGCAACCGTGAATGTCCCCGATCACCCAGTGGTGTGGCGGACTGGAGTGGGGGGTCATCAGAACGATGCTTCGCTGCCAGTCTTGCCCGTTACCCCCCGATCTGTCAGCCCCGGCACCCCGCCCGGTCGCCGGCATGACGATTTAATCGTGGCGCAGCACACCTTAACTGTGGCGCAACACACCCGCCTGAGCCTCGATTCATGGTGGAAAACGCTGATACGGTGCCGCCAGTGTGGGGCGATGCCGATGGATCCAGCGACGCTGCCGGTGGGCCAGCGGGTGGCGCTGCTGGTGAAGGCCCTGAGTGGTGCCAAACGCACCAATGAAGCCCTGGCTCGCTGCTCTGATGGCGACGGGATGGTGGAGGTGCTGCTGGATGCCTCGCGCAAGCTGGGGCTCGGTCTCAGCCGCCTTGACCTGCTGGAGACCCCCCCGATCCGTGACTGGATCTGGTGGAAGAACAAGGAGGCCCTGCTCACCATCGGCGACAACAAACCCCGCTACCAGCAGGATGGCGGCCAGGGGCGTCCAGCCCCTTCACTCCCCGACCCCGCTGATGGCGAGGCGGGCGAAGCGGCGGGCCGCAAGCGGTTCTTCGGGCTGTTCTGAGGCCCATCAGGCTGCCCCGGCCAGGGCGTCGGGGATGGTGGCGGAGGGCGCCTCAAACTGGCCTCGAGCCACGAACTCCAGTCGCAGCTTCAGGAAGGTGATGAACTTTTCATCGGTGGAGACCACCGCCGCCGCCGGCCGCGGCACCGAGCCGGCAACGGCGGCGAGCTCCCCAGCCTCCAGAAAGAGGGGCCGCCGCACCAGCCAGAAATCGATCGC
>Ga0209299_1001329_pt1 | contig 13747 bp, 13 predicted proteins | sample S_140806_MF_Meta_FD_187326 | JGI IMG/M metagenome (GOLD analysis project Ga0209299, IMG submission 187326) | Freshwater microbial communities from Lake Simoncouche, Canada to study carbon cycling - S_140806_MF_MetaG (SPAdes) (version 2) | ecosystem: Environmental > Aquatic > Freshwater > Lake ...
AGAAGATAGAGCATTTATGTCAGAAGCTGCTCCAATGAACAGCACTGATGCAACTTCTATACAGAATTGGGATCCAATCCTAATTTCTTTAGTAAGAAGAGCAATGCCAAATCTTATTGCATACGACATAGCTGGCGTACAGCCAATGACTGGTCCAACAGGACTAATCTTCGCTATGAGAGCAAAATATCAATCACAGGCGTCAAGCGCAGAAGCATTATTTGATGCTGCTGATACTGATTACTCTGGAAGAAACAAAGCTGGTTCAGCTACAGGTGGTTTTTCAACTACTGCTGATTCAGGAACAAATCCTGCATTGTTAAATGACAGCCCTGCTGGCACTTATACAACTGGAGTAGGAATGTCAACTGCTGCTGCTGAAGCACTAGGTGATTCTTCTGCTAATAGCTTTGCTGAAATGGCATTTTCAATCGAGAAATCGACTGTAACTGCTAAATCAAGAGCCCTTAAAGCTGAATACACTATGGAACTTGCTCAAGACTTAAAAGCAATCCACGGTTTAGATGCTGAAACAGAACTTGCAAACATTCTATCTGCTGAAATCCTTGCGGAAATCAATAGAGAAGTTGTAAGAACTATTTACATCAATTCAGAAAAAGGTGCTGTTGCTGGTACTACAACGTCTGGTATATTTGACTTAGATACTGACTCAAACGGAAGATGGTCTGTTGAGAGATTCAAAGGTCTTATGTTCCAAGTTGAAAGAGAAGCAAACACAATCGCACAAAGAACACGTAGAGGAAAAGGTAACATTCTGATAACTTCTTCAGATGTTGCGTCTGCTCTACAAATGGCTGGTGTATTAGATTACACTCCAGCGTTAAACAACAATTTAAATGTTGATGACACTGGTAACACTTTTGCTGGAATATTAAATGGTAGATATAAAGTTTATATCGATCCGTATTCTGCAAATGCAAATACAGCTAAACAATTCTTCGTTGTAGGATATAAAGGTACATCACAGTATGATGCCGGAATATTCTATTGTCCATACGTTCCATTACAAATGGTGAGAGCTGTTGGTCAAGACTCGTTCCAACCAAAAATTGGTTTCAAAACACGTTACGGAATCCAAGCAAATCCATTTGCTGAAGCTGGCGCTACAGACGCTAACGCAGCTATCAATGGTGCTGGTTCTGCTAACGCAAACAGATACTACAGAAAAGTTCAAGTTATTAACTTGATGTAATATCAGTTTGTTCTTTGAACAAATGATTAAAAAGGAGGGCCTAAAAAACCCTCCTTTTTTTATGCCTAAATATTAATATGACAGTTACAAACTCATATTCAAGACAACCTACAAAATTGGACTATGCTAGTCCTACACAATTTAAATTTAATATTATTAAGTTACCAAAAGTAGAATACTTTTGTACAGCTATTAATATTCCTGGTATCAGTATTAACTATGTAGAACAACAAACACCTTTAAAAGATATACCAATGCCTGGTGAAAAACTTAAATATGGCGATTTGCAAATGTCATTTATTGTAGATGAAAATTTAGAAAACTATCAAGAAATTCACGGTTGGTTGGTTGGACTAGGATTTCCTGATGGATACAGCGATTATGATACACTAATGCAAGCAGGAAAAGATAGATTTCCAACAAGCAAATCAGAAGTGAGTAGAGAGATAGGAAAAATAAGATACCCTGCTCCATCACAAGGGGCCGCAATGTCCGATGCAACCCTATTGATACTTACAAACAAGAACAATCCTGTAGTAGAAGTAAGATTTAAAGATGTATTTCCTATTAGTTTAGGAGGATTACAGTACAATCAACAGGCCACTGATGTTAATTATCTAACTGTTGATGTTGTTTTTAAATATTGTATATACAATTTTGCAAGTATAAATTCACCAACATTAACAAAGGTTACCACCTAGACTTGATTTTTAAATAGTTTTGTGATATAATTATATTATGGATTTAGAACAATTACAATTAGAAGCAGACAAAGACCTTAAAATTAATGATACTGAATTAGATTTAGAATCATTAAAGACTCCACAATTACATAACAAGTATATGAAACATTATACTAAGTTTAAATTACTTCTTACACGTACTGAAGATGAGTTAAGAACTATTAAACGTGATAAGTGGGAGTATTATACTGGTAAGGCCGACCCTAGTGTGTATCAGGCCAAACCTTTTGATTTAAAAATTATGCGAACTGATATTGACAAATATTTAGAAGCAGATGTTGATATACAAAAATTATCACAAAAGGTGGCCTATTTAATTACAGTTGTGGATTTTTTAGATAGAACATTACGAGTTGTCGTTAACAGAACATACACTATAAAAAATGCCATAGAGTGGCGTAGATTTACAAGTGGTGCTGTATAATGTACTTAGAAAATAATCATTGTATTTCTAATGGATATTTTGATAGAAAATACTGTGATGAAATTATTTCTCAAGCCGAAACATCTAAACTTCATATGGCCAAGGTGCAAGATGGTTTAGATATAAACAGAAAATCAAAAATTACTTGGTTAACAAATGATAAATTAAATAAAGACATAAACGAAATTATTTTAGATCATAATAAAAAGGCCAAATGGAATTTTGTTTTAAAAGAGTTTGAACCACTGCAATATACAGTTTATGAAACAAATGACCATTATGATTGGCATATAGATAGTCATAGTAAACCATACCCTAATGGTTATATAAGAAAAATAAGTTTTACATTATGTTTAAATGAAGATTATGAAGGAGGCGAATTTGAAATATCTAAACCAAATCCAAAACCAGAAAAACATATTAATACTAAGTTTAACGATAAGTTTACATTAGGAACAGTTATATCATTTCCATCTTTTGTTTGGCATAAAGTAAATCCTGTCACAAGTGGAACAAGAAAAGTATTAGTAGGTTGGTCAGTAGGTACTCAATTTATTTAATACGTATGACCCTCACAAAATATATTATCATAGATAAGAAAAACGAAGTCTATCTTAAAATAGAAGCTGATGATTCTATACGTAGAGATTTAGGTGAGTATTTTACCTTTGAAGTTCCTGGTTTTAGATTTACACCTCAATTTAGAAATAGAGTATGGGACGGTAAGATAAGATTATTTTCTTATGCAACTGGCCAGATTTATGCCGGTTTATATCCTTATATTGTTAAATGGTGTGAAGATAATAAAATACAAGTTGTTGATGGTGCAAAGATAAAAGATATATCTGTAGATGAAACATTAGTAAATAAATTTATAACTAATTTAAAAGTGCCAATGGAGTTAAGAGATTATCAGAAACAAGCCTTTATTCACTCTTTACAAAAGAATCGTTGTTTATTATTATCGCCTACGGCTTCTGGTAAGTCTTTGATAGTTTATCTATTAGTAAGATTTAATCTATTAAGATTAAAAGAAAAAACAAATAATAAAATATTAATTATCGTTCCTACTACTTCTTTAGTAGAACAGTTGTATAAAGATTTTGAAGATTATGGTTGGAATCCTGATAAGTATGTACACAAAATTTACCAAGGTCACGAGAAAGAAACAAATAAGAATGTAGTTATTTCTACTTGGCAATCAATATATAACTTACCTAAAAAATGGTTTAAATCTTTTGGTATGGTCATTGGTGATGAATGTCATTTATTTAAGGCCGTTTCTTTAAGTAAGATTATGACTAAACTAGAAGATTGTAAATATAGGATAGGTCTTACAGGTACTTTAGATGGTACTAAGACGAACAAATTGGTATTAGAAGGACTGTTTGGTGTCGTTAATAAGGTCACATCAACTTCTGAATTACAAGAAAAGAAACAACTGGCCGATTTAAAAATTATATGTTTAATACTTCAACACGATAAAAATTCTAAACACTTTTTAAAAGATAAGAGTTACCAAGAAGAAATGGATTTTCTTGTATCAAATGAAAGAAGAAATAAGTATATTCGCAATCTATGTTTAAATTTACAAGGTAATTCTTTAGTGTTGTTTCAATACGTAGAAAAACACGGTGTTATATTAAAACAACTCATAGAGAATAAAGCTGAAGATAAAAAAATATTTTTCGTTTATGGTGGTGTAGAAGCCGAAGAAAGAGAAAAGATAAGATTTATAACTGAGAAATCAGATAACGCAATTATAATCGCCAGTTACGGAACGTTTAGTACTGGTATTAATATAAGAAATTTACATAATATAGTTTTTGCATCGCCGTCAAAATCTCGTATTCGTAATTTACAATCTATTGGTCGTGGCCTTCGTTTGAAAGATAATAATTCTTCTGCTACTCTTTATGATATATCAGACGATCTAAGTTATAATGGTAAAGAAAACTATACTCTACAACACTTTAGAGAAAGAATAAATATATACACAAGCGAAAACTTTAACTACGAAATACATAACATAGAATTAAACAATGGAACAGATAAGAATAATAAAACTAATTAACGGTGATGACATTGTTTGCCGTCTGGCTAAAGATCAATTGCCAGAGAAGTCTACTCTATTACGTATTGATAGGCCGTTACAAATTAAATACATATCTCAATTAACAGCAAGAGGTCTTAAAGATTATATCGCATTAATTAAATGGACAGCCTATACTAATGATACAATAATATCTATACCGAAAGATAAGATTATGACTATAACAATGGCCACCGAAGAAATGACCAAAAGTTATTTAGATGTGGCTTTGAAATATGATAGAATACAAGTGCCGAAACAAGGTGATTATGAACCTGAACAATTAAATAAGGAAGATAATGATGAATTTAATGAACTGTGGGACGATTTTAGAGATACTAGGAAAACACTCCACTAGTCTGGAGAATCTTTTATCAAAGAGGCAACACCCCCATTATACGGATAAAAAGAATAAAGTCAACCCATCCTGGAACCGACTTTTAACATAGTCTTTGTATAAGTGATTGACAAACAACACAAAGTGTAGTATATTTAAATAATGACAACATCAAAAAAATCAAAAGAACATTACGTAAGTAATAAAGATTTTTTGGCCGCTATGATTGAATATAAAAAAACAGTCAAAGAATCGGTTAAAGAAGGCAAAACAAAGCCAAGAGTGCCTGATTATATTGGCACTTGTTTTTTAAAAATAGCAAATCACTTATCATATAGACCGAATTTTATTAACTATACATTTAGAGATGATATGATTTCTGATGGTATAGAAAATTGTTTACAATACTTAGACAACTTTAATCCTGACAAATCAAATAATCCTTTTGCATACTTTACACAAATTATATATTATGCATTTATAAGAAGAATACAAAAAGAAAAGAAACAAGTAACAATCAAACACAAAATGTTATTAGATTCTAATTTTGATGATATGGCATTACAGCCTGGCGAAGATAGGGAATTTCACAATCAGTTTACAGAATTTTTAAAGAAAAATTTACCAATAGAAGAAGTACCTAAAATAGAAAGTCTTGCTCATCATAGAGAAATGAAAAAAGAAAAAGAAAGAAAAAAGAAAAGAACACGTAAAGGTAAGTTAGATTATTTTATTAACTTATGAAAGTAAAGAAAATAATTATTGTAGGAGGAGGATCCTCTGGTTGGATATCAGCAGCCGTTTTAAAAAAACAATTACCAGAATTGGATATTACATTAATTGAATCTCCTGACGTTCCAATAATTGGTGTAGGTGAGAGTACTTTACCTCAAATAAATGCTTTAATGTCCCTTTTAGATATTAAAGATCAAGATTTTATGCCACATACAGACGCAACGTATAAAATTTCCATTAGATTTGAAGATTTTTATAAAAAAGGAGATGGAGGTTTTTTTTATCCTTTTGGAACTCCATACGAATCTCCTTATAAAAACGGAAAAACAACCTGGTTAATAAAAAAAATATTAGAAGAAAATACAAAAAATAAAGATTATGTTGACTGTTTATATCCTTTTATGTCTTTAATAAAAAACAATACCTTTTCTTTAAATGAAGAAAATGATATTCCAAATTTTAATCCAAAAACAGATGTGACATATCATTTTGATGCTATAAAATTTGGATTGTGGTTAAGAGACCACTATTGTATACCTAAAGGAGTAAAATATATTAAAGAACACATCTCTAATATTGAACAAGATGATAATGGAATAAAATCTTTAAACAACAAATATACAGCAGATTTATATATAGATTGTTCAGGATTTCAAGCACTATTGATTGACAAAACTTTAAAAGAACCTTTTGAATCGTATTCTGATATTATACCAAATGATTCTGCTTGGGCAACACAAATTTCTTACAAAGATAAAGAAAAAGAATTAGTGCCTTATACAAACTGTACAGCAATACAAAATGGATGGGTTTGGGCAGTTGGTACTTGGAAAAGAATGGGAACAGGATATGTTTATTCAAGCAAACACGTAACTGATGAAGAGGCTTTAATAGAATTTAAAAATTACTTAACAACCATAGGGAAAGATTATTCCAATTCAAAATTCAGAAATATCAAGATGAGAGTTGGTATGCACAAAAGATTATTTGTTAAAAATGTAGTAGCTATAGGATTATCAGGAGCCTTTATAGAACCATTAGAAGCAACAGGTCTTTTAACAACACACGATTTTATAATGTTATTAGTTAGAGTATTAAAAAGAGATAAAAATGAAATAGTAGTTAGTCAATTTGATAGAGATAATTTTACCTCAATATGCAAATATATATTTAGAAATGCTGCTGAATTTGTTTCTTTACATTATGCTCTTTCACATAGAACAGATACAAAATATTGGCAAGATATAAACAAAAAACAATTTTCTAAAGATTTAGTAGAATTAAATAATCCAATATTAATAGGATTTTTATATGCCTCTATGAGAAGATACCATAGAAATTCTTTTGATTCTATAGGAGGATTGCACTGTATTTCCACAGGCATGAATTACTTGCCTATGGACGAAATAAGTGAAATATATTATTCTTATGATAATAACCTTAAAGTAAAATTAAATAATGAATATAAAGATTCAATAAACTTAATGAACTCCAATAAAGAAAAATGGGAAAACATTTGTAAAAATAAACAAACATATTTAAGTTTTTTAGAACAATATATTTATAATGAAAAAAATTAAAAAAATAGTTATAGTTGGTGGAGGAACATCAGCTTGGTTAACCATTAGTTGTTTGTTATTTAAAATACATCAATCAAAAAATATAGAAATTACCTGCATAGAATCAAAAGACATTCCTACCATAGGTGTAGGTGAAAGCACTACAGGCCTTATGTGGGACGTTATAAACTTTCACGAACACTTAAAAGATGAAAAAGAATTTTTAAAAGAAACAGGATCAACATTTAAATATGGTATTAGACACGCAGATTGGTATGATATAGGAAAATCTTTTATAAGTCCTTTGGGTTCATCTTTTAATAATCCTACTTCATATCCTTCAACAGATTACGATTATATTAGAATATTGCACGTAGCTAATAATTTACCACATACACTACCTTTACAAAATCGTTTAATGATAGAAAATAAATTATATAATGATGGCCTGCATAACTACGACATAGCATACCATTTGGATGCTTTTAAAACAGGACAATATTTAAAAAAAAAATGTTTAAATACAAATAGAGTAAAAAGAATAGAATCTACAGTTGAAAAAGTAATTCTAAAAGAAAATGGAGAAATAGAATCTTTAAAACTAAAAGATGGTGAAGAAATAAAAGCTGATTTTTTTATTGATTGCACAGGATTTAATAGAGTGTTAATTAATGAATTAGACACTAATTTCGTTTCTTATAAAGATAATCTTTTGGTAAATAGAGCTATTACTTTTCCTAGAAATGTTTACGAAAATGAAACAATAAAAAACTATACAAATTCTACTGCTAGAAAATACGGGTGGACTTGGGAAATACAATTACAGAATAGAATAGGAAGAGGATACGTTTTTAATAGCGACATGATAAGTGATGAAGAAGCTATTTTAGAAATGAAAAATACATATAATGAAGATATAAAACCTAATAATATTATAAAATTTGAAAGCGGCAGAATAGATAAATTTTGGAATAAAAACGTATTAGCTATAGGACTATCATCATCATTTGTTGAGCCTTTGGAAGCAACAGCAATACATTGCACACTTGTGCAAATAAATCATTTTATGGAAAATTATTTTACCGAAAACTTGAATATGAACGAAAGCTTATTGCATAAATCTTATAATGAGGATATGTCAAATATGTGGGACGACATAAGAGATTTTATAGTTCTTCACTATATTGGTAATAGAAAAGATACGGAATTTTGGAAAGAATCGTCATCAGCAAAAAGAAGATCAGAAGAATTGAATGAAAAATTAGAAAAATGGAAATATCGTATGCCTAGAACAATAGATTATTCTAAAAAAAATAATTTTTTCGATCTTGGAAATTCATTGTGGTATCAAATATGTATGGGTATGAACATTTTAAATTCTGATGTTGCCAAAAAAGAATTAATGTATTATAATTTATACGAAAGAGCAAAACAAGATTTGCAAAAAATTTCAGATTATTCAGATAATTATATTGAAAATACAATATCAACAAATGAATATTATAAAAAATTATGAAAATAGCTTTAATTAATGACACTCATTGGGGAGCTAGAAATGACTCACCTGCGTTTATTGATTATTTTAATAAGTTTTACGATAAGGTATTTTTTCCTTATCTACAAGAAAATAATATCAATACTGTAATTCATTTAGGTGATGTGGTAGACAGAAGAAAGTTTATCAATCATAACACAGCACACAATTTTAAATTAAAGTTTTGGGATAAAGTAGATTCATTAAACATAGATACACACGTTATAATCGGCAACCACGATACATATTATAAAAACACAAACGAAATAAACGCATTACAAAATCTAAACATATCCAAAAGAGCAAAGGTATATACATCTAGCGAAACAGTTAACTTTGAAGGACTAGATATATTGTTTATACCTTGGATTTGTGATACAAATATGGAAGACTCGTTACACAACATAGACAAATCCACGGCTGAAATAGTTATGGGCCATTTAGAAATAAAAGGATTTGAAATGCACAAAGGCCACCTGAATGAACAAGGGTTAGACAAAACTTTATTTAAAAGATTTGAAAAAGTAATAACAGGACACTTTCATAAAAAATCTGATGATGGCCAAATTTATTATCTAGGTTGTCCTTATCAAATTATGTGGTCTGATTATAATTGTCCTAAAGGATTTCATATATTTGATACAGCGACTAGAGAGTTAACAAGAGTACCTAATCCTTTGATAATGTTTAAAAAATTTATATATGATGATAAAAAAGAAGATTACAACAAAAAAGATTTAAGTGATTATGAAAACACATACGTTAAACTTTTTATATCTCAAAAGACAGACAGTGATATGTTTGATAAATTATTAGACAGATTCCATAATGAGATAAATGCATATGAGATAAATGTTATAGAAGATTTAAGTTCAGATATAAATTCAACAGTAAAAGAAAATATATTAGATCAAGGAGAAGATACACTAACGTTTTTAGGTAACTATATTGACCAAGTAGATACAACTTTAGACAGAGCTAAACTAAAAACTTTTGCAAAACAATTATACGTAGAGGCCAGTGAACAATGATAGTATTCAAAAAAATTCAATGGAGAAATTTCTTATCTACTGGTAATACGCCAATAGAAATAGAATTAAACAAAGCGCCTACAACACTTATAGTAGGAACAAATGGTAGTGGTAAATCAACACTGCTTGATGCACTATGTTTTGTACTATTTAATAAACCTTTTAGATTAATTAAAAAAGAACAAATAGTTAATACTATTAATGATACAGACACCGAGGTAACAGTAGAGTTTACAGTTGGTACAAAAAACTATAAAGTAATAAGAGGAATTAAACCTAATAAGTTTGAAATATATGCAGATGGTGATTTGATAAATCAAGACGCCTCAACTATAGACTATCAAAAATATTTAGAGGCCAATATAATGAAGTTAAATTATAGATCCTTTATACAAGTAGTAATACTAGGTTCTTCTTCTTATGAACCTTTTATGAAAATGAAACCAAGATATAGACGAGAAGTTGTAGAAGAAATACTAGACATAAGAGTTTTTGGTTTAATGGACTTAATATTGAGAAGTCAACAATCAGATTTACAAAAAAATATAACTGAAATTAGACACAAGTGCGATTTAATAACCTCAAAATATGAATTAGAAACAAAACACTTTAATGAATTGCAAGGACGTAATATAAATGACAAAGATTATAAAAAAAATATAATAGAAAAAAACAATAAAGATTTATTAGAATATACAAATAAAATTAATACATTAAATAATCAAATCAACGAGTATAAAAACTCTTTAAAAGATCAAGATAAACATATACAAAAAGCAAATCAATTATCTAAGTTAGAAGCTAAGATAGAAACAAATTTATTAAAACACAAAAGAACAATGGAGTTTTTTGAAAAGAATGATGTATGTCCAGAGTGTACACAATCAATAGACGATAAACTAAAAACAAATAAAATATCAAGTGAAGAAACAACTATTACCAAATTAGATGCAGGACTAAAAGACTTGTTATCAGAAATAATTAAAACGGAAACAAACATTAATGAATTAAATTCAATATCACAAAAAGTAAACGAATTGAATGTAGATGTTGCAAAGATTAATACCTCAATAGAGGCTTTAAAAAAATATAGTGATAACATACACGAAGAAATATTGTTATTAGAAAATAAAGAAACAGATGGTAAAACAATACAAGAGCAGTTAAATAAACTTAAAACTGAATTAGAAGAAACAAAAGTATTGTTAACAAAGGTTACGGAAGATAAACAGTATGTTGATATACTAAGAGAGATATTAAACGACAAAGGTGCCAAAGCCAAAATTATTAAAAAATATTTACCTATTATGAATACTTTAATTAATCAGTATTTGCAATCTATGGACTTTTTTATATCGTTTAATTTAGACGAGGAGTTTAATGAAACCGTTAAGAGTAGATATAGAGATACTTTTAATTACAACAACTTTAGTGAAGGAGAAAAGATGAGAATAGACTTAGCATTACTATTCACGTGGAGATCAATCGCTAAAATGAAAAATAGTACTAATACAAATCTACTGGTACTAGATGAAATATTTGATAGTAGTTTAGATGGTCAAGGCACAGATGACTTCTTTAAAATTATTAAATCAATGCCAAAAGAAAATATCTTTATTATATCTCACAAAGGTGATATACTATTTGATAAGTTTACAAATATAATCAAGTTTGAAAAAGAACACAACTTTACGAGGTTACAAAATGCCTAAAGAACTAAAATTAATACCACCATCAGATCCAAGAGTACAATCAGCAATAGCACCTTTCAGTGATGATATGTTAAAAGAACACGACTTTAAAGACAGAAAAGAATTAGTTAACACAATGTTTGACACAATGTTTAAATTTGGAGGTCTAGGACTATCGGCCAATCAAGTTGGTTTACCATTTAATATGTTTGTATTTGGTGGCCATCCAGAAATTGAAAAGGGAAAGAAAGTTGCTTGTTTTAATCCTGTAATTATACACAACAGTGAAGAACAGATATTACTTAAAGAAGGATGTTTAACCTTTCCATTTGTATTTTTATCTATAAAAAGGCCTAAAAAAATAGTGGCCAAGTTTGAAGATGAAAATGGTGCTCTACAAGAAGGCCATTTTGATGGTTATTTCAGTAGAATATTCCAACACGAATACGATCATATGTTAGGTAGATTGTTTACCGAAAAGGCTAGTAAATTAAAACTAGACTTAGCATATGAAAGAGCACAAAAAGAAATAAGCAAAATGAAAAAAAGAAGAAAGGAGTTAAATGGCTAGTTTTACAGAAGAAGATAATAAACCTAAGATGTCGCAAGAAGAACGAGATAAACTTATGCAAGAGTTTTTGTCTAAAGGTGGCAAAATTAAAGAACTAAAACCTGGTATTGCAAAAGGCGCTGCCTCTTTAAACAGAAGTAAAAGTTTACAATGGACAGAAAAAGAAGTTATAAAACAAGAACATAGTGAAAATTTTATACCAAGTAAAGAATAATTTGACTTTTAAAACAAATTAGTATATACTTATATTATGGCCGTTAAAAAAGAATTAGATCCTTTTATAGAAAATCAATGGAAAGAATGGCAAGACTCTAATCCACTTGATAAAATACCGAACATAGACACAGACAAACTAAGAGATGTAGTGATTAAAGACTTATCTTTTGTGTCTGTTATGAATGTAAAAGAATATACACTATATCAGAAATGGTGTGAAGTACATCAAAAATATCCTACTATAGAAACTAATAGTTTTTTTGATGACAGGCCAGCACTAGCCGATCCAGAACAAGGCGCCATTATACAAGAAGTAAAAAACAACTTTTGGAATCCAGAAGATCCAATGGAGTATTTGAATTTAGAACCAGAACTTATTTACACTGATATAGAAAATGAAGGCAAAGTAGATTCTGTTACAGGTAAGAAATTACCAGCCATCTGGAATACACTTAGAACATTTTTATCTACAATGAAAAACAATAGTAATATTGGTCGTAATTTATATTTTTTAATAAGAGATAAAAAAACAAAAAAGTATCTAGGTGTTACTTGTATGTCCTCAGACTTTTTAGATTTAACACCAAGAGATAATTATATTGGTTGGGATAGAGAAGCCAAAACACAAAGAATGATTAATCATACTTGTATTGGTAGTACAATTGTTCCTGTACAACCATTAGGTTATAATTTAGTTGGTGGTAAATTATTAGCATTACTATGTTTATCAGATACAGTTGAGAAAACGTGGGAGAAACAATATGGCGATAAACTAGTAGGAGTTACAACAACATCTTTATATGGTAAAACAAAAACAATACCATTATCACAATACGATAGATTAGATCACTGGAAGAAAATGGGTTGGACAGCAGGTTCAGTATCGTTTGAAACAGAAAGATCAACAAGAAAACTTATACAACAATGGTTAATGAAAAACCATACAAGAAAATACTTTGAATGGTATGTAGCAAAGAAAAAAAGTGGTCAACCACATAAAAGAGATCACAGAAATAGAAGCCACTCATTTACATATAGTCAATTAGGTATAGAAAAAAAACTGATTAAATCGGAACACGCAAGAGGCATTTACTTTAGTGAACTATTTAAGAATACAAAAGAGTATTTAAAAGAACAAATACAAGAAGATAAGTTGATAAGAGCATTTGATAACTCAACAGAAGCTTTAACGCATATATGGAAAACAAAGTATGCTAAAAAAAGAATAGAATCACTTATAGCACAAGGTAGAGTATCTAAAGAATCTCATTTCTATGACGATATTATCTATTTAAATTGGGAAGAAACGAAGAAAAAATACCTTTTTCAAGTCGGCCGATAACGGTCCTGTCTTAATTTGAACACAATCTCCGGTAACCTATTGATTTTATTGCCTTTTAATTTCGCTCCTAAAGCTTGGAAAACACAACAAAAGGTGTTATATTATATATATGGTTAAAGTTAATAAAGTAAATATAGAATCAAAGTCACAGTTAGCAAAATTGTTTGCTACAGAAAATTTATCAGTAGAACATAACAACGTAAAAACGGCCTCTTTTGATTTAGAGAATAGAATCGTTACATTACCAATATTTAAAAAA
>Ga0209299_1001333_pt1 | contig 13731 bp, 19 predicted proteins | sample S_140806_MF_Meta_FD_187326 | JGI IMG/M metagenome (GOLD analysis project Ga0209299, IMG submission 187326) | Freshwater microbial communities from Lake Simoncouche, Canada to study carbon cycling - S_140806_MF_MetaG (SPAdes) (version 2) | ecosystem: Environmental > Aquatic > Freshwater > Lake ...
CACGGCCACCACGACCACGACCACGACCAGCACCCTGATCACCAGGCCATCGAAGGATTCACTTCCCTGTCATTTAGCAGCGAAGGCCCCTTTGCCCTGCGCAAGTTCCAGAACTTTCTCGATAACCAGCTCCCCGCCACCGTTTTCCGTGCCAAGGGAATTCTCTGGTTCAACGAGAGCGAGCGCCGTCATGTTTTTCACCTCGCCGGCAAGCGGTTCTCCCTAGATGACAGCGATTGGAGCGGCCCGCGCAAAAACCAGCTCGTACTGATCGGCAAAGGTCTCGATCACGACCGTCTGCGCCAGCAGCTCCAGGCCTGTGTCGCCCGCGATGCCGGCAAGGGATTCGGCTGATCCCCCAAACCCATGCCTGGAAAGCCAATGACCGAGCCAGGGCCCCTGATCCAGGCCCCTGATCCAGGCCGGAGGCACCAGGGGTTCGGCAGTTATCACTACCGCAGGGGCTGTTGGAAGGGTTATGGTTGATCACCGACCCCTGTATCCATGAGCGACCTTTTCTTTGCAGGCTTGGTGATTGTTGTCCTCGCTCTGGTGGTTTGGTTGGGTTTTGATTCCGATGATGACAACGGCGGCGGTGGTCTCATGCAACCCGCCTTGATTCCGATCCGAGTCCGGCAACGCTGAATTCAGCAACCAGCTAAGAACCCGGCGACAGCCTCAGAATTCATCGCCCATACCCAGCTCCGCCCAGATCCACCCTCTTCCCTCAACCTGCCCAGCCTCAACCAGCCCCCAGCGGTAGTCCCTCCAGCAGTTGGGGGGCAACCCGCATGCCGGGCTCACCGTTTGGAATCTCGAGCAGCCGCGAAGATCGGATCCGCGAGAGCAGCCGGGTGGTGGTGACCCGGGTGGTGCCAATCAACTCGGCGATACGTTCGTGGGTCAAGCGAAAGGGCAGGTCGCACCAGTCGCCGCAGCGACGTCCGAGTCGTTCCACCAGCAGGGCCAGCACGGCGTGGAGCCGTTGCTCGGCGCTGCCCAAATGGCGAATGCGCAGCAGTTGCAGAGTCCATTCGTTTACCGGGTCGTAGCCCTGGCCCTCAATGACTGTGGCGTCGCTGCGGAAGCACAGGGCGGTCAAGGCTTCGACGCAGACCCCCTCACTGCATAGACGCTCGGTGCGCAGCTGGTCGCCAGCCTGCAGAAAAGCCAAGGTCATGCCCTGGGTTTCGGGGCAGGGGCAGTAGACCCTCGCTATGCCTTCGATCACCTCCAGACAGCCCCCGCCGTAGCCGGGTCCTGAACCAATCAGGACGCTTTGGCCAGGATTAACGCGGATGCTGCTTGGGCTCACGGGAGGAGGGTACGGGGGAAGCGGTGCCAGGGGCGATGGCTGGGGTGCCAGCCGGCCTCTTGCGAATGACTCGCAACCTAAACAAGCCACCCGGCCTTTTGCAAGAGATTCGCATTAGCAATCGGGTTGAGGGGGCCGCGGCTGCCCCAGGATGGCCAAATCGCTTCGATATAGCAGAACAGGACCGCTGCCTAGCCTTGGCTGAACGGTTGGAGCGCTGGCTGCAAGCAGGGGCCGATGGCCCCACCGCAGGCGGTTGAGTTTTGTTAAGCTGGCTTCATGTTGCGATTTGGGCCATGGGTGAGCTGATTGGTGTTGGAAATCCATCTCTGGGCTCTGGTGCTTTTGCGCCAATGGTGATCGCTTTGATGGCAGTGGTTCTTTATGGCCTCTTCAGTGCTGGCCCCAAGAACGACGACGACGATTCCTCTCCAGGTGGCGGCCTGATGCAGCCTGTCTCCTAAGGTAGATTTTGGTTCCTACAAAATTATATTCCATTCTGCCCGTCAACATGTTTACTGTTTGATGGGATTTTTGTTGAATACGATGGTCCCGGGTCAGCTCTGGCTTTGTATAAAGGCCCTGGGAACAACAACTAGAAACAGCAGCCACCAAACGGCAATGGCCGTGAATACCAAAGCGGTTATCCAAACTGTTTGCAGCAGCAACCAACTGCCGGTAATCGCTATCAATCCACTCAACACAATGGTCCAGGGCTGACACCACCAGGGTTTTTGATCCCAAAGCGAAGTTGGCGGTTTGGGTTCCACGTCCAGCTGGGTGCTCAGCGAGAATCCGGTGTCAGAGGTGTTGTCAGCCGCCCCTGGGGTCAGGGACGACTGGTTGGCGTCCTTAGGGTTTGCCAAGGGCGGCAGGAACGTTGGCAGTCCCCGGTTGGTAAACGGGACCTGCGTTGCTGCCCACCATTCGCAATTGCATCATCAAGGTGGATTCGGCCGTCTTGTACTGGGGATCCTTCGAGGTGCCCAAGTCCTCAATTTTGAGACGCTTGGCATCGTCCTCGGTGAGCTTGACGGAGACATCCGGGGCAATGCCGTGCTTGTGGATGTCGCGGTTGCTGGGGGTGAGGTACTTGGCGATGGTCACGGTCATGCCAGAGCCGTCGGAGAGGGGACGCACCGATTGGACCAATCCCTTGCCGAAGGTCTTTTGTCCCACCAGCAGGGCCCGTTTGTTGTCCTGCAGCGCCCCGGAAAGGATTTCGCTGGCACTGGCGGATCCCTCGTTGACCAACACCACCAATGGCTTGTTGGTGATGGCGTGGCCATTGGCCCGCTTGATGTCTTGAATGCCGTCGCGGGTTTTGGTGGAAACGATCACCCCTTCATTAAGCCATTGCCGCGCAATTTCGACACTGGCCACCAATAAACCGCCAGGGTTGCTGCGCAAATCCAGCACATAGCCCTGCACTCCCTGTTGTTCCAGGTCCTTGAGGGCTGCCTGGGTGTCCTTGCTGGCGTTGGCATTGAATTGCTTCAGCCGCAGGTAACCAATCTTGGCCCCACTGGGGCTCACATTGACCCGGTGTTCGACCGCGTGGATTTCGATCAGTTCACGCTGTAGGGGCATCTCCAACAACTGGCCCTTGCGCCGCAAGGTTAGCTTCACACTGGTGCCGGCTTTACCGCGAATCAATTTTACCGCATCTTCGGTGCCCATCCCCTTGGTGTTTTGGCCGTCGATCGAGACGATCACATCCCTCGGCTGGACGCCAGCGCGGGAGGCAGGAGAACCTTCAATCGGGGCGATGACTACCAGTTCCTTTGTTTCTTTGTCCACAGTTAGCTGAATGCCCACACCGGAGAGCTCTCCCGAGGTGTCAATTTGCATTTCCTTGAATTCCCGGGGATCAAGAAAACGGGTATAGGGATCATCCAAGGTAGCCAACATGCTTCGGATACCCTCATAGGCATCTTTATTGCCTTGATAGCTACGCTTCAGCAAATCACGGCGCATTACTCGCCATTTTTCTTGGTCGTATTTTCCGGTGGTATCGAGATAATCTCGGAAAACGATTTGCCAGGCCTGGTCCATCACCTCCTTGGGGCTATCGGCAATAGTCACCGCCGGCGCGGTTGGAGCCAAAGCCATTTCTCGGGCCAGTACGGCGGTGGTGGCGCAGGCACCGAGTCCAACAAGCACCAACAAACCGGTGCGTCCACTCCACATGGGAGCCTCTTGGTGTGATCGTTCCTACAACGTAGCGCCGGGGCTTACCTGCAAAGGGGGTCTCAAGGGTCAACCCAACGGCCGTCCTCGCGGATCAGGGAAATCAGCGCTTCTACCCCTTCGGCTTCGCTGACGCGGCGAATCTCCTCGCGACCGCGGTAAAGCGAGATGGTGCCTGGGGTTTTGCCTACATAGCCGTAGTCGGCGTCCGCCATCTCGCCGGGTCCGTTGACGATGCAGCCCATCACGGCGATATCCAGGCCGGTGAGGTGGGCGGTGGCGCTGCGCACCCGATGCAGCACCTCTTCGAGGTTGAACAGGGTGCGGCCGCAGCTAGGGCAGGCCACGTATTCCACCATGGTTTTGCGTAGGCCAAGGGCCTGCAAAATCGCGTAGCAGACCGGGATTTCCTTCTCTGGTGCCTCGGTGAGCGAAACTCGGATCGTGTCGCCCAGGCCCTCCGAGAGCAGGGTGGCAATGCCGGCGGTACTTTTGATGCGGCCATAGTCACCGTCGCCGGCTTCGGTGACACCCAGGTGCAGGGGGTACGGAAATCCCTCGGCATCCATGCGGTCGGCCATCATCCGGTAGGCGGCCAGCATCACCGGGGCGCGGGAGGCCTTCATCGACACCACAATGTTGTGGAAATCGAGCCGGTCACAGAGGCGGATGAATTCGAGGGCCGATTGCACCATCCCCAGGGGCGTGTCGCCATAGGTGAACAGCATGCGTTCGGCCAGGGAGCCATGGTTGACGCCGATGCGCAGGGCCTTGTCCTGCTCCTTGAGCAGGCTCACCAGGGGCTCGAAGGTGGTGGCAATTCGCTCGCCGATGGCGGCGAATTCCTCGGGGCTGAATTCGCTGCGGCCCGGATCGGGTTTGTCGAATACGAACAGACCCGGGTTGATCCGCACCTTGTCGACATGCTGGGCCACCTCCAGGGCGATCTTCATGCCGTTGTGGTGCACATCGGCCACCAGGGGCACCGGTTTGTAGCTGTCTTCCAGGCGCTTGCGGATTTCGCCCACCGCTTTGGCATGGGCCAGGGAGGGCACCGTGAGCCGCACGATCTCGCAGCCGGCCTCATGCAAGCGGCGGATGCCGGCGGTGGCCCCCTCGATGTCGAGGGTGTCCTCATTGATCATTGATTGCACCACCACCGGGTGGTCGCTGCCGACCCAAACATCACCGACCCGCACGCTGCGGGTTTTGCGGCGGCTGATGGTGGTGGCGTAGCGGGGGTTATCGGCCCAGGCCGGAACCGCCTCGGCGGCTCCGGAAGCAGCGGTGGCGGCCCCTGGGGCAGCGGCCGGGGCAGCGTCAGGGCGGGACGGGGCGGCAGTCATCGCGGGGGGCGGCGCGTGGCCAAAGCCTGTCACAAAGGCTGGAGAATTGGCGAAGTGGGCGGAGTCAACGGTTGGGCCGGGGACGGCCCCGCCCCAATCAACACCGCAACCATCACCCCGCCCAGCGCACCGTTTCGCCGTAGCCCACCAAAGTGCGATCCGCCGTGAGTAGGCCCAGCCGCTCCTGGGCGGCCTGGGCCACCAGCAACCGGTCAAAGGGGTCGCGGTGGATTCAGGGAAGGTGCTGCACCGCCAGCACATGCTCGACCTGAATTGGTAGTTCCCGAAATCCCTCTTGCAGCAACCCCATGCGCAGGGCGAGTGGGTGTACCTGGAAATCGCTACGACCGAGGGAGGCCTTGATCGACACCTCCCAGAGGCTGACCACGCTGAAGACAAGAGGCCGCTCGTAACTTTCGAGTTGGGTTTTTGCTGCCGCAGGGAGTTGCTCAGGCATGGAGGCCCACCAAAGCAGCAGGTGGGTATCCACCAGCAGGCCCTCAGGCTCAGCTGCCATAGAACATCTCCTCAATCTCAGCCTTGAAATCGGCTTTGAGATCAGCCGTGAGGTTGGCCTGGCCCCTCAGGAAACCGCCCAGGCGAGGCGCGGGCTGGGTTTGGAACGGGACAAGCCGCACGAGTGGCTTGCCGGCGCGGGCGATCACCACCTCCTCACCGGCCAGGGCCTGGTCGACATAGCGGGAAAGGTGGGTCTTGGCGTCGTGGAGGTTGACCTGCATCGCGGGGTCGCAACTGGCTTAGTTCACGTTAGTGGCTAAGTCCAGATGTCTGGTGGAGAAGCGGCCAAGGCAACGCCAGTTGGAATTGCGCCTAAGGGCCCGGTGCATTGAATGGCCAGGTGCGCCGCATGGATTCAGGAGCTATTGGTACTCGCCTCCTTGGAGCAGCCCATTGGCACGCTATGGGTAGCGTGGTGTTGGGGTGGGTTGAGGACACGAATCGGAGATAGGGATGCCGAACTAAGCCGGTTTGATTAAGGCGCCCAGCGGCCACGTCCCTACATGCAAGGGGAGGACTTTGGTACTAGGCACGCCGATTGTGTTCCTGGCGCCCAGCCGCCAACGCCATCGCGGCCCCTTGCCTCCGCTGGCTGCGCCCATCGGTGAACACGCGAACCGAAGACACCACCCCGCCGCTTTCCCCAGGCAATGCCTGAAGGGCCGCCCGTGCTCCACGGGATCCGTGTACTATGAGTTCATGGCCAACCTCACGCTTGCCATTGATGACGTCCTGCTGCAGCGGGCTCGGGAAGCGGCGCTGCGGCAGCACACCACGGTGAACGCCTTGGTGCGCGATTTCCTCGGCCGCTATGTGGATGCCCGTAGTCGCAGGCTGGAAGCTCTGGAACAATTCGAAGCGGTTGCCGCCGGCAGCGATAGCGCCAGCCGGGAATCCTGGGGCCGCGAGTCGCTGCACGACCGTTCCTGATGCGGGTGTTCATTGACACCAACCTCTGGGCCTACCGCCTCGATCGGCGCGAAGCGGTGAAATCCGAGCGGGTGCGTAAGTGGCTGGCGGAAGTGATTGCCGACCATGAGGTGGTGATCAGCACCCAGGTGTTGATCGAGTTGCGCTCGGTGGCCAGCCGCAAACTGCAACCGCCTTTGGGTGATCAGCAGATCACCGCTTTGCTGCAGGCCCTGGCCGGCTTTGAGGTATTGGGCACCGACGCCAATCTGATCCTCGATGCCCACCAGCTGGCGATCCGTGAGCAGCTCAGCTGGTTCGATGCCCTGATCGCCGAAGCTGCGATCCGTAGCCGCTGCTCCCTTCTCTTTTCCGAGGATTTCAGCCACGGGCGCAGGATTGCGGGCCTGGAGGTGGTGAATCCCCTGCTGGGCTGAGACTGGCTGAGCTCGCATCAAACGACAGTCTCGGCTGGTTGCCTCCGCCGCTTTGAGAGCAAGCCGTTACCTGACAGTCTCCTCAAGGCGGCCCAACGGCACACTACCGGTAGCGTGCTGTTAGGGGCAGTGGCGTATGCCTATCCAAAGCAAGGATCACTCCCCCAGCCGCTGTCGCACCGCCACAAGATCGGCCCTGGTCAACCAGCGCGGCGATCCCTCCGCCTCCGAGGGATTACGTAATAAATAGGACGGATGCAGCAGGGGCATTAGGGCAATGCCTCCATCTCCCTGCTCGGGCCAGCGCAGCGGCGATCGGGGGCTTTGAGCTCTCTTGCCTTGCACTGCCTGGTGAAGGCTCGGCTGGTCTGGCCCTTGGCTGGCTTCCAGGTGCAACCATTGACCCCGCAGCCGGGTGATGCCCCCCTTGATACCCAGCAGCGCCTCCAGGGCCGTGGCGCCCACCAGCAGCACCAGCTGGGGCCGCACCAGGGCGATCTGGCGTTCCAGCCAGGGCCGGCAGGCCTCGATTTCGGTGCGGCTGGGCTTGCGATTGCCCGGGGGCCGGCACTTGATCACGTTGGCGATGTAGAGATCCCGCTCGCTGTCGAGGCCCGCCGCCGCCAGCATCGCTTCCAGCAAGCGGCCCGAGCGGCCGACAAAGGGCTGGCCGCAGGCCTCTTCTTCGGCGCCGGGGGCCTCCCCCACCAGCAGCAGCCGGGCGTTGGGGTTGCCCCGGCCCACCACCACCTGCTGACGGGTGGCGGCCAGGCCGCAGCGGCGACAGGCGCCGCATTCCCCGGCCAGGGAATCGGCCATTGACTCGGCTTGGGTGGCTAGGTCATCGGCAGCGATCACAGGGGCTGGGGATAGGGCCTGTGGGGAAGAGGGGATTCCAGATCGCCTGGATTGAGATCGGAGGCCGCCCAGATGTCGGCGCTGGCCACGGCATAGCCGGCGGCCTGGGCAATGGCGGCCACGCTGGCGACGTCATCGGCCTGGCTCAAGGCCGCCTGCAACGTGCCATCGATCTGGGCCTCGGCCAAAAATGCCGAGAGTTCGCCGTGGGGGTCCTGCCAAATCAGCGGCAGATCCTCCAGCTGATCCGGTTCCAGCTCGGAGGCCGCCCAGAGTTCTGCGGCCGTCAAGGGATAGCCCGCTGCCCGGGCGATGGCGGCTACGGTCTCGCCATCGGGCGCCTGGATCAGGGCCTCCTGGTACCAGGGATCCAGCTCGACCTGGTGCAGAAAGGCCGTCAAGGACTGGTGGGGGTCCAGCCACACCCGGGGCGCCTCCAGCAGCATCTCTGGCTGCAGATCCGATTCGGCCCACAGGTCGGCGGCGCTGACCGTGAAGCCGGCCCCCCTGGCGATCGTCGCCACCGCCTCCACATCGCTGGCCTGGGAGAGGGCCTGCAGCAGGTCCGCGTCGGACTGGGCCCGCTGCACAAAGGCGCTCAGCTGCTCCTGGGACATAGGGGATCGGCGGGCGCGTCGACCCCTAGCAAAACACCCCCAACCCGCCCCGCGCTCTCCCGTGGGCGGCCCCCAGTCAAGAGGTAGTGCAGGATGGCCCATTACGACACCCGCTCCCGCCCTGATGTCGGCGCCGCTGAAGCTATCTGCCCGGGCCGAGGGGCTGCAGCCTTCTCTTACCCTCGCCATCGCCGCCCAGGCGAATCAGCTCCGCTTGGCTGGGGAGGACATCTGCAGCCTTTCGGCGGGGGAACCGGACTTTGATACCCCGGCTTTCATTCGACAGGCCGCTGCCGATGCCCTGGAGGCGGGCCATACCCGCTACGGCCCGGTGGCCGGCGAACCGGCCCTGCGCCAAGCCATCGCGGCCAAATTGAGCGTTGAAAACGGGGTGCCGACAACGATCGATCAGGTGCTGGTCACCAATGGCGGCAAGCAGGCGCTCTACAACCTCTTTCAGGTGCTGCTGGGCCCCGGTGATGAGGTGCTGCTGCCTTCTCCCTTCTGGCTCAGCTACCCGGAGATGGTGCGCCTTAGCGGCGCCGAACCCCGGCTGCTGGTCACCGAGGCGGCGCGGGGGTTTCGTTTTTCCCCCGAGGAACTCGAAGCCCAGATCAGTCCCCGCACCCGTCTGCTGGTGCTCAACAGCCCCTCCAACCCCACCGGCATGGTGCTGAACCGCCAGGAGTTGGAGGCGATAGCGGTGGTGCTGCGCCGCCATCCCCAGGTGGCGGTGGTCTGTGACGAGATTTATGAGTTTTTGCTGGCCCCGGGCCATGACCACCACAGCCTGGCAGCGGTGGCGCCCGATCTGGCCGAGCGGCTGTTCATCGTCAACGGCTTCGCCAAGGGGTGGGCCATGACCGGCTGGCGGGTCGGTTGGCTCGCCGGTCCCCGCCACGTGGTCGCCGCCGCCGCCGCCCTGCAGAGCCAGAGCACCAGCAATGTCTGCAGCTTTGCCCAGATGGGGGCCCTGGCAGCGATCACGGCGAGCCGGGATTGCGTCCACGAGATGGCGGATCGCTTCAGCACCCGTCGCCAGCTGCTCAGTGATGGCCTGGGCCGGATCCCGGGGGTGGTGATGATTCCGCCGGAGGGGGCCTTCTATGCCTTCCCCGATGTCAGTGCTTGGGGGCTGGATTCGATGAGCCTCTGCCGCCGCTTACTGGCAGAAGTGGGCTTGGCGGTGGTGCCGGGCCTGGCCTTTGGCGATGATCGCTGCATTCGCCTCTCCTGCGCGGCGGCGGAGGCCACCCTGGAGGACGGCCTGGACCGGTTGGCCCGCTTCCAGGCCCGCCTCTGAGGCAGCGCCGCCATGCCTGGTCCTGTCCGCTGACACTGACTGCTGATGACACTGACTGCTGACGGGCCCCGGGCAGGCCCCAGGCTGGCCCCCGATTCCAGCCCCATCCCTCCCGATTATTTGCGCCATGGTCCTTGCCGTTCCCAGGAAACTGATCGTCCTGGGGGATAGCGGCGCCTTTGGTTGGGGGGACCCGGACCAGGGCGGCTGGTGCGAGAGCCTCAAGCGCCATTGGATGGACCTGCCCAATGGGCCGGTGGTCTACAACCTCGGCGTGCGCGGCGATGGCCTGGAGCGCGTCGCGGCTCGCCTGGAGGCCGAGGTGGCGGTGCGGGGCGAATTGCGCCGCCAGCGTCCCCAGGGCATCCTGTTGGCGGTGGGGCTCAACGACACGGCCCGGGTGGGCCGGCCCGACGGCCGTCTGCAGCTGGAACCGGAGGCCTTTTTGTACGGCTTTGAGCAGTTGCTGCGAGAGTGCCGCCGCTTGGCGCCGGTCTTTGTATTGGGGCTCTCCCCCGTGCTGGCGGAGGCCATGCCCCTGGCGGAGGTGCTGTGGTACGACCTGGCGACGGTGCGCCGTTACGAGGGCTTGCTGGAGGAGGCCTGCATGGAGGCGGATGTGCCCTTCCTGCCCCTGATCGACCCGTTACTTGAGGATCCCTGCTGGCGCGACTGGCTGCTGCTCGATGGTGTCCATCTCAATGGCGAGGGCCACCGGCGGGTGTTCCAACGCTTGCGCACCTGGCCGGCCTTGCTGGAGTGGGCTGGATTAAGGCTTGAAACCTTGGCGACACCGATGGGTTGGAGCTGATTCCCCAATTCCCCCGTTCGGGGGATGGCGCTGGATTCAAACCGCTTCATTGTGGCTGTCCATTTGTGACCGGGACGATGCCTTTTCCTCAAGCTCCCCTTCCCCCGCTTCGCCATGCCACAACCCACGCCACTTTGATCTCTCATCAGCCAGAGGTCAGCCTGGCCGGGGCAGCTTTCGCTGCTGCAACTACTCCCAAGGCGCCCGTGGCCGATCGCCCTCCCCCCCTGGCGGCTGCCCTTGGGCCCAGGGCAGGCCGGGGCGAAATCCTTGGGGCGGCAGGCAAGGTCGGCCCTCTCTCGGCTTCAGAGCGCAACCGGATGTGGCTGGAGGCCTATGCCGCCAGCCGCGATGGTCACCAACGCCGCGTCCTGCGCCAGGCCCTGGTGCGGGCCAATCTGCCCTTGGTCCGCAGCATTGCGGCTCGCTATGGCGTCAACAGTGCCCTGGCCTTTGACGATCTCACCCAGGTGGGCAGCCTGGGCCTGCTAAAGGCAATCGATGCCTTTGATCCCAGCCGTGCCGCCAGTCTCAGCAGCTTTGCCATCCCCTATGTCAAAGGGGCGATTCAGCATGAAATCAGGGACCGGGAGCCCGTGGTGCGGGTGCCGCGGCGCCTCTGGGAACTGCGGCAGCGGGCCTTGGCCCTGCAGGAACAGCGCCGGCAGCAGGGCAAAACGCCGCTGCTTGCCGCGAGGCTCTGCCAGGCCCTCGACTGTCGCCTCGATGTGCTCGACGAGGCCCTGGCCCTGGGGCCCCTGGGGCGTGCCCGCAGCCTGGATGAGCCCATCGCCCCGCAGGAAGGCAATGGCGCCGGTGGCCGCTCGCTGCTTGATGCCTTGGTCGCTGCGCCCCAGGCGGGGCCGGAGATCAATGATTCAGCCGGTGATGACGCAGAAGGCGATGACGCCTCGCCAAGCGCGGAATTGGCCTGGTTGAGAAGCCAACTGGCGGCGCTGGATCCCGCCATCCGCGACCTGCTGGTGGGTCGCTTGCAGCTGGGTTGCACCTGGGTTGAGCTGGGCCAGCAGCTTGGCTGGCATCCCCGTATGGCCCAGCGCCGCTTTGATGCCGCCCTGGCCGGCCTGCGCGACGGCGCCCAGCAATGGGCAGAGGCAAAAGCCGCCTCAGCAGTGGGCGTTCAACGGGGTTGAGGCTGGCCCCAGGGAGGGGCCCCAAAGGAGATTCGCCTTAGGCCAGCACGGCCCAGTTCTGGACTGCCGCGCTGGCCACGGCCAGCAGGCCCCCGCCCAGGGCTGCGGCGCTGGCCATGGCCAGCAGGGCCGCCAAGAGGGTTTGGAGGCCATTGACCAGTTCATTGCTGAGCCAGGGCAAGCGCTGCTGCAGGGTGGCGCCGATGACGCTTTCGGCCAGGGTCGCCAGCAACCCCACCAGGGTCACCAAGGCCCACGCCTGGGGAGTGGCAATCCAGCCCAGGGCGGCCATCAGTGTCGCCATGGCCGCGGCGCCGACGGCGCTGGCCAGGCTGCCCTCCAGGCTCACGGCCCCTTCGGTGCCGGGGGGGACGGGCCTCAAGGTGGTGATCAGCAGGGTGCGGCGCCCCCAGCGCTTGCCAATTTCGCTGCCGCAGGTGTCGGCCAGTTTGGCGCTGAAACTGGCGGCGAAACCCAGTAGCAGCAGGGGCCGCCAAGGGGGTGGCATCAGGACGCTGGCCATGGCCAGCACGGCCCCCACCAGCGCCGAGCCCCAGACATTCTCCGGCCCGCGCCGGCCGCCGCGGGCCTCGGCCAGGCCGCTGGCCTGCTTGCGCCGGAAGCCAAGGCGGGTCACCAGCGAGCCCAGGGCCAGGTAGGCCACCACCGCCAGCCAGCCCCGCCAGCCCAAGCAGCCCCAGAGCACCGTGCCCAGCACCCCGGCATGGACCCAGCCCGCTTTGGTGAGCAGGGGCGCCCGCTGGGCCAGGGCGATCAGTCCGCCATTGAGGACCAGGGCCAGGGCCCAGGTCGCCAGGGTTTGGGGGGGGAGGGGTGGCATCGGCCGGGCCCGGTTCTGTTGCACAGATCTAAGGCGGCGCCCGGCAGGAGGCGCCCAGGGCTGATAATCGAACAACAGGTTTGGGCGGACCATGTTCTTCAAGAAGGCCAAGTTTTTCCTCGACCTCACCGGTGAGGACAATGGGTCCAACGCCAACGGTGCCGAAACGGCCCCGGTAGCGGCGGTGATCGCGCCGGTGGCGCCGGTGGATCCAGCCGCCGTGGCTGCCGTTGCGGTGGCCCCTGCTGCAGTGGCCGTGGCCCCCGTGGCGCCAGGCACCTTTACTTCCGCGCCAACAACCGCAGCGCCAACCGCCGCCCCGGTCGCCACGGCGGCACGCACCACCGCCGAGGAGATCGCCGCCGAGTTGGCCGCCGCCCAGGCCAATCGTCCGCCCGCCAGCACCGTGACCTTTGCGCCGGATTGTCTGGTGCCCGGTGCCAGCCTCACCCGCCGTCGCCGCACCGCTGGCGCCAATCTGGCCGGCTTCCGCGACATCGCCCGTTCGATGATGAAGAACTGAAGGGGTTGGCGCCACCGCGCTCATTCGGCAGCAGCGGGCCGCAGCAGCGCCAGGGCCGCCAGGCCTGCCACTGCGGCTGTTGAGGTGCGCAGGATCGACTCCCCCAGGGTCACCAGTTGCCAACCGGCGCCCAGGGCCTGGCGCTCTTCTTCTTCGCTCCATCCCCCCTCCGGCCCGATCGCCAGGGTGATGGGCTCATGGGGATTCTGGCTCCAGATGGTCTGCACCCAGCTCGCCAGCGGCGGGATGTCCGCCCGGCGGGTGGTGGCCAGCAGGCGTGTGCCTGGCATCGCTTCGCTCCAGCAGCGGCTTGCCGAGAGGGGCGCCGCCAGCTCCGGCAGCCAGAGGCGCTCGCATTGCTCGGTGGCTTCGCGGATGATCGTGGCCCAGCGCTCCAGGGGCAGCGGTTCGCGCACCACTCCCCGGGCCGCGAGCAGGGGCTGCAGCCTGGCGGCGCCCAGTTCGGCCGCCATACGCCAGACCAATTCGGCATCCCGGCGGGGAACGGCCAAGGCCAGGGTCAGGGCCGGGCTCACCGGCCTGGCTTGCTCCAGGGGGGCATCCGGCGGCTGCTCCAATCGCAGTTGTTCCCCTGACTCCAGCACCGCGCTCCAGAGCCGGCCGCAGCCATCAACCACCGCCAGCCGATCCCCTTGGCGGAAGCGCAAAACCCTGGCCAGGTAATGGCTTTCGGCGGCCTCCAGGGCCAACAGGTTGGGGTCGCCCTGCCGGGACCACCGGGACGGTGGGATCAGCAGGCGACGCAGTTCCCGGGCCATCGGCGGGTGGGATCAATCGTTGTCGGAGTCGGTGTCTTCATCTTCATCTTCATCTTCATCTTCATCTTCATCTTCATCTTCATCTTCATCTTCATCTTCATCTTCATCTTCATCTTCATCTTCGTCGCT
>Ga0209299_1001335_pt1 | contig 13719 bp, 17 predicted proteins | sample S_140806_MF_Meta_FD_187326 | JGI IMG/M metagenome (GOLD analysis project Ga0209299, IMG submission 187326) | Freshwater microbial communities from Lake Simoncouche, Canada to study carbon cycling - S_140806_MF_MetaG (SPAdes) (version 2) | ecosystem: Environmental > Aquatic > Freshwater > Lake ...
CGTTCATCGAACCGCATTTTTAGGTATTCCGGCACGGATCGCGCTTTAGAGCCGTAGTAGAACGGCATCATGAACACCGCGAGGAAGATCATCGCGGGAATCGCGCCCAGCCAGTAAAAGTGCGCCGTGCTGATGCCGTATTTCGCTCCGCTGGCTGCCATTCCGACAAGCTCCAGCGCACCGAGGTTAGCCGAAATAAAGGCTAGCCCGGTCACCCAGGTCGGAATCGACCGAGCGGAAGTAAGGAAATCCGCGGAGGTCTTCATGTATCGCGACAGCGCCCATCCGATTCCGATGACAAAAGCGACGTATGCGATGAGGATTGTATAATCAATCGTCAGAAGTTTGATGGGTTCCATAGGTTATTATTCCTTTAGGGTTTTTTGGTTTCTGGTCTTAGTTCAAATAGAGGTCAAGTATCTTTATCAAGAGCCTTTAGCCGATAGGCACCGCACTCCGCTGTCGCTTGTGGAAGGCACTGAGTTCCTTGTAGCCAACCTCCCTAACCAAAGAGATCGCCCGATCGAACTCATAACCGACTTCCGCAGGAGCGTGTGCATCGGAGGAGATTAAAATCGGTATCTTTCTTCGAAAAGCCTCTTCGATAAATGTCTTGGAGGGATAGATCTCCATCACCTCTTTTCGAAGTCCTGCCGTACTCACCTCCATGGCAATTCCAGCCGCCTCAATCGCATCCAGGGTATCTTTATAGTAAGGGCGAAGATCTCCTTTCGGCCGATGCCCAAACTTTTTTACCAGATCGGGGTGGGCCAAAAAATCGAACAACCCGCTTTGGGCGGCCTGGGTCACCGCATTGAAATATTTGGTCCACACTTCCTCAACAGGTTGATCCTTCCATCGCGCTAATTTTAAAGGGTTGTCCACGTCCCAATCGGGCGTGATGTAGTGGACGGCACCAATGAAATAGTCGAAATGGGCCTTGGTCGCTAATTCTCGAATCCACCCCTCTTTTCCAGGAATAAAGTCACACTCTAACCCAAGCCGAATTGGAAGTTGGGGAAACTCGGCCCGGGCCTCCTCCACCAGGCGAAGATATTCAGGGAAATCGACCCAATCCATTCTCCAATCATCAAACTTCGCGGGCATCGGGTTGTGTTCCGAAAAGCCGATTTCTTGGAGTCCTTTTCGAACGGCTTCCGCCGCATATTCCCGCGGGTGCCCCGTTGCGTGACCACACAAAGGGGTGTGCATGTGATAGTCAAACCTCACACCTCCTATCTACCTATCTCCCAGCCTTTTCCAAGGCCATAGGGGAGCGTTGCCCAAACACCCATCTTTCGGCATCATCTGGAGATGCCACCGTCTTCTAAAGTTCATCTCTCCCCTGCCCGCCTCAAGTCGGCCCTAGCGCGACTTCGACGACTGCGAATTCTGGTCGTGGGTGACCTGATGCTCGATGAGTTTATCTATGGTCGCGTTTCCCGTATTTCACCAGAAGCTCCAGTTCCGGTTGTCCATGTGGAGCGGGAGCAGGCCTACCCAGGTGGCGCCGCCAACGTGGGTCGGAATTTAGCCGCACTTGGTATCCATGCAGAGATAAGCGGTGGAATTGGTGCGGATGCTGCCGGCCAGCGCCTGCTTAGCCTTTTGCGACATGAAAAGATTGGCACGTCTGGTGTTTGCAGATCCTCTCGATTTCCAACAGTGGTCAAGACCCGTATCCTAGCGAGGCATCAACAGGTCGTCCGAGTTGACCGAGAGGAGCCGAGCCAACTCACCTCAAAAGAGAGGCAAGCAGTGCTGAAAAAGGCATTGCAGGTTCTTCCTCGTTGCCATGCCCTCATCTTAGAAGATTATGGCAAAGGGTTATTCGACCAAGAGCTTGTCGACTCCCTCCTTACGGCCGCTCGCAAAAAAGGAGTTCCGACGGCGGTCGACCCAAATATCCATAATCCTCTTAATTGGAATGGAGCAACTTTGGTTAAGCCCAACCGGGTGGAAGCATTTGGCGCTTTAGGCCAACCTGACTCCTCGCGCCCCGAGGATTGGATTGCTGCGGGAGAGGAGCTGCTCCTTCGTTGGGGGTGCCACTACCTTCTTCTCACCTTAGGGGAAAACGGCATGATTCTCTTTCAGCCCGATCATCCCCCCTTCTCCATTCCGAGTCGCGCCCGAGAGGTATATGACGTTTCTGGTGCTGGGGATACGGTCATCTCTCTTCTCGCATCCGCCTTAGCCGCAGGGCTTCCTGGAAAAGTCGCTGCGGAGCTCGCCAACCTCGGCGCGGGCATCGTCGTAGGAAAACTCGGCACAGCCACAGTAACCCCTGCGGAGCTGATCGATGCCGCCCGACATCATGGGTAAACGGGCTGTCTTTCTGGATCGCGACGATACGTTAATCGAAAACGTTCCCTACCTTGGCGACCCCGCAAAGGTAAAGCTAATGCCCAGGGCAGCTGAAGCCCTCCTGCAATTTCGCAAAGCAAATCTCACCCTTGTGGTGATCTCAAACCAATCGGGCGTGGGGCGAGGTTTCATCACAAAAGCCCAAGTGCGATCCGTTGACGCACGCATGGAGGAACTCCTGGGGGGTGGGCAGATTTTCGCACACTATGGTCACTGCTTTGCTGCCCCGGGCGATCCGTACGATGACTCACGCAAGCCCTCCCCTAAAATGATCCAAGAGGCTGGGGCAAAACTCGGAATCGAGTTGGGGCGCTCTTTTATGGTGGGAAATAGACTAAGCGATATTCAGGCGGGTCACTCAGCTGGATGCAAAACAGTGCTGCTCAAGCTTTACGTTCCACCCGACGAGGTTGCGGATGCGGATAAGCTGGCGGGTTTCTCCGCGCCCAACTGGGACTCTGCAAAGGAATGGATTTTAAAAGAGGTTGGGAAAACCTAATGAAACGGCCCCGAGTGGTTGCTGTCATTCCAGCGCGGCATGGCTCGACCCGCTTTCCTGGAAAACCCCTGGCGCAAATTTTAGGGAAACCCCTGATCCAGTGGGTCTGGGAAGGGGCAAAAGAGTCGAAGTCGTTACAAAAGGTCTTAATCGCTACGGATGATCCGTCGATTGCTCAAGTGGCGCGCTCTTTTGGGGCGGATGTAGTGATGACTCGGGCAGATCATCCCTCGGGAACAGATCGGGTGGCGGAAGCGGCCGCACTGGAAACCGCTGATTGGATTTTAAATCTTCAAGGTGACGAACCCCTGATTCGCGGATCTGTTCTGGATGAAATGATTCAGGGGCTGCGTCCAGAATACGGCATGGGAACCATCGCCACCTCTCTTGATAAGATCAGCGATCTCAATACGCCGGACATCGTGAAGGTCGCCTTTACCCCTGAGGGGAAGGCATTGGGGTTTCGGCGGCAGGTTGCAGAAAGTGAAGGGGCAAAATGGATGCATCAACATGTCGGTCTTTACGCCTACCAGCCTGCAATCCTCCAGAAAATCGTTCAGTTGCCCCCTTCTGAAGGGGAGAAACGGGAGCGACTTGAACAGTTGCGTGCCTTGGAGAACGGGATTGCGATTCAAGTCCTGATGCTTAGCTTCAAATTTGTTGGTGTGGACACGCCGGGGGACGTGACACGCGCGGAACGAGCCCTGGCAGACCGCGCCACAACTATCTCCAAATGAAATACATCTTCATCACCGGCGGAGTGATTAGCTCCTTAGGAAAAGGCCTCACTGCGGCCGCTTTAGGAACTCTTCTTGAAAGACGTGGTCTGAAAGTCGGACTGATGAAGTTTGACCCCTACCTGAATGTGGATCCTGGCACAATGAGCCCCTACCAGCATGGAGAGGTTTATGTTTTGGAGGACGGCGCAGAGACCGACCTCGACTTAGGCCACTATGAACGATTTACCTCATGCCATCTGACTCGGCGACACAACCTGACCGCAGGCCAAGTTTATGAAGAGGTTTTAAGAAAAGAGCGTCGAGGCGACTATCTCGGCAAGACAGTCCAAGTCATTCCGCATGTGACCGATGAGATAAAAAACCGGCTTCGCCACATGGGCCATCACGAAAATTGCGATATTATGATTACGGAAATCGGGGGGACAACAGGCGACATTGAAGGACTCCCCTTTTTGGAGGCATTGCGGCAATTCTCGCTGGAAACAGGACCAGGCCATTGTCTCTTTATTCACGTAACTCTTGTTCCCTTCATCAAAGCCGCGGGAGAATTAAAATCAAAACCAACGCAGCAAAGCGTTGCGAAGCTGCGTGAAATTGGTATCCAGCCACAGATTCTCGTCTGTCGCAGCGAACATCCTGTTGACCACGAAACCAGGCAAAAAATATCGAACTTCTGTAATGTTTCTGTTGAGGCGGTCATTGAGGAGCAGGATGTAAAGCACACGATTTACGAGGTTCCCTTAATGCTCCATCGGGAAAGAATGGATGAATTGGTTTTATCTTATTTGGGGATCAAGGCACCCGCGGCAGACCTGAAAGATTGGGAAAAACTGGTAGGCCGAATGATTGCCCCAAAGCACCGGTCGAAGATCGCCATGGTTGGAAAGTATCTTGGTGTACCTGACGCTTATAAAAGTGTTACCGAGGCCCTTTTCCATGCCGCATCAGGCGAAGACGTGGGAGTTGATCTTATCAAAGTCGACGCGGAGGAGATTGAGAAGCAAGGAGCGGATGCCTTCCTGACTGGTGTAGATGGAATTCTTGTCCCCGGCGGTTTCGGAGAGAGAGGCATCGAAGGAAAGATTGCTGCGGCAAAATACGCCAGGGAGAAAAAGATTCCTTATCTTGGCCTTTGTCTTGGGATGCAGGTGGCGGTGATTGAATTTGCGAGAAGCGTCGCGGGCTTGAAGAGAGCCCATAGCTCTGAATTTGAGCCAGACTCCAAAGAGGCGGTCATCTCTTTGCTGCCAGGCCAAACGGTGAATGGCACCAAGGGAGGAACGATGAGGTTGGGTAGTTATATCTGCTGTTTGACTGCTGGCTCAGTTGCGCAGAAAGCTTACGCCCAAGTTGAAATTCAGGAGCGCCATCGTCACCGGTACGAATTTAACAATGCCCACCGCGGAACGCTGGAGAAGTTCGGCCTGAAGATCAGCGGGGTTCACCCGAAGGGAGATCTGGTAGAGGTTATCGAGCTACCCGATCATCCTTGGTTTGTTGCCTGCCAATTTCATCCTGAGTTCCGCTCGAAACCGGATGTGCCGCATCCCCTTTTCAGGGGATTCGCGCAAGCCACACAAAACTATGCCAAAAAGAAATAAGTTCCTTCTGATCGGCGGCCCCTGTGTTTTGGAGTCGCGAAAAACATCCATGCTGATCGGTCGTACCTTAAGAGACTTAGCTCACTCCCTAGGCTGGGACTATGTCTTTAAAGCAAGTTACGATAAAGCCAACCGAACCTCATTAAACTCTCCTCGAGGCCCTGGCTTTCAAAAAGGCCTGAAGGAGCTAGCTGCGATACGCAAACTCTTGAAAGTACCCGTCCTCACGGATGTGCACTCGGTGCAGGAGGCAAAAGCGGCAGGTCGAGTTGTGGATATATTACAAATTCCTGCCTTTTTGTGCCGCCAGACCGACCTGCTAATTGCTGCAGCAAAAACGAAAAAGGCTATCAGTGTAAAAAAGGGCCAGTTTCTCGCCCCTCAGGCCGTATCCGCAGTCATGGAGAAGCTTCGACGGGGCGGCTGCAAAAAAGCATGGATTACGGAGCGGGGAACCTCCTTCGGGCACGGGGATCTTGTTGTGGATATGCGGGGGTTGGTAACCATGCGGGAGCAAGGTCATCAGGTGATCTTTGATGCCACTCACAGCGTTCAGCGCCCCACAGGAGGTGAGGTCACACGTGGTGAAGCCCGCTTTATTCCAGCCTTAGCTCGTGCAGCTGCTGCTGTCGGCATTGACGGTCTTTTTATTGAAGTACACCCAAATCCGAAAAAAGCCCTCTCCGACAAAGAGAGCATGCTTCCCCTTTCACAAGCTGGAACCCTCTTTCGCCAAATTCATAGGATCCTCTATGCCGTCTCCTAAAGCCGTCACCCTTTGCCTTCTGGGGTTGGGACTTCTGCCTCTTTCAGCTGCAAACGGCCCAGAATTTCCTATAGGCTCCGTTATTCAGAACTTTTCACTTCCTCAGGCAGATGCCAGCGGTAAGAAAACCGCCGTGGTCCATGGAAAGCGAGCTACCGTCGTCAGCCCAAATCAGCTGAAGATTGAAGACCTGAAAGTTGAGCTCTTTAATGGTGAGGGAAATGTCGAGACAACCATCACAGCGACGCGCAGTGATTTCTGGCGAAAGGAAAATCGCCTGACTACCGATACAGGAATCATCGTAAAAAGGCCGACCTTAATGATCTCCTCAAATGGTATTGATTGGAATGTCGCCGACTCAAGTGGAACGCTCTACAATCGAGTTCGAGTCGTTCTCTCCAACTCAACCCCATGAAATACTTATTCTTTGCCTTTCTCGCCGTAACGAGTTGGCTTCAAGCGGAGGACGCCCCTCCCCCCGCACCAGCCAGTTCAACCAACAGCTCGACAACCATCGAAAGCGACTCTTTGGACCTCAACCTGGGTAAAAAACAAGGAAAGAAGCAGGGGATTTTTCGGGGAAATGTAAAAGTAGACGAGCCCCGCTTCACGATGACCGCCAAAGAGATGACGGTCTTCTTTGCCGACAATGATGCGGTGGAATCACTCGAGGCAAGAGAGGATGTGATCATTAAGAGAAAGGATGGATCATCAGACACATCCAGCGAAAAGGCGCTCTACGATATGTCGGTCAAGAAGCTGACTCTTCTCAAAGTTACTCGACAACCCAAGGTCGTTTCGAAAGACAAAACCGTTTTTGCCGACAAAATTATTCTCTATCCAGAAGAGGACAAGATGACGACGGAGGGGGCAAGCCGGGTAATGCTTCAAAAGTCCCCCTGAGCACGGATCCAAAATCTACCCCCCTTCCCGCTGGAGAACCGATCCTCTCCTGCAATGGTTTGGTGAAACGTTACGGAGAGCGAAACGTGGTCAACGGAGTAAATATAAGCATCCGTGCGGGTGAAGTGGTGGGTTTACTCGGGCCAAATGGAGCAGGAAAAACCACCAGCTTCTATATGCTGGTTGGCCTCGTGCGACCTACGGCGGGTACCATTCAGTTCTCAGGCGAAGACGTTACAGGCATGCCCATGTATCGAAGAGCTCGGCGTGGGATTGGCTATCTTCCCCAAGAGGAATCCATCTTTCGCCGTCTAACCGTCGAAGAAAATCTCATGGCGATTCTTGAGACCCTCCCCATCACCGATCAGGAGCGAAAGGAGCGCTGTCATGAGCTCTTGGTTGAACTAGGGCTGGATAACCTGATTAAGAGTCATGCCATCCAACTCTCCGGAGGGGAAAAAAGACGATTGGCCATTGCGAGGTGTCTTGTGACCCGCCCGAGTGTTCTGCTTTTGGACGAACCTTTTAGCGGGGTTGATCCCCTTGCGGTTTATGATATTCAACAGATTATCTTAACGATGCGTCGAAAGGGAATTGCCGTGCTGATTACGGATCACAATGTGCGCGAAACTCTTTCAATCGTGAGTCGAGCCTACTTGATCTGCGAGGGAAAAGTGGAAAGCGAAGGAAATGCGGAGTTTCTGATCAATGATCCTGTAGCGCGTGGCCTTTATTTAGGCCCACGTTTTTCAATGTGATCACTCTTTTTGTTTTCATGAATCGGAGTCGATTCATCCGCGAGGATCGATTCCAAGACAGCTTCAGGGTTTGCTGCTTTTAAGATGGGGCGTCCCAAGACAATACGGCTGGCACCATCCAGCAGAGCTTCCCGTGGTGTTTTGGAGCGGGCTTGGTCGTCCTCCTTACTTCCCTTGGGTCTGACTCCTGGGGTAACAACTTCGCCCTTTTCACCCCAGACCAACCTCTCGCTCTTTGCTTCATGGGGGCTGCAAACAACACCTGCCAGACCGGCATTTTTTGCCAAGGTGGAAAGATTGCGTACTGCCCCATCCACTCCACTATGCCAGCCCATTGCTCGGACAGCCTCCTCACTCAGGCTTGTCAGAAGAGTGACTCCGAGAACATGGGTCTCCTTAGCGGCATGGGAAACAGCCACTGCCATCATCTCCTCTCCTCCCGAAGCATGGACGGTTAAGAAGCGTGGCTTCCAAGGTGCGACGGCGCGTACCGCCTGCCCGACGGTATTGGGGATGTCGTGGAACTTAAGATCCAGAAAGATGGGGACTTCCAGCTTTTGCAGCCCCGACAAGACTTCGACTCCTGAACGCAAATACAGCTGCAGCCCGATTTTGAAGGTGCCAATCTTGCCGCGGAACCGCTTGGCCCAACTCAATGCCTCTTCCGATGTATCAACGTCGAGAGCGAGTATGATCTGGTCAGGTTTCAACTCACCCATCTAATCGTGAAATGAACTCCATGACAATCCGAGCCTACGCCAAGATCAACTTAGATTTACGCTTGGGCCAACGGCGCCCAGACGGTTTTCATTCCATCGACACTTTTTTTATCCGAGTCGACCTCTTCGACACCATCAAGGCTAGGGCTACCCAAGACGGCAACTGTACTCTCTCTATTCTCGGTGACGCCCACCTGTCCGCTGGCTCAGACAATCTGGTATTACGCGCCGCGCGCGCCCTACAAAAGTTTGCCAAGCATGGTGCTGGTGTTCATCTCGACCTTGAGAAGAAGATTCCACAAGGCGCCGGGCTGGGGGGCGGGAGCAGTGATGCTGCCTCCACTCTTACTCTATTACGAAAATTGTGGTCACTCACTTGCACAGACGAACAGGTAGCCACGCTAGGTGCTGAACTGGGAAGTGATGTCCCCTTTTTTCTCCAGCCCTACGCTTCGCGCGGAACAGGACGTGGAGAAATTCTCCATCCCAGCCCGATGAAAGATCTGCCGTGGGCTGTCTTGATTCACCCAGGCTTTCCCTCCCCGACAGCAAGTGCCTACGCGGCCTACGCGCAATCCCCAAAAGAGGGTGTTGAGGGGCCGGAGCTCACCTTAAAGCAGGAGAACGGAATGAATCTCATTCTGCGGCCAAGAAACGATCTGGAGGAGGCGGTCGAAAGGAAATTTATCTGGATCCAATCAGCTAGAGAGTGGCTGCAATCGCAGCCAGGAGCCCTTGCCGCGCGCATGAGCGGAAGCGGATCGACCATATTTGGCTTATGGCCAACGAAACGAGAGGCGGAACAGGTTGCGAGTCGCGCTAAGACACACTTTGGTTCGGAGGCTTGGATACAAGCCGCCCAGCTAATTTGCGGGGCGAAGTGAAATTAGCGAAGCTTGTGAGCGATTCGGGATTTGATACGAGCCGAGCGATTTCGGTGAATGGCTTTACCCTTGGCCGCACGGTCCAGACGACGCTGCAGTTCGGGAAAAAGTTTTGCGGCTTCATCTTTTTTCCCAGCTGTAAGCAGAGCAATCAGCTTTTTCTGGGCGGTACGAGCATGATCCAAGAGAAGGCGATTCACCACCCGGCGGCGGAGTGCGCCACGGGCTTGTTTTGCAGCAGAAGCAGTGTTGGCCATAAGGGAAAAGAGTGCCCGAAACCCCTCCCCCTCGTCAATCTATGAACTTACTCCGCCTTGCCCTTTCCCTGCTGATCTGGCCGGGCCTTGTGGCTACTCTCATTTTTTTGGGGAAGCTTTTGCGGTCGGTTACGCACTCGCCTCAATTTCCCTGGGCTACAGTGGTCGCCTTTGGAGTAGGTTTTTTCGTGTCGTGCATTTCTTTTTTTGCCCTGCCACGTCCGCGCGGAATTTATGTTTTGGGGCATGAACTCACCCATGCCCTTGCCGTTTGGTGCAGCGGGGGAAAGGTTCACTCCATTCAAGCCGGCACGAAGGGTGGGAAAGTTGTATCCGATCGAGTCTCCCCTTGGATTAGTTTAGCGCCCTATATCTTGCCTTTTTACCCTTTGCTGGCGGGAATCCTTTGGCTAGCTGGAACACGAGTTTGGCCGGAGCTGCAGAATTACACCCTGCCCAGTCTAGCTCTCTGGGGCGCTATTTGGGGGTATCACTACACTTTCACCATCAGCCTAATCCCAACAGACCAGCCCGACTTTCTGATCTATGGGAGAATTTTCTCGATCACGCTTGTCTTTATGGGGAACACACTTCTGGTTGGTGTTTTGCTATGGGGGGCTTTTCGCCCAGCTCCTCTCAGTCAAACCCTCCTCCAGCTTGGAACTGAGTGGATATGGACGTACACCACGATCGCTCATTGGCTCTCGGGCCTGCTCTTGCGCTACCTACCCCATTCCGCCTAAAACTTCTTGCTCGTGCTAGTTTCCGACCTCATCAACGAAAAGAATCTGCTACCCGATCTAGAAGCTAAGGATCGAAATAGCGCATACAAAACAATGGTGCAATTCATTGCTAATAATGGCTTTATAAATGATTCACTATCTTTGCCCTCATTAGAGGGTTTACAGGCAAGGGAGGCCAAAATGACTACTGCGATGGGCGGAGGCTTCGCCCTGCCCCACGCCACGATCCCAAAACTGCCTAAACCTTGCTTCCTATTCGCCCGTTGCCCCAAAGGAGTAGATTGCGAGGCGGTTGATGGCAAACCGGTCACCCTTTTCTTTCTCATTCTTACTCCCCCAGACCATAGCCAGGAACATCTCCAAACCCTTGCTACCGTTGCCAAATTTTTTAATCGACGCGGAATTAAGTCGAAATTACTTCAAGCACCGGGGGCGCTGGAGATCCTATCCATCCTTCGTACTCCCTAATGTCTCTCCGCGCTGAACTCGAAAACCTCGTCCAAGTCTGGGCTCAGACTCATTACCCTCAAGTAGGCACAGGGCCATGGGTTCGCCCCTGTGCTGATCCACGACACGGCCACTTTCAAACTCACCTCCCCATGGTGGCCGGCAAACAAACTGGAACAAACCCTTGTGATATCGCAACTCGCTTGGCGAATGAGTGTGCGCCACCACAGAACTGGGCTGTTCCCGAAGTTGCTGGCTCCGGGTTTGTAAATTACCGCGTCAATCCATCTGCAGTCGCAGTTGCCATCGACAAACTTCGCCAAGATCCAGGCCTAGGGATTCAGCCAACACCGAACCCAGAGACTATCGCCATCGACTTCAGCTCGCCCAATATCGCTAAGGCCATGCATGTAGGCCACATTCGCTCCACTCTTTTGGGCGACTCCCTCTCCCGACTTCTTACCCGGTGCGGCCATCGAGTCATTCGAATCAATCACCTTGGAGACTGGGGCACCCAGTTTGGAAAACTTCTCCTAGCCTACCGTTCTGCAGGTCGTCCACCACTGGACCCCACCCAATCCATCGAACAGCTCGAAACCTTTTATAAAAAAGGCAACGAAGAGGCAGAGTCCGACCCCAAGAAGATGGACCTAGCCAGAGCCGAACTAGCCGCGCTTCAGTCTGGAGAAGCGGAGCGAACAAAAGATTGGAAACACTTCTGCGAAAGATCATCCGATCATTTCCACGACATCTATCGACGCCTCAATGTGGCCTTCGATCTAGAAAAGGGGGAAAGCACATACCAAGGGGAGTTAGCCGGCATCGTCCAAGAGCTTTTGGAGCTAGGGATAGCAGAGAACAGCCAAGGGGCTGTTGTCATACAGAATCCCAAGATTTCCGAAGAGCCCTTTCTAATTCGCAAATCGGATGGGGCGTTTCTTTACGGCACCACCGATTTGGCTGCTCTTCAGTCCCGGATTCGCGACCTCAAGGTCGAGAGAATCATCTATGTTACCGACGGGCGTCAACAACTCCACTTTCAGTGGCTCTTTGACACTGCAAAACGCTGGGGAAAAACCGTGCCTCTTGAGCACGTTTGGTTTGGCACAATTCTTGGGCCAGACCGAAAACCCCTGAAAAGCAGAGATGGAACTCCGATCAAACTCACCGACTTGCTCACCGAAGCCAAAGATAGAGCCAAACAGATCCTCCTTGAAAAAAGGCCCGATCTGAAGGGACCTGCTCTCGAGGAGAAAGCAGAACTTCTAGGCATCGCTAGCCTCAAATACGCAGACCAAATGCCAGGACGAAATCATGACTACGTCTTTACATGGGAAAAGCTCCTCGCCTTCGACGGGAATACCGCCCCATACATTCTCAACGCTTACGTGCGCTCTCGCTCCATTCTACGAAAAGCTGGGGCAACATCTTCCCCAACTCATCCCATCCTTCTAGAGGAACCAGTGGAGGAAGAGATCTCTCGACAACTTCTTCGCTACTGTGATGCGGTTGAGCTAGCAACAGCCGATCGCAAGCCTCACCACCTATGTGGCTATCTGTTTGAAACAGCGGGAATGTTTCACCGCTTCTTTGAAGCTTGCCCCGTTCTCCAAGCTAAATCCCCTGCCCTGCAGCAATCCCGACTCACCCTCACGGGCTTAACGGGCGACATCCTTCGGGACGGCCTTCAACTACTAGGAATTCCGACTTTAGAAGAGATGTAGTAACCGCTGTTAGGCTTTAAAGGCTCACCCTATCCGCATCCCCCCAAAGATTTTCGAGCCTATAAAAGTTTCTGCGTGTTGAATGCATGATGTGCACCAGTACATCTCCATAATCCAATATCATCCACTGACTGGCAGCCTGACCTGTAGATCGAAAGATATGTCGCCCCTCTGCTTCCACCCCTCGTTCAATCTCACCAGCGATTGCCTTCAGTTGGGGCTCATTCTCCGCAGAAACGATTACAAAGAAATCGGACGGGCCACCTATTTTTCTTAGATCCAAGATGACGGGGTCTTGAGCTTTTTTGTTTGCGGCTAGTTCCCGGCAAAGTTTAGCTAACTGAAGACCTTCAGGAATCATTGATAGTACCTACTTCTTTTAATCGAGTCCTCACTATCAGCTAAAACAAGACCTCGAATCGAAAGACGACGCTGTACTCGCTGACGAATTTCGGTGGATGAAACGTCGAAACGACAGGGTAAAACACTCATAGAAATCCCACTCCTTGCCTTGGGCTTTTCCGGCCTTGGAAAAACCAGAAAGTGTACCCAGCGGGCAAGTTTTCGAAAGTCCTTCCAGTCGGGTAGAGCGCTCCACTGGTCGGATCCCATTATCCAAAAAAGCTTGGCGGAAGGCATCTTTTTTCTCCATTGAGCAGCTGTATTGATCGAATAAGAGACGCCAGATCGGCCAATCTCCCAGCTCGAGACCTTAGCCCACCGCTGACCCAGCAAACCCTGCTTCAACCAGCGCAAACGATCAGCCGCCGGCGCAACAGGTTGATATTTCTTTAAGGGGGACTGAGCACAAGGAAGGTAGATCACCTCATCTAATCGGAAGTTCTCGCAGGCGAAACGTCCAATCAGAAAGTGTCCAAGATGAAAGGGATCAAAAGAACCACCAAAAAGAGCAACTCTGCGACTCAAAAGATGCTCCGGTCCACTTGGATTTTGTCGTTCGGCTTTAACCGAATATCTTTTCCCTGATCAGCCTGAATTTCCTTTGCATTGAATTCCTGAGTTACCCCACCTTGGGTTAGTCGAACCCTGCGTCGATTTGCGAAATCAGTAAAGCCTCCGCATGCGGCAACAGCACCTAAAGCCGTAAGATCCTTCGTATAGGGAACGCGTTGAGGCATCCTGACCTCTCCGGTCACGTCCACAAATCTTTGCTCTTTTAAGTCCACCGTCACATTGGGATTGGTAAAGATTTCCTCTTTGAGATAGGTGGACTCAATCAGCTTCTTAAGCTCTACCGTGGTTGTGTTCGCTGCAACTAAACTTCCAATATGCGGCATAGAGATTAAGAAG
>Ga0209299_1001343_pt1 | contig 13650 bp, 15 predicted proteins | sample S_140806_MF_Meta_FD_187326 | JGI IMG/M metagenome (GOLD analysis project Ga0209299, IMG submission 187326) | Freshwater microbial communities from Lake Simoncouche, Canada to study carbon cycling - S_140806_MF_MetaG (SPAdes) (version 2) | ecosystem: Environmental > Aquatic > Freshwater > Lake ...
TGCACCGTTCCATCTCTTTGTCTTTCCAACAATGCTGCGAAACATTGTGAAGAAAGCACGAAACAGTGCATGAGTTCACGCCAGAGGTTCAAGCCCTAGCAGCTGAAGTATTGGCATACAGTCTTGACCGTTTAAAAAATGATCCACCGCTTGATGGTCCTCGAACTGCTGAGGATTTATTTGCCGAAGTAGGAAACACGATTACTGCTCGTGGTTTAGGCGGACATGAAGCCCTAGAAGTTTTCACATCTGTATTAGCCAAAGCCTGTATTTCAACAGATCACCCGCGCAACTTAGCTTTTATTCCATCTGCTCCTAGTGAATATGCAAACCTTTTTGATTTAGTAGTTGGTGCCAGTGCGCTCTATGGCGGCTCTTGGCAAGAAGGAGCGGGCGCTGTTTTTGCTGAAAATCAAGCACTTCGCTGGATTGCAGATTTAGCAAAGTTGCCAGAGGAATCTGGTGGTGTTTTCGTGCAGGGCGGAACAATTGGAAATCTTTCAGCGCTAGTTGTGGCGCGAGCAGAGGCGAGAAAGAAGCATCCAGGTGCTTCGCGTTGGGTGATTGCGTGTAGTGAAGAGGCACATTCATCCATTGTTAGCGCTGCAAATGTGATGGATGTTGATGTTTTAAAGGTGCCGGTTGCATCAAATGGAAAGCTCATGGGAGACGCCGTTGCACAGGCAATTGATCACTTGCATGCAACTACCACGCACAGAGTTTTTGCTGTTGTAGCAACAGCTGGAACAACAAATCTTGGAATCATTGATGACTTAAAGGGACTTGGTAGCGCAGCCCACGAGCTTGGAATTTGGTTTCATGTTGATGGTGCTTATGGATTAGCAGCATTGTGTGCTCCATCAGTGCGATCACATTTTGATGGCGTAGAGGCTGCTGATTCTTTAATCGTTGATCCACACAAATGGTTATTTGCTCCATACGATGCATGCGCACTTATCTACCGCGAGCCAGAGCTTGCCCGCCAAGTTCACTCACAACATGCTTCTTACTTGGACACATTAAAAGATGGTGCATGGTCGCCATCTGATTATGCAATTCAATTAACTCGTCGCACGCGCGGACTACCTTTTTGGTTCTCACTTGCTGCCTATGGCACCGATGCATATACCGAAGCGATGGAACAATCATTAACTGTGGCCCAACAAGCAGCTGAGTTAGTGCGCTCTCATCCAGATTTAGAGTTAGTGTGCGAACCAGAACTTTCAATCGTTGCATTTACTCGTACAGGTTGGTCAGCAAGTGATTATCAAAGCTGGTCTGACAAACTTCTTTTCGATCAAATTGGATTTATTCCACCGTCATCTCATAATGGAGTGCCAATTTTGCGATTTGCAATCGTTAATCCATGGACGAAGATCAGCGATATTAAATTGATTCTCTCCACCCTTTAAATCCCACAGTTTTTAGCGCTCAGCCGATACGATTTGCCCTATGTCCGCGCAAGAAGAACCCGCCATGCACGTTGGTCTAAGCGAGCTTGAAATCCGCATCCTGGATTTTGAAGCTAGCTGGTGGCGCTATGCAGGGGCAAAAGAGGCGGCAATCAAGGAGCTATTTGAGCTCTCAGCTGCCCGCTATTACCAACTGCTCAATGATTTGATCGACCGTGATGATGCTCTGGCCGCCTCTCCCATGCTCGTCAAGCGCCTTCGCCGCCTGCGCGAGGCCCGCATGAACACCCGCACAGCCCGCTAAGCCCCAATCCACCCGTTTTGCGCCTGGGAAATAACTCCTCTAGATTTGGCGTTAGCACTCTCGGGGTGCGAGTGATAAAGCCCCCGCTAACGAACGATTACATGAAAGCGAGCACAACTCATGGCAAAGCAGATTGCCTTTAATGAAGAAGCCCGCCGCGGATTAGAGCGCGGAATGAATATCTTGGCCGATGCGGTCAAAGTAACTCTTGGACCTCGCGGTCGTAACGTGGTGCTAGAGAAGAAGTGGGGCGCCCCAACTATTACTAACGATGGTGTTTCCATCGCGAAAGAGATTGATCTTGATGATCCATGGGAAAAGATCGGCGCAGAGCTAGTTAAGGAAGTTGCCAAGAAGACTGATGATGTCGCAGGCGATGGAACAACGACAGCAACTGTGTTGGCCCAGGCACTTGTTCGCGAAGGACTTCGCAACGTGGCAGCGGGATCAAATCCAATGGCCCTAAAGCGCGGTATGGAAAAGGCAGTTACTGAAATTGTTGCTGAGCTTTTGTCTATGGCCAAGGCCGTTGATTCAAAGGAACAGATCGCAGCCACCGCATCTATCTCTGCAGCAGATGCAACTATCGGCGAGATGATCGCCGAAGCGATGGACAAGGTTGGCAAGGAAGGCGTTATCACTGTTGAAGAGTCAAATACTTTTGGTCTAGAGCTAGAACTCACTGAGGGTATGCGCTTTGATAAGGGTTATATCTCTCCTTACTTTGTAACCGACCAGGATCGTATGGAAGCAGTTCTAGAAGATGCTTACGTATTGATCGTTAACTCAAAGATTTCAAATATTAAAGATCTCGTACCAGTTCTTGAAAAGGTGATGCAATCAGGTAAGCCACTTGCGATCATCGCTGAAGATGTTGAAGGCGAAGCGTTAGCAACACTTGTTGTGAACAAGATCCGTGGAACTTTCCGCTCAGCGGCTGTAAAGGCACCTGGCTTTGGAGATCGTCGCAAGGCGATGCTTCAAGACATTGCAATTCTTACAGGTGCAACTGTTATCTCTGAAGAGGTTGGTCTTAAGCTTGATCAAGCAGGACTTGAACTATTGGGTCGCGCTCGCAAGGTTGTTATCAGCAAGGAAGAGACAACAATTGTTGAAGGCGCTGGCGATGAGGCACAAATCAAGGGCCGTGTCACGCAGATTCGTTCAGAGATTGAAAAGAGTGATTCAGATTATGACCGCGAGAAGTTGCAAGAGCGTCTTGCAAAGCTTGCTGGTGGCGTGGCTGTTATCAAGGCTGGAGCTGCAACTGAGGTTGAACTCAAGGAGCGCAAGCACCGCATTGAAGATGCAGTTCGCAATGCAAAGGCTGCAGTTGAAGAAGGAATCGTTGCCGGTGGTGGCGTTGCACTTCTGCAAGCAGCAACAGCAGCATTTAAGAAGTTAACTGGTTTAACTGGCGATGAAGCAACTGGTGCAAAGATTGTTGAATATGCAATCGAAGCTCCACTTAAGCAGATCGCAATTAACGCAGGACTTGAAGGCGGAGTTGTTGTTGAGAAGGTTCGTAATCTTCCTGCAGGACAAGGTCTCAACGCTGCAACTGGTGAGTATGTGGACATGATCAAATCTGGAATTATTGATCCAGCTAAGGTCACACGTTCTGCGCTACAAAACGCTGCATCTATCGCAGCCCTGTTCATCACAACAGAAGCAGTGATTGCAGATAAGCCAGAAAAGAATCCAGCACCAATGCCACAAGGTGGCGGAGATATGGACTTCTAAAGCCCACAAATTACGCGTAACGCCGTCCTCGATTAACGCGAGGGCGGCGTTCTGCTTTACCCTATACACATGGCAAAGAAATCATTGGGCAAAAAAGCGCCTAAGGAAACATCAAAGAAGGCTGCGTCGAACGCACCTGCTCCTTTTGATGCAAAAAATCTTGCCCACAGCGCAATCTTTGAACATGCTGAAAAGCGTGATCATGTTGGCTCATTTATCAGCGTTGAGTTTGATGATGAGAACCGCGTTGCCACATATCTTTTCAATGCAAACCTTGCTGGCTATAAAGGCTGGCGTTGGTGCGTCACTGTTGCAAAGGTGGATGCAGATGCAACTCCAACTGTTTGTGATTTAGTTGTTCTGCCTGGCCCAGATGCACTTCTTGCACCAGAGTGGATTCCTTATCGCGATCGTATTTTGCCGGGTGATGTTGGCGTTGGTGACATCGTTCCAAGTTCACTAGATGATGCACGTTTGGTTCCAGGACAATCTGCGTTGCCACAAGATGAAGATTTAGATACTGCAATGGCAGTTGAATTAGGTTTTGGTCGTGCACGAGTAATGTCTATTGAAGGTCGCGATCAAGCAGCCAAGCGTTGGTATGACGGAGACCGTGGACCGCAAGCACCTTTGGCACAAGCTGCACCTAAGCCATGTCATTCATGCGGATTCTTTCTTCCTATCGCAGGCTCACTACGCGCAACCTTTGGCGTGTGCGCAAATGCAATTTCCCCCGATGATGCACGCGTGGTCTCTGTTGATCATGGATGCGGCGCTCACTCGGAAGCGACCTTCACTGACCTGGTGATAAACTAAAGCCCTGACCGCAACCCCCGCGGCATAAACGAAGACACGATTTAATCAAGGAGCCCTCCCCATGCCTACAGGACGCGTTAAATGGTTCTCCCTAGAAAAGGGTTTCGGTTTTATTGCCAATGATGAAGGCGAAGATGTTTATCTAGCCGCTTCATCTCTTCCAGAAGGTGTTGCAACTGTTAAGCCTGGAACAAAGCTTGAATTCAGTATCGCTGATTCACGTCGTGGACCACAAGCACTCTCAGTACACATCATTGATGCACCTCCATCACTTGCTGAAAACTCACGCGCTAATACTGATGATTTAGCTGCAATGATTGAAGACACAATCAAGATTTTGGATCGCGTTGGAAATGGCTTGCGCCAAGGCCGCCATCCATCAGCAGTTGAAGCAGAGCGTTTAGGCCGCGTATTGCGCGGTATTGCATCTGCTCTTGAGGCTTAAATTAAATTCCACTGCGCTTATTGCGGCGAATTGAATATCGAATACCCGTTAGGCCCAGGCCTGCTCCAAATAGGCATGTCCAAATGATTTTTGCATCTGCACCTATTGCCAGCGCAATAACAAAGGCAATAGTCCAGCAGAGAACACCGATTGATACTAGGGTTATAACTGAACGAATATTTGATGCCATGAGAGAAGAGTAATGGGATTTAACGTAAAAGTAGATGGTAATTGGCGTTCATTTCGCCACCGAAATTACCGGATACTTTTTCCTGCCAACACCATCTCCAACATAGGTAGCTGGGCCCAAAGAATCGCCCAAGATTGGCTCGTACTAGAACTTACAAATAACAACGGAACATACCTAGGTTTAGTCACAGCTGTTCAATTCGCACCTGTCCTCTTCTTCTCTTTGCACGGCGGAAAATTAGCGGACAGATTCAATAAACGTAAAGTCTTGATTCTGACAAATATTTTGGGTGGCAGTGCATCACTTGGCTTAGGCGCGCTAGTAATCACAGAACACATCCAGTTATGGCATGTGTTCGTACTTGCCGCTGTTCTGGGCATTTCAACGGCAATTGATGCTCCAGTTCGCCAATCATTTACCACTGAAGTTGTTGGTCAAACCGATCTTCCTAATGCTGTTTCTCTTAACTCAGCTAACTTTAATGCTGGGCGTTTAGTTGGCCCAGCAGTGTCTGGAGGCTTGATTGCAGCCTTTGGCACAGGGCCCTCATTTATTATTAACGGGCTTACATATTTCTTCGTCATTACAGCCTTGCTCAACCTCGACGAAAAAGCATTTTTTGATCGGGATCGTCCAAAATCTGACGGCAACATCCGTGAAGGAATTGCCTATGTAAAAGCACGCCCAGATATTTATGTTGTTATGTTGATGGTCTTTTTCTTGGCAACCTTTGGTCTGAACTTTCAGATCTTTAACGCCCTCATGGCCACTCAAGAGTTCGGATTAGGACCTGCAAGTTTTGGATTAATGGGTACTTTTATTGCGGTAGGTTCATTAGCGGGTGCCATAGGTTCTGCGCGGCTTGAACGATTTAGAAATGCAAAGTTTGTCATTAAGGGTGGATTGCTATTTTCTATTTCCATTATGGCTTTTTCAATTATTCCCAGCTACTTTCTTTACATTCTCTGGCTTCCAATTTGCGGCTTTACAGCTTTGACAACCTTGGTCTCTGCAAATTCAATTGTTCAAACTAGCACTGACCCCGCAATTAGAGGTCGAGTCATGGGTCTCTATCTCTTGATTTTCATGGGTGGCACACCATTTGGTTCACCGCTTATTGGAACAACAGCTGAACTTATTGGAATTCGTCCAACTATTGCACTCTGTGGTGGTATTTCATTATTTGCTTCCTTATTTATCTGGTTCAAATGTAAGAACCGAGTTGCAGTACCTGCAGATATTTCAGTTGCTGCGGTTTTAAAGTCCGCTCAGCGCGACTAAAACTATTAGCCCAATAAGCACAACTAAAGTGATAATTCGGCGGGTTTTATAGCTCATCATTTATGCCTTCTCGCTCTGTGATGGTGTTAGTTTAATAATGATAAATGCGATTGCAACCAATACCGGAACCATGATGTAGGCACGAGAAATACCGAAGTTATCACCTAAAAAGCCGAGCAAGAACGGTGCGCCGGCAATAGCGATTCCCGCAGCCAGAGATGACTTACCAATAGCTAAATCTGGACGATTATCACTAAAGCTAACTAAGCGGATGGCAGAAAGAGCGAACTGCATTGATATACCTAGGCCAATAACAAAGAGACAAATAAGACTGATAATCATTGAGTGGGATAGCCAAAATGCCACAAAACCAATGAACTGCAACGCTACTAATCCTAGGAGTTGGTTATCGAGTTTGAAGTTCTTCAAAACCAAACCGCCATACCAACGGCCAACTCCCATGCCAGTGCCAAGTGCAACTATTGCAACAGTTGAAATGGCAGCGCTTGAACCAACTCGATCTTTGAGTAATGCAGCTGACCAGAAGGATGTAGCAAACTCAGATGAAATACATGCCACAAATCCAAGCCACGCTAACCAAAACTTTGCTGACATCTTTCCGCTTTGTGGTCCACTCTCATCTGGCACATGTTCTTCTGCTTCTTTTTCGCGTCCCACCAAAACCAAAATCACTGCAACTGGAATTGCAAGCAGTAAACCTAACCGCCAGAAGCTTGGATAGAGCGATGCGATTGTTCCGATGAGGGCAGTGCCAGTAACAAAGCCAATAGATGCAACACCATTTGCCTGGGGGATAGCAACCTCTGCAGCTTTTCCATAGTGGTGAGACATTGAGGAGAGCATTGTGTTGATGACCATTGAGGTGCCAAAGCCAGTGATTAACGTTGCAGGAATTGTGAGAATAACTGGTGGTGAAATAACAAAGAGAAAAAGACCTACTAGGAATATTCCAAGGCCAATCCACTGTGACTTTGCACGGCCAAACCTATGAGCTAAATGCGGGTTGGCATAACCAGCGGCAATTGATGCAACTCCCATCGCGGTTCCATGCAGGCCAGCAATTGTTAATGATGTTCCTTGATCAGCGCGCAGGAGTGATTGCGCAGGCCCAAAGCCACCTAGGTAGAAGTTAACAATTGCGGTTTGGGTAGCAACGATCCAGAAAAAGCGATCTCGCTGAAAAGTTTTAGGCACGGTGTATTAAAGCGTAGATATGGAGCTAACACCAAGAATCCATGATCTGCTTACAGCAGGTGCTGTGCTTGAAGTAGAACTACGGGTAATACCTATTCAATTCCCACGTTGAGTTGGTGTTATCTCTCTCATATCGCAAACGATCATGCAATCTGGAGTATCTACCTTGCCAAAATTCAATCGTAAGTGGAGTGACGCGATAACCACCCCAATGTGGTGGACAAGGAACTTTTGTTCCTTCAGGCCATTTCTTTGCGGCCCCTTCATAGCGTTGTTCTAACTCTTCACGTGCTGCAAGAGGTGATGATTGATGACTTGCCCATGCACCAATCTGTGAACCCCAAGGACGAGTTGCAAAATAATCTTCAGACTCTTGTTGGGAAACTTTTGCAGCTACGCCACTGATTGCAACTTGGCGCTCCATAGCAAACCAAGGAAAGAGCAAACTAACCTGTTCATTAGTTTCCATTGCATGTGATTTGCGAGATGAATAGTTAGTGAAAAAAGTAAAACCACCCTCAGAGATATCTTTGAGCAAAACAGTTCTCGTGCTAATGGAAGAATCTGTGCCCAGAGTTGAAAGCACCATTGCATTAGCTTCAACGATCATTGGGTTCTCATGGGCTTGGCGCAGCCAGTCAGCAAATGCGGTGAATGGGTCGGCGTCTAAATGCTCAAGACCGGCCTCACCATAGGAGCGGCGCATCGCTCGGATCTCATCACGGGAAAACTCTTTTTCGACCATGGATGTATCGAACCTCACTTTGGCTCCGAGTGCATCCTCATGGCCATGTGGTCGCCAGCACCCCTTGCTTGGGGGCAGAATTGACCCCTGCAAGAAACTTTACTTCGCTCAAAGGGGTTTACCGTGTCAGAAGATTTCAAGCCAGGTCTTGAAGGTGTAATTGCGTTTGAGTCTGAAATTGCAGAGCCGGATAAAGAAGGTAGCTCACTTCGCTACCGCGGAGTCGATATTGAAGATCTAGTTGGACGCGTTTCATTTGGAAACGTATGGGGACTACTTGTTGATGATGAATTTAATCCAGGTCTTCCCAATGCAGAAAAGTTTCCTCTTCCAGTGCACTCAGGTGATGTGCGGGTAGATGTGCAAGCAGCGATTTCTATGTTGGCACCAGCATGGGGATTCAAACCACTTCTAGATATTGATGACGCGGAAGCTCGCAGCAACCTTGCTCGTGCATCTGTCATGGTTCTTTCATACTTAGCACAAGCTGCCCGCGGACAAATTGCACCAGTTATTCCAGAATCTGAAATTGATAAGGCACACACAGTTATTGAGCGCATGATGATCCGTTGGCGCGGAGAACCAGATCCAGCACATGTTCGTGCAATTGATGCTTACTTTGTTTCTGCTGCAGAGCATGGAATGAATGCATCAACATTTACCGCTCGCGTTATTGCTTCAACTGGTGCTGATGTTGCAGCTGCACTTTCAGGTGCTATCGGTGCTATGTCAGGTCCACTTCATGGTGGTGCACCATCACGTGTTCTCCACATGATTGAAGAAGTTGAGAAGACTGGCGATGCAACGGCATATGTAAAGGGATTGCTAGATCGCAAAGAACGTCTGATGGGATTTGGTCACCGCGTTTATCGCGCAGAAGATCCACGTGCTCGCACATTGCGTCGCACCGCTAAAGAATTAAATGCACCTCGCTATGCAGTTGCTGAAGCACTTGAACAAGCAGCGCTAAAGGAACTTCGTGAGCGTCAACCAGATCGCGTTCTAGAAACAAATGTTGAGTTCTGGGCAGCGATTATTTTGGACTTTGCAGAAGTTCCTTCGCATTTATTTACTTCAATGTTTACTGCTGCTCGCACTGCAGGTTGGTCGGCGCACATCTTGGAAGAAAAGCGCACAGGTCGTTTGATCCGCCCATCAGCACGCTATATCGGTAAGGCTCCTCGCAAACCTGAAGCCGTTAAGGGCTGGGATGGCACGGTCGAGCAGCTTCACAAGTAAGACTGCAAGGCTGGCCTGCAAGGGGAAGCCTTTATAACAATCGGGTAAAAAGCTTTGCCCATGAGCCTAATTGGGCACGTCTAATTTGATTACGGCCCCTTACACGTGTGGAATAGCCCCAATAGCGCATGCCCCTCGTATGCGCGAATTCCATCCATGGAGGATATAAATGAATACAAAGCGTTTCGGATTTGCTGGCGTTTTCGCAGCATTCGCGCTTGCAGTTTCAACACTTGTAGCACCATCAGCAAGTGCTGCCACAGAAATCGTTGTGTGGGCAGATGAATCTCGCGGGCCAAACTTAACTAAGGTAATTGCAGCAAAGGGTGACTGGGTTGCTGGTTACACAGTTAAGGTCGTAACTTTCTCAAGCTTTGATGCGCTCAAGGATGCTTTTGATAAAGCAACTGATGCATCAGGACCTGACATTGTTGTTGGTGGAAATGACTGGGTTCCAACTGGTGCTAAGAGCGGAAAGTTGGCACCACTAGTTCTAACTGCTGCTGTTAAGGCACGTTTCAACCCAACACAGTTCCTAGATTTAACTTACAAGGGCAAGCTTTACGGCGTTCCTGTAGACATCAACAACGTTGCAATGATCTACAACACCAAGCTTGTTTCATCTGCACCAAAGACTTTTGGTGAAATGGTTTCAAACTACAAGTCACTCAAGGCCTCAAAGGGTCTTAAGGCTGGACTTTGTATTGCAGGCGGCGGAATGTCATGGGGAGCTCACTCAGTATTCTCAGCACTCGGCGCAGATGCATACCAGTTCAACTCACGCGGTGGAATCGTTTACGGACGTACATTCAGCGCAACAACATTCGGTAGCAATGTTCGCAAGTATTTGATGGATGGAAAGAAGAGCAATGGCTTCTTCCCAGCAACAGATACAGGTTGCAAGGACAACTTCCTTGCAGGAACAGTTCCTTACGCAGTTATTGGTAACTGGGAATGGGCAGATTATGTTGCAAAGGGATTCACAATGAATCTCATGCCAGTTCCAGGTGTAACTGAAGGCTCTTACGGACATATGTTCGGAAGCGTTAGCGGTGCACTTCTAACTACATTTGCTGCAAAGCATGGAACAGAAGCTGGCGCTAAGTCACTTCTAACTAACTTCTTTGCTTCAACTGATGGACAGGTTCGCTACCAGGCTCAAGAGAAGCGCCCACCAGCAGAAAAGGGTGCTCAAGCTGATGCAACTGTTACAGCTGCGCAGCGTGGATTCGGTTCTGCTGCAAGCCTTGCAGGTATTCCACAGATCGGCGCATTCCTAAATACAAACAAGGGTGGCGCTAACTACTGGGATTCAGCTCCTGCTTACTGGACCGCAGTACTTATCGACGGCAAGGATGCAGTTAAAGAAGCATCTAAGCTAGCTTCAATCTGGCGTGTAAACGTGGAAGCCGGTAAGGGCGATCTATAAATAATTTGGTTTATCCAAATTAAATACTGAAGTTGAGTAATGCGGGCGAGTATCTCGCCCGCATTACTCTTTTCATCAACTGAGTTAGGACCAATGAGAATGACTTACTTAATAAGAGGAAAAGTAGCCCTCTTGCTTAAGATCATTATCGTTAGCCTTGCCTCAGCTGTTTTACTTATGTTGACCCAGAGTGCCTTTGCTCAAAAAGAATATGTAATCTCAGCCTTTTTAGCTCTGACTGTCCTTGCTTTGGCTTTGACGTACTTAACAAAAATTTCAATCCCTCTTAAATTCTTTATACCCGGCATCTTGCTTCTTATTGCCTTTGTGATTGGACCAATTCTTTATACCGTGACGATGTCAGGTTTTAACTATAAAACTGGAAATATCATCTCTAAAGAGGAAGCAATAATCCAGGTGAAAGCGCGTGGGATTGAAGCTGACCCATCTGGCATCTCATTTGATATTAAATTAGGAACACTTGATGGCAAAGAAGCGATACTTATTTCAGATATTGCAAACTTGAGATATTTTATCTCGACTGCAGATTCACGAATTCCCGTGGCAGTAAATGATGTGACACTTAATGAGTATGGTGTTGCAATAACTGCACCGAATTTCACAATCTTGTCAGATGGTCAAATGGCTGGTGCGGATAAGTCCTACTCAAAGGTCCACTTTCAATATGAAGGTGAATACTTCATAGCCCTCGAAGGCTTTGATGCAGGAATAGTTTCCAGACAAGTCTTGGAATATGTACCTGCAACTGATGAGTTTAAGAATTTATTGAACGGCACTGTCTATCGCGATAATGGACGTGGAAACTACGCACTGGCTGATGATAAAACTGCGATATTAGAACCGGGCTGGCGCGCTCCTATCTGGTTTGAAAACTACACAAAAATCCTTACTGATCCACGAGTACGTGGACCACTTATAAGGGTCTTTATCTGGACAGTGACTTTTGCACTTCTCACAGTTTTAACAACATTTGCTTTAGGTCTCTTACTCGCACTTGCCTTGAATCGACCAATATTTGGACGTCGAATCTATCGCTCCATCTTGGTACTTCCTTATGCGATGCCAAGTGTTATGAGTATTTTGATTTGGGGAGGAATGTTTAACACCGAATTTGGTGCAATTAATACTCTCTTTGGAAGTGATATCGCTTGGTTCTCTGATCCCAACTTCGCTCGTGTGGCAGTAATTCTTGTAAATCTCTGGCTTGGGTTCCCCTATTTCTATTTGATCTCAAGTGGATCACTACAAGCTATTCCAAGTGAACTACTTGAAGCAGCTGCCATTGATGGTGCTAACCCACGACAGGTTTTCCGCAAGATTACTTTGCCGCTGTTATTGCAGATTCTCTCACCGCTATTGATTGCCTCCTTTGCATTTAACTTCAATAACTTCAATTTGATTTACTTACTCACAGGTGGTGGCCCACGTAATGAACTAGATGGAGAAATTGCAGGAGCAACAGATATCTTGATTAGCTACACCTACAAAATTGCCTTTGGAACTGGTACACAAGATCTTGGTCTTGCAAGTGCTATTTCACTCATCATCTTCGTTCTCGTTGCTTCTATCTCTCTTTATAGTCTGAAAAAATCCAAAGTATTGGAGACATTCGGATGAAAAAATGGTTAATGCATGATTCATGGCGCCACATCATCGCTATCTCTGTCTGCCTCTTTGCGCTATTTCCTTTATACCTTGTTGTAATTTCATCCTTTGCCTCATCTGGAAGCTTGCAGCTGACTTCATTTATTCCACGCGAGATCTCCTTTAAGAATTACCAACTTCTATTCAATAACCCAACAATTCCTTATCTGTCATGGGTAAAGAACTCTTTGATCATTGCCGGCTCAGTTGCTGTTCTCTCGGTAATGATTGGTTCTGCTTCAGCTTTTGCCTTCAGTCGCCTTAAATTCAAGGGACGCAAACAGGGTATTCAACTACTACTTCTTGTGCAGATGTTTCCAGCGATCCTGGCGATCTCTGCCGTCTATGTGATCATGGAGCGTGTTTATTCTTTCGCCCCATCAATTGGCTTGGGTACTCGAGCAGGCTTATTACTTGTGTATTTAGGCGGTGCAATGGGTGTGAACATCTGGTTGCTCAAGGGCTTTGTTGATTCAATTCCGGCAGAGTTAGATGAGGCAGCAAAGATTGATGGGGCTTCAGAAGTTCAGACTTTCTGGCTCATCTTCGTGCCATTGGCATCACCGGTTTTAGCTGTTGTTTCACTACTGAGCTTTATTGGAACCTTCAATGAGTTTATTTTGGCCCGCTTGTTCTTAGTCGATATGGAAAATAGAACTGTGGCAGTTGGATTGCAACAGTTTATTGGTGGTCAGTATTCACAAAACTGGGGTCCATTTGCTGCAGGATCTATTTTGGCTTCCATACCAATTGTCATCATCTTCTTGTCATTACAGAAATACATTGTTAGTGGATTAACCGCAGGATCGGTTAAGGGCTAACCTTGAAAAAGAGGTTTGTACTCTTTGTAGTTACTTCGCTGCTTCTTGCCCTAGGGACAACATCTTTTGCAGCTGTGCCAGCAGCAGATCCTGTAAAAGTTGGACTGTCGAAAGATCTGATCTATTTTGTTTTTCCAGATCGCTACCTAAACGGTGATACATCAAATGATTCATTCCCTGGATACAACCCAAGAGAGACTGCCTTTTTTCATGGCGGAGATTTAAAGGGTATAACTGGAACATGTAGTGACGGAGATAATGGTTTAGCACGTATTAAGAAGTTAGGTTTTACGGCTGTGTGGGTTACTCCACTTGTTGTCCAACAGAAACCAACACAGCCGTAAA
>Ga0209299_1001344_pt1 | contig 13647 bp, 12 predicted proteins | sample S_140806_MF_Meta_FD_187326 | JGI IMG/M metagenome (GOLD analysis project Ga0209299, IMG submission 187326) | Freshwater microbial communities from Lake Simoncouche, Canada to study carbon cycling - S_140806_MF_MetaG (SPAdes) (version 2) | ecosystem: Environmental > Aquatic > Freshwater > Lake ...
AAATTGGTGGAGGTGCAGGGTACCGCCCCCTGGTCCTTAATGTTTATTACGAATCTCGTTTATCGTCATAGTTGGAAAACCAACATTAATAATATATGACTTTGAATCGCTAAATTAAAGATATATTTAAAATCTAAGCATTTCGCTACCAATGGAACTAACTTCAGAACAAAAAAAAGAAATTCAAGAACAGCAATCACAAAGCAATTCTACAAAAAGAGTAACTTCGCCCGAACTTGAAAAGGTTCTTTATGAAGCAATTCCAGTTCTTGATCATGGATTTATAAGAGTCATAGATTATATGGGTGACGATAGTTCAATTGTTCAGTCAGCCAGAGTTTCTTATGGAAAAGGAACGAAGAAAGTTTCAACTGATGAAGGATTAATCAAATATTTAATGAGATATCGTCACAGCACTCCATTTGAGATGTGCGAGATAAAATATCACGTAAAGCTTCCAATTTTTATAGCAAGACAATGGATTAGACACAGAACAGCCAATGTAAATGAATACTCAGCAAGATACTCTATATTAGATAAAGAATTCTATTTACCAGCAAAAGATCAATTAGCAGCTCAATCACAAAGTAATCGACAGGGAAGAGGCGATGTTCTTCAAGGTAAACAAGCTGAGGAAGTTCTTAATATTTTAAAAGATGATGCAACCAGAACTTATGATAATTATGAAAAACTTCTTAACGAAAGATTTGATGGAACTAAAATTGATGAAAATAAAGTAGGACTTGCGCGTGAACTTGCAAGAATGAATCTTACTCTTAATACTTATACTCAGTGGTATTGGAAAACAGATTTATTAAATTTACTTAATTTTTTATCCTTAAGAGCTGATAATCATGCTCAATATGAAATAAGAGTATATGCTGACAAAATGCTAGACACGGTTAAGAGATGGGTTCCAATTACCTACCAGGCATTTATTGATTATAGAGTTGGGGCTGCAGAAATTTCTTCCAAAGGTTTAAGTGTTATTAAATCTATGATTTCAGGTAAAAAAGCTGGACAAGAAGATTCGGGCTTAAGTAAAAGAGAATGGAACGAATTAATGGAAAAGTTAGATAGAAAAGATTTAATAATTAATTAGACGTTATTTAGACTATAAAAAAATTTTTTAATTGCAGTTATAATTTTATTTTTCTCTGTTTGTTTTAAACATGCCCTTGAAGGAATGCTAATAATTTCAGAAGTACAATTTTTTGCAATTCTTAAATCTGTTTTAATTATTGGCTTTAAGACTTTATTCTCTGGTAAAGATCTTGCATAAAATTGTCTAGCCTCAATACCATTAGTTTTCATGAAATTTAGAAAATTTTTTACTAAATTTTTATCAATTCTAAATGAATACAAATAACCATTAGTATTAGATTTAAGATCTAATTTTGGAAGTTTTAAATAATTTTTAAGATGGTTGTTATATAATTTAAAATTTTTTCTATTTTTTTGTAAATAATTTTTAAAATTTTTGATTTTATAATTTAGTACATAAGCTTGAATTGTATCTAATCTTGAATTGATTCCTAGTATTTCGCATTTTGTTTTGTCTGCTAAATTGTGACCATTATTTTTTAACATTTCAAATGTGTTTTTAAATTTTTTTGGTAAAAAAATTATACCTCCATCACCATACGCAGAAATAATTTTTGTTGGATAAAAACTGGATATTGCAAAATCGTAATAATCAAATGAATTTTTATTATTATACTCTGTACCCAGACTTTGTGCGCAATCTCCTAAGCACCATATTTTATTTTTTTTACAAATTTTTAATAACTTGCTTAGATCTCCCGTATTTCCGAATAGTTCAACAAAGATAACACCAGCTATTCTAGCTTTAACTTTTTTATCAATTTTTTTTAAAAAAAAATCTAATTTATCAAGATCCAATAAATAATTATTTATATCTATATCTATATAAATTATTTCATACCCCAAAAACTTAGCTATTGAAGAACTAGCAATGTAGGAAATAGGAGTGGTTATTATGATGTCTTTATTTTTTTTTTTTAAATGTCGTAGAGTTAATAGTAAGGCGTCAGAACCACTATTACACGTGCAAACTTCTTTTTTAGTTTTTAAAGTTTTTTTAATTTGGTTTTCGAAATTTTTTATTTCTATGCCATTAACCCAAGATGTTTCTTTATTACTAATTTTGTTAACAATATTTTTTAAATTTTTTGCAGAATTGTTAAGATTAAAGATATTAATCATGTAAGAAAATATTTTAGTTAGAAAGAATTTGTTTTTGTATTTCTTTACATATTAAAGTATTTTTATAGAAAGTATCCAATAATTTATTATTAGGGTTTTTTTTGCAAGATTTAATAAAATCTTTTAATTCCTCTAATAATGCATTTTTATTTGGAGCGTAAATTTTTTTTTCTAAATTGTTACTTTTTTTAGCAAAATTTTTCTTCGTAATTATAATTTCTCTAGTCAATAGATTCGCTGATATATAATTTTTTTCTGTTGTTATATTTAATGTTCTTATTTTTTTTGCACATTCAGAATTGCTTAAAATACGTGTAATGCATTTGTTTTTATGCTCTAAAGTACTTACAGCAAATTTTATCTTATTTCTTTTTCTTACTCCACTAGAAGTAATTCTTTTTACATCTCCACTTAGATATAGGGCCAAATCAATATCGTGAGTCATTATATCAAATATAATATTAGTATCTTTTATTTTATTTTGTCTATTATTTGTTCTTATAAAATCTAAATTTAAAATTTTATTTTTTTTTAAAATTTTCTTTATTAACTGAATTGTAGGATTGTATCTTTCTATATAACCAACTTTAAGATTAATTTTTTTTTTTTTAGTAATTTGTAATATCTTTTTAAACTGTTTTATGTCTGTCACAAGAGGTTTTTCTATAAAAATATTTTTAATTTTTTTGCTACATTCTAGAAAATATTTAAAATGAGTTGTTGTAGGAGTTGCTATTATAATAGCATCTGTATTATTTATAACTTTTTTTATATTCTCTGAAAATTTAGAGTTGTATTTATTTTCTAAATCTTTTCTTTTTATTTTATCGTAGATGCTAATCAAATTAATATTTTTAATATTTAATAAATTATTTAAGTGATTAACGCCCATTTGCCCTAGACCTACTACAGAAATTTTAATCATTTTATTAAGATTTTTTTTATAATAAATTATATCTTATATGTTCATTTTTATAATTTTTTTAGCAATATTATTTATTAAATTATAATTTGGGTTATTATTTTTTGTTTCTAGCAAAAAAGGCTTCTCATTCTCAACGCTTTTACTTATTTCTATATCTATTGAGATCTGTCCAAGAATTTCTATATTGAATTTCTCGGCAATATTTTTTGCTCCATCTTTTCCAAAAATAAAATGTTCAATACCATCATCAGATTTAAAACTGGTCATGTTTTCAATGATTCCTAATATTTTAACATTAGTTCTTTTGAACATCTCAATACCTCTTTTTACATCAATAATTGCAATATTTTGAGGAGTGGTAACAATCACGGCTCCATCGATATCTATTTCTTGAGAAAAAGTTAAAAGAGCATCTCCGGTTCCAGGAGGCATATCAATAATTAAAAAATCAATATTATCCCACAAAACTTTATTAACAAAAGTTTTTATAGTACTAGCAACCATCGGTCCCCTCCAGATCATAGGAGTGTCTTCTGAAACCATAAATCCTATAGACATACATTGAATATCAAATTTTTTTATTGGTATTAAATTTACCCCATCCTCACTTTTTGGTTTTTCTGAAATCCCCATCAATTTTGGAATAGAAGGACCGTAAATATCTGCATCTAAAATACCAACGTTATATTTTAAATTTTTAAAAGCCAGCGCAAGATTAACGGCAATCATTGATTTCCCAACTCCACCTTTGCCACTTGAAACTGCAACAATTTTTTTTACTCCATTTATTTTGTTTTTTTTAAATTGAGTTTTAGGAGAAATTTGATCCATAAAATTCTTACTAAGATTTGCTTCTTTTTCAGTCATTTTGGCGCATTGTAATTTTCTTTTAAATATCCATTTATACCTATATTAAGTAAGACTATTTTTAAAATAATATGTCATTAATTGAGACCAAAAATACTGCAGATATCTTAAAAAAAGAATCTCCCTGGGGTGCTCCTAACAAGAATAACAAGCAGTCTAATCCTAATAATACTGATGACATGGAGGATTTAGCAAAAAAATTTCAAGATGGTTTAAAAAATATGTTTGGAGGCTCTTCAAAAACTCCAGATGTAAAAAAACCAATAATACTTTTTATAATCGGAGCAATTGCCGTATGGGCTTTAAGTGGGTTTTATAGAGTTGATGCAGACGAACAAGGAGTTGTTTTGAGATTTGGAAAATATACCAACATGACTCAACCAGGATTAAATTATCATCTGCCGTTCCCTATTGAGTCTGTGATGACACCAAAAGTTTCTAGAGTAAATAGAATTGATGTTGGTTTTAGATCATCAAATGAGGGAAGTAGAGGAACAATTGGGGATATTAAAGAAGAAAGCGCAATGTTAACTGGCGATGAGAATATAGTTGATATTAATTATTCTGTTTTTTGGGTGATAAAAGATGCAAGTAAGTACCTGTTTAATATTCAAGATCCAATTGGAACAATTAAAGTTGTTGCTGAAACTGCAATGCGAGAAGTTATTGCAAGAAAAAAAATTCAAACAATTTTAACGCAAGGTAGAGCAGAAATAGAAATCGAAGTTCAAAAAATAATGCAACAAATTTTAGACTCTTATAATAGCGGAGTTGATATTACCCAAGTACAAGCACAAAAATCAGATCCGCCAGCACAAGTAATAGATTCTTTTAGAGATGTTCAGGCAGCAAAAGCAGATAAAGAGCGAGCGCAAAATGAAGCTGAAGCTTACGCGAACGATGTAATTCCAAGAGCTAGAGGAGAGGCCGCTAAAATTGTTCAAGAAGCAGAAGGTTATAAAAAAGAAGTAGTTGCTCAAGCAGAAGGAGAGGCCAGTCGATTTATTGCCATATATAATGAGTATGCTAAAGCAAAGACTGTCACGCAAGAAAGAATGTATCTTGAAACTATGGAAAAAGTTTTGTCAGGTGTTAACAAAATTATAATTGATAAGCAGTCAGGCTCAGGCGTTGTACCCTACTTGTCTTTACCAGAATTGAAAAAGAATACTGATGTTCAGTCAAAAAAAAGTGAGGTTAAAAATTAATGTCTGAAAAAATATTAAAAATTTCAATTTTTGTAGCTGTGCTAACTGGTTTACTAATTTATTCAGCATTCTTTATTGTAAAAGAAACACATCAGGCAATTGTTTTGCAATTAGGAGAACCAAAAAAAGTTTATAAAGATGCGGGCTTATATTTTAAAATTCCTTTAATTCAAAATGTTCATTTCCTCGATAAAAGAGTAATAGATATAGATGCTCCAGCGGAAGAGGTTATAGCCTTAGATCAAAAAAGAATAATTGTAGATGCTTATGCAAAATTTATAATTAAAGATCCATTAAAATTTTATATCTCAGTAGGAAATGAGAGAATTGCTCAATCAAGATTAGCGTCAATTATTAATGCTAAAATAAGAGGTGTTTTAGGTAAGGAAAACCTAGTTAATTTGATTTCAACAAATAGAAACAAACTTATGAGTCAAATTACTAAAGATGTTGCTGAAGAAGCCAAAGACTTTGGTATTGATGTTATTGATGTGCGTATTAAAAGAGCAGATCTGCCATCTGCTAATAGTGAGGCGATTTTTAAAAGAATGCAAACTGAGCGAACTCGAGAAGCAAAGGAGTTTAGAGCACAGGGCTTTGAGGTTGGGCAAACGATTAAATCTATAGCTGATAAAGAAGTTGCTATCATATTAGCTGACGCAAGAAAAACTGCTCAAATTACAAGGGGAGAAGGGGATGGTCTTAGAAACAAAATATTTGCAGAAGCATTTGGACGAGACCCAGAATTTTTCAGTTTTTATAGAGCAATGCAATCTTATGAAAAATCTTTGATCAGTGGCAGCGAAACATCTTTAGTCTTGTCACCTGATAGCGAATTTTTTAGATATTTCGGCGAGTCTGGCCTTAAAAAAGTTTTAAAAAAATAACTTAATGCTTGAGATTTTAACAGCAGTTGGTTTATTGCTGTTTATAGAAGGTCTTCTGTATGCATTATTTCCAAGTGGTATGAAGAGTATGTTAAATTCCATGAAAGATTTATCAGAACAAAAATTAAGAGTTGGTGGACTTATTTTTGCTATAATAGGTTTTTTAATAATAGCTTATATAAAAAAATTTCAATGAAAAATTTTAAAAAATTTTTATTAATTATATTTTGTAATTTTTTATTAATTACAAATTTAAATTCAAAAGAAGTACCAGATTCATTTGCAGATTTAGTTGAAAAATTAATACCTTCTGTTGTAAACATTTCTGCAACACGAGTTATAGAAACAAGATCTCAAAATCCATTTCCATTTCAATTTCCACCAGGACACCCATTTGAAGATTTATTTAAAGATTTTGATAGAGGTGGAAGTCCACAAAAAAGAAAATCACAGGCTCTGGGCTCAGGTTTTATAATTGATAAAGCGGGTATTATAATTACTAATAATCATGTCATACAAAGCGCTGAGGGAATCTTCGTAAAGTTAACAAATGGAAAAGAATATGAAGCAAAAGTTTTAGGAACAGATCCTACCAGTGATATCGCTGTCATTAAAATAACAACTAAAGATAATTTAAAAGCAGTATCGTTTGGAGATTCTGATAGGGCAAGAGTTGGAGATTGGGTAGTTGCAATCGGAAACCCTTTTGGATTAGGCGGAACAGTTACTGCTGGAATTATTTCGGCGCGAAATAGAGATATAAGTCTTGGCAGATATGATGATTTTATTCAAACAGATGCTGCCATAAATGTTGGAAATTCGGGGGGGCCTTTATTTAATTTAAAAGGAGAAGTTGTTGGAATAAATAGTGCAATCTTGTCTAACTCTGGCGGATCAGTTGGAATAGGCTTTGCCATCCCATCCAATCTTGCAAAAAATGTAATTGATCAAATAATTAATACTGGAGAAATTAAGAGGGGATATATTGGAGTCAGAATACAGGAGGTTACAAAAGAGATAGCAGACAGTCTTGGACTAAAAAATCCTGAAGGGGCTTTAATTTCTAGCGCTGCTACTGACGGGCCTGCAAATAAAGCAGGCATTCAAGCAGGAGACGTAATACTTGAGTTTAATAATATTAAAGTTGAAAACTACAGAAGACTTCAAAAAATTGTAGCAGAGACACCAATTGGAAAAAATGTTGATGTGAAAATATGGAGAAATAAACAAATAATTATCAGAAATATAAAAGTTGCAAGACTTGAAGAAACAGTTGAAGGCAGAAGAGAAAATAATAAGCAGGTAACACCAACTTCGGCATTTATTAAAGAACTTGGTATTAAAATTAGAAATATTGCTAACGAAGACATTGAAAAAAGACCGATTCTAAAAGAAAAAAAAGGTGTTTTCATTTTAGAAATAAAAGGGGATGGACCACTTGCATTACTACCTATTCAAGAGGGTGAAGTGATTACTGCAGTTGGTAATGCTCCTGTTGTAGATATAAAAAATTTTGAAGATCAGTTTAAAAAGGAAATTAGGAAAAATACAAATTCTATTTTATTGACAATTTTTGATAGCAATAATCAAAGTAAATTTATTGGTGTAAAAATTAAATAATTTTTACCAATGCAAAAAATTATTCTTATCGCAGGGCCTACTGGTTCTGGTAAATCTGAAATTGCCATAAGACTTGCTAAAAAAATAAATGGCGAAATTATTAATGCTGATAGCATGCAAGTTTATAAAGAAATAAAAATTTTATCAGCTAGACCAGAAAAAATTTATAATATTACACATTATCTTTACGGTAATATTTCTGTAAAAAAAAATTTTTCAGCTGGTGAATGGCTAAAAAAAGTTAAATTAAATTTAAATAAAATATTAAATAAAAAAAAAATACCGGTTTTTGTTGGCGGAACAGGTTTATATTTTAAATTATTAACAGAGGGTATTTCTGATATTCCAAAAATTCCAGATTCTATAAGAGCAAAAACAAGAAGATTAAACAAGAAATTAGGAAATGATAAATTTTACAATTTGCTTATAAAATTAGATCCTTTAGTTGAGAATAATATAAAACAAAATGATACACACAGGCTAATTAGAGCGTATGAAGTTATAGTTTTTACAAAAAAATCTTTAATTGAGTGGCAAAAAACTAATAAAAATGACTTTAGTAATTATCGATTTATAAAAATATATATTAACCCTGAAAATAATTTTTTACATAAGTTGCTTAGATTACGTCTTAAAAAAATGTTCGAACTTAATGCAGTCGATGAAGTTAAAAAGTTTTATAAACTAAAAGTAGATAAAACTTTACCGGCTAATAAAATTTTAGGATTAGAGGAGATTAAAAAATATCTGGATAAAAAAATTTCTATCGAGAAAGCTTTTGAAGAAACTTTTATAAGAACAAGAAGATATGTAAAAAGACAAAGAACCTGGTTTAGAGGGCATATGAAAGACTGGATTAGTATTTTTCACCCTAATTTTGATATTTTAACAAAAAAAATTGTAAAATTAGTTACTTCATCTTGACCGTTAAATTAACTAGTTTAGATTGATTTTCTCGAGAAAATTTATGTCACAAATAACTGGAGCAGAAATCGTATTCAAAGCTTTTGCCGATCATGGCGTTGAATATATTTTTGGATATCCTGGAGGGGCTATCCTTCCTTTGTATGACGAATTAAGAAATCATAAAAAAATTAAACACATTCTTGTTAGACACGAACAAGGAGCAGGACATGCAGCAGAAGGTTATGCAAGATCATCAGGAAAACCAGGAGTTGTTTTAGTTACTTCAGGTCCAGGAGCAACAAATATGGTAACAGCGTTAACAGATGCCTACATGGACTCAATCCCTTTAGTTTGTGTTACCGGTCAAGTACCAACTCATCTAATCGGAACAGACGCTTTTCAAGAATGTGACACGACAGGTATTACAAGACCGTGCACAAAACATAATTGGTTAGTAAAAAATATAAAAGATCTTCCAATTATTATGCATAAAGCATTTCATATCGCAACTAGCGGTCGACCAGGACCAGTTCTTGTTGATATTCCAAAAGATATTCAATTTCAGAAAACAGAATATGTAAAAAAGGAAGATGTAATACAAAAAATTAATAAGGTTGTAACTGAAGTTGAAACTTCAGAATTAGATAAGATTGTTGATTTAATTTATAAATCAAAAAAACCAATTATTTATTCTGGAGGTGGAGTTGTAAATTCTGGAGATAAAGCTTCAGCGCTCCTTCAAGATTTAGTTCGTATGACCGGTTTTCCTATTACCTCAACATTACAAGGACTAGGAGCTTTTCCAGGAGACGACCATCAATTTCTTGGAATGTTAGGGATGCACGGAACATATGAAGCAAACAATGCCATGCATGATTGTGATTTGATGATAAATATTGGAGCCCGTTTTGATGATCGTATCACAGGAAAAATAGATAAATTTTCACCGGAATCTAAAAAAATTCATATTGATATTGATCCATCATCTATAAATAAAATTATAAAAGTTGATCATGCAGTTGTTGGTGATGTTGAAAATGTTTTAAATAAACTAATTGCAGTTTTTAAGAAAAAATATCCCAATTTTAAAAATTCTAATAAAGAAAATATTAGTGAATGGTGGAAGCAAATTAATAAATGGAGAGAAAAAAAATGTTTGTCATTTGTTCAAGGAAAAAAAACTATTAAACCGCAATATGCAATTGAAAGATTATATGAGCTAACAAAAGATCAAGATACTTTTATAACAACTGAAGTTGGCCAACATCAAATGTGGGCAGCTCAATATTATAAATTTAATAAACCAAAAAGATGGATGACTTCAGGTGGTCTTGGAACAATGGGCTTTGGTCTACCAGCTGCAATTGGAGTTCAATTAGCAAATCCTGGAAAGTTAGTTGTTGATGTTGCTGGTGAAGCTTCGATCTTGATGAATATTCAAGAATTGTCTACTGCAGTTCAATACAGACTTCCTGTTAAAATATTTATTATAAACAATCAGTACATGGGAATGGTCAGACAGTGGCAAGAGTTGCTTCATGAAAAAAATTATGCAGAAAGCTATACAGAGGCATTACCAGATTTTGTTAAACTAGCAGAAGCTTATGGTGCCGTAGGAATTAGAGCATCAACTCCTGACGAGTTAGACTCAAAGATTAAACAAATGATTAAATCAGACAAACCAGTGCTTTTTGATTGTGTTGTAGACAGAGTTGAAAATTGTTTTCCGATGATACCCTCAGGAAAAGGACATAATGAAATGATTTTAAGTCCAGAAGATGAAAAAGAAACTAAAATTTCAAAAGAAGGAAAAACCTTGGTATGAAAAAATCATTATCAGCATATTCAGAAGCTACTACAAAAGAGGAGTTAGAAAGACATATTATGGTTGTTTGGGTTGATAACGAAGCTGGAGTGTTGGCAAGAGTTTCAGGTCTTTTTTCAGGACGAGGTTATAATATTGAATCATTAACTGTTGCCCAAGTGGACGAAGAAAAAAATATATCAAGAATTACTATTGTAACTAATGGAACAAATTCAGTTATAGAGCAAATCAAAGCTCAGTTATTAAAACTTATTCCAGTTTATAAAGTTGCCTCATTTCCTGTTGACGATAAGTCCATTTTTAGAGAGCTGGCTTTAATTAAAGTGATAGCTGATAAAAAAAATCTTGAAAAAGCTAAAGAAATTTGTAATTCTTATAAGGCGCAATATCTTGATACAACAAGCACTTCTTTTATTGTAGAATTTCATTCAACAAGACGAGAAATAGATAGTTTTATTAAAGAATTAAAACCTTACGGAATAGCAAGTGTTGCACGAACAGGCCCTTTAGCAATGGCAAAAGGAGCTGAGATAACAGAAGCAAACAAAGGAAAAGTTATATGAAAATTTTATACGAAAAAGATGCTAATCAAGATTTAATTAAAAATAAAAAAGTTGCAATTTTCGGCTTTGGTAGTCAAGGGCATGCTCATGCTTTAAATTTAAAAGACAGCGGCGTTAAAGAACTTGTTGTTGCTTTAAGAGAAGATTCTCCTAGTCGTAAAAAAGTTGAAGCTAGCGGATTAAAAGTTATGTCTTTATCAGATGCCGCAGAGTGGGCAGATGTTGCGATGATTTTAACGCCAGATGAATTACAATCTCAAATTTACAAAAATCATATTGAACAAAGAATGAGACAGGGAACAACCTTAGCTTTTGCTCATGGATTAAATATTCATTTTGATCTTATAAGCGCAAGAAAAGATCTAGATGTTTTTATGATTGCTCCAAAGGGACCTGGGCATTTAGTTAGAAGCGAATTTCAAAGAGGTGGTGGAGTTCCATGCTTAATGGCGGTTCATCAAGATGGATCAGGAAAAGCAAGAGATCTTGCCCTGTCATATGCAAGCGCTATCGGCGGAGGAAAATCTGGAATAATTGAAACAACATTTAGAGAAGAATGCGAAACAGATTTATTTGGAGAACAGGCTGTTTTGTGTGGAGGTTTAGTTGAATTAATTAAAAAAGGTTATGAAACATTAGTTGAGGCCGGATACACACCCGAGATGGCTTATTTTGAATGTTTACATGAAGTAAAATTGATTGTTGACTTAATTTATGAAGGTGGAATTGCTAATATGAATTATTCAATTTCAAATACAGCTGAATATGGAGAGTATATTTCAGGACCAAAAATCATTGATGATAAAACCAAAGATAGAATGAAAGAAGTTTTAAAAGATATTCAGTCTGGAAAATTTACCAAACTTTGGATGGATGAAAATAAAATTGGTCAAAAAAACTTTTTAAGAATGAGAAAAGAATTGTCTGATCACCCAATAGAAAAAGTTGGCGAAAAACTCAGAGCCATGATGCCTTGGATTGGCAAAAATAAGCTCGTAGATAAGAGCAAAAATTAAGATTGTTTAATAAAATTAAGCTTTCTTAATAGTTGGAAAATCGACTAAATATTGGAAAATATTTATCAGTAGATTTTTAATTTTAGCTAAATTAAGTTTATAAAATATGGCAAAAAGTAATAACCAAATTATCATTTTTGACACTACATTAAGAGATGGAGAGCAGTCTCCGGGAGCTTCAATGAGTCTTGAAGAAAAGATTCAAATTGCACGAGCATTTGAGGATTTAGGAGTTGATGTTATGGAAGCTGGATTTCCAGCTGCTTCTAACGGTGATTTTGAAGCCGTATCAGAAATCGCAAAAATTTTAAAAAAAACCATTCCTTGCGGATTAGCAAGAGCAGTTAAAGCGGATATTGAAAGATGCAAAGACGCATTAAAACACGCAAAACGTTTTAGAATTCATACATTTCTTTCAACATCTGCTTTACATATGAAGCACAAATTAAAAAAAACTCCAAAAGAAGTTTTAGAATTAATTAAAGATAGCGTTTCTTTAGCCAGAAGATTTACAGATGATGTTGAATGGTCGCCAGAAGATGGCACTAGAACTACACCAGATTTTTTATGCAAAACTGTGGAACTTGCAATCAAATGCGGAGCTAGAACAATTAATATTCCAGACACTGTTGGTTATACGATTCCAGATGAATATTATAAAACAATTAAATTATTATTTGATAAAGTTCCAAATATAGACAAGGCAATTGTTTCAACTCATTGTCATAATGATCTTGGACTTGCAGTTGCAAATTCTTTAGCCGGAGTAAAAGCCGGAGCGAGACAAATTGAATGCACTATTAATGGTATTGGTGAAAGAGCAGGAAATGCTGCTTTAGAAGAGATTGTAATGGCAATGAAAACACGAAGTGATTTGATGCCTTATAAAACAAATATTAATACTAAAAGAATTAGTAGTTGCTCAAAATTAGTTGCAAATGTAACTGGCTTTCCAGTTCAATTTAATAAAGCAATTGTTGGAAAAAATGCTTTTGCGCATGAGTCAGGAATTCATCAAGATGGGATGTTAAAAAATAAAAAAACTTATGAAATTATGACTCCAGAAAGCGTTGGAGTTACAAAATCTTCTTTAGTTATGGGAAAACATTCTGGAAGAAATGCATTTAAAGATAAAGCCGCCGAATTAGGTTACCCAGATTTAACTGATGAATTAATAAATAATGCTTTTACAAAATTTAAAGATTTAGCTGATAAGAAAAAACATGTTTTTGATGAAGATATTATTGCATTAATTGATGACGATTTAATGAAACATAATAATGCTATCAGTTTATCCTCATTAGAAGTTATTGCTGGAACTAAAGGACCACAAAAAGCTAAAATTGAACTTATGATTTATGATGAGATTAAAAAAGCAGAGTCAGAAGGAGACGGTCCTGTGGATGCGATATTTAAAGCAATAAAAAAAATCTACCCTCATAATGTTAATCTTCAGCTTTATCAAGTGCAAGCAGTAACAGAAGGAACTGATGCGCAGGCGACAGTTAGTGTAAGAATTGAAGAAAAAGGTAAGATTTCAGTAGGTCAGGCTGCAGACACGGATACTCTTGTTGCTTCGGCAAAAGCGTATATAAATGCACTAA
>Ga0209299_1001347_pt1 | contig 13637 bp, 14 predicted proteins | sample S_140806_MF_Meta_FD_187326 | JGI IMG/M metagenome (GOLD analysis project Ga0209299, IMG submission 187326) | Freshwater microbial communities from Lake Simoncouche, Canada to study carbon cycling - S_140806_MF_MetaG (SPAdes) (version 2) | ecosystem: Environmental > Aquatic > Freshwater > Lake ...
GGATGCTGGAGCCTTGACATCAATACAGTTGAGTAATACGAGTTACTACTACCCAACCGAGCGCAACGCCTCCACAATCACAATCGCTCCCGGAAGCACCTCACAAAGCATCGAGCTCTATCTCGGTGCTACTGGCCTGACATTTGCTACCTCTGGTCTAGCGGCATACTACGTTCGCAACAAGTCGGCTCCGGTGGCTATCACGCTGGTCACGCAGACAGCAACAGGCGCGTGGACATCTGGTGGCTTTGCTGAGATAAGCTCAAGCCTTGTGCCGGGCGTGTACCGGCTTGATGTCCCTAACGCGGCATTTGCGGCTGGTGCATCTGATGTCACGATCGTGGTGCGTGGTGCAAGCGGCACTAACGGCGCGGTGCTGACGGTCACGCTGAGTAGTGGTGGCTTGACGGCAGCGCAGACAGCCGCAGCGGTCTGGGATGAACCATATACATCGCACGTAACAGCATCTACGTTTGGAGCACGAACCCTAAAGACGGTAGCAGATAACAGACTTGTAAACGTTGGGACTGCAAATCATATCGAGGCTAACGTCCACGCGATTGTGGACAGCACAGCAGCTGCGTCCGAGTTATCTGGCGCTCTACTTCACAACGGGACAGACTACATCAGCGCGGAGCTGTTGACGCCAGTGTCAGCTGCGACCAGCGTACACATCGGACCCTATCAACTCCTCGCTGATGGCCTCGGAGCAGATCAGCCGCTTGATGTAAATGTAGGCACTGCCACGAGCATCGATGTCCAGGTCACTGACGCGAATGGCACAGGCATCGACATCACTTCCGCGACCGTCACAGCGAAGGTGTACAGCTCAGCGGGGACACTCGTGGCGACGTATTCTGGCACTGCGACCTATGCGGACAATGGTCGGTTATCATTCGGTCTCACGACTACGGTCACGAACACGTCTGGCACGTACACTGTGACTGTGACCAGGACAACCGGAGCAACCGACACGCAGATCTTTGGACCGCTGAGATTGTATGTGAGGCCAGTATGAGTGTGAACATCCTTCAGATAACCGAAGATCCGGAACAGGTCACGCAGATCGCGGCCTGGACTGGAGACTGGCACACGTACGTGGTGCGCCTGGTCGATGACAACGGGTCTCCGATTGACATCACGACAGGCACTCTCGCGGCGACATACACGAATGCCTCCACAGGCGTTGCGTATAGCTTCGTGACAGGAACAGCCACGCTCACGAAGTCTCTCTCCTCACAAGGCATTGTGACGATCCTGAACCCCGCTGCCTATCCAACAGCAGCTGTGATTCGCTTGACTTTGTCCTTCACCGTGTCGACTACCGTGCGCCGCTTCGGGCCACTGCTCATCGAGGTCCTGGCTCCGTGACCGTCAAGGTCGACCTATCAGGCTTTGACGACGCGGAGGAGCGTTTTCGCATGCTATCTGTATTTCTCCAGAATGCAGTGAGCGCTTCGTACACTGGCATGATCGCACTGATGACAGGCGCAAAGTCAGGACGACGCTACAAGGTCGGCGGGACAGTCTATCAAGCATCGGCGCCAGGACAAGCACCAGCGGTGAGAACAGGATTCCTGCGGACATCGATCACCATCGGCAAGGTCAATGCATACGAGTATGTGATCAGCATCGCGGCGCCTTATGGCAAGATACTCGAGTTCCAGAAGAATAGACCGTTCGCGATACCAGCATCAGAAAAAGCATGGGCAGTGTTTACTGGCGTAGTGAGGAAGTACTTCAATGGTTGAGTCACTCGTAGTCGATGAGTGGATCTATGACACGCTAACAGCTGATGCAACGCTTCAGGGATTGCTTGCGGTGGATAACAGATCGCCATCGTACCAGCAGGGCATATATTTGTACTTGGCTCCGGAGAAGGACCCGATCAGTCTTCGGCAGCCACAGGTTCCCTACATCGTCGTGCGTCACACTGACGCTGGCCAGGATGACACGACGTCGATGTGTGGTGGCCGCATAGTGACCACATCAAGTCATCAGGTGTGGTGCTGGGACACGCAGTCTGGTGCTGTCTCGATGGCACGTATCAAGGGCATCGTGGACCGCATCGACACGCTTCTAAACAAGCAGACAGTGTCAAGCACCACGCCGCCATTCTTCTTAAATCGTTCGAGCGTAAGCTCATCAATAGACGTGAGCCAGGATGGCCGCGTCGACAATGGCATCAGCCAGTTGTATGTCGCCACAATAAGTCCATAGAGGTATCCACATGTCCCGTCCATTACTCGCCAAAGATGTAACTTTGACCGTCACTTTCACAGCTGCTGCTTTGACTGGTGACACAATCGCACTGCCATCCACGACAGCACTCTCTGTCGTATGTCTCGCTAAGAGCTTCTCATCGACTATCACGCAGAACCTGGTCAATGCCACGGCATTGTGCGCGGTATATGAGGCATCACTGTCTACGACACAGGCTGGCTCACTGAGTATCGAACTGTATGTCGACAGTGCACTTGGACCAATCTTCGCATCGAAACTCGGGTACGGCTGTGAAATCGATGTAGACTTGGATGGATCTGGATCCGTGGCTGGTGCGGTGCTTAAGTATTTTGGCATGGTCACAGAGGCCGGTTTATCTTTGACACCTGAAGAAACACAGACTGAGACCGCGACAATCAAGCTCGGAGTCAGCGGAATCACTGGTCTATATGGAGCATAACTTTGAGTTCAATCTTTGACAACATCCCAAAACTTGAAGGTAGGCCGAACTATTCGGTCGACATCGAGCGCTTCATCGGAGCACCTGGTGCTTTTGTGTTCAGGGAACCAAAGGCGTCGGACCTGTTTCCGCGACCTGAAGTCGAGAAGATGTTAAAGATTGCATTCCCTGAGTTTCCTGCTCAGATGCTTCAGATTCTAATGATCATGGCCAGGTGTTATGTGACTCAAGCAGGCGACGGTGAAATCAATCCGGCGCGTCGCTTTGCGCAGCTTGCTCGTGATCGCTCCGACATATACCTCTATACCGTCGGAGAGTTTGCAAGAGCGTTCCCGATTGACATCGAAGCGGCGGTCGACGAAGTCCCAAACGACTAGGCGGGGTGGCGCAAAAGATACTGTACACGAGTGTGCGGCATCTCAAGCGTCATCCCCGTGAGACTGATCTGACGCTCGAGGAATTTGCTGAAGTCGCATGGGCTGGTGAAGTCTGGGAAAATCAAATTGTTGAAATTGTCAAGGCCGTGATGTCGGTGCTGGCGAAAAGGACACTCTAATGGCGCTCGGCATATTTGACATCATCTTTAAAGTTTCAGGCGCTGGTGATGCTGTCCAGGCGCTAAAGAATATCAAAACTGAAGCAAAACAAGCAGCTGATGGTTTGACACAAACACAACAGTCTGCTGGCAATCTCGCGAATCAGTTTAAAGGTTTGCTGGCAGGAGCAGCTATTGCTGGTTTTGCAAAGTCGGCTCTTGATGCTGCTGTAGGTTATGACTCACTACAGAGAGCGCTCGCCACGACTGTCGGTTCTACGAGTGAACTTACCGCGGAGATGGACAGACTTCGGAAGATTGCTCTTCTCCCAGGAATCAACCTCGAGCAAACAGTTAAGGGCTTCATCCGTCTGAGATCCGCGAAGTTTGACGCCAACACAGCAGAGAAGGCATTGACGGGTGTCGCGAATGCTGTTGCTTCTGTCGGTGCATCTGCCGATACAGTTGACCGTGTCATCACCGCGATGTCACAGTTGGCGAATGGAACGCAGGTTAATCAGGAAGAACTGAATCAGCTTCGTGAAGCATTGCCATCGTTTGGCAAAGCGATGGATGCAGCGTTCGGTACGCAATCAGCCGAGCAGATTCGTAAGATGGGCATCAGTGGTGCAGATGCAGCCAGGCGTATTGCTGATGCATTCAATGCTATGCCGAAGGCATCCGCAGGACTCCAGACCGCAGTCGATAACGTCGCAGACACATACAATCAGTTACAGGTAGCAGTTGGAAATGTTATGGCATCTATGCTCATGGCATTCGGTCCAACGGTTACATCTGCACTAGAATCGACGACAAAACTGATTCAACAGATGACCACGGCTGGCACTGCTGCGAATGGCATGTTCAAAGTCCTCATCGGTATCGGCCTGGCTGCGTTCATCATTGATCTGTCCTCAAAGTTCGGGATGTTTGTAAAAGCAATTTACACGACCGTGACGGCGCTTCGTGCATTGACAGTCGCAGAGATTGTAGCGAAGGCCGCAGCGGATCCAGCAGCTGCTGCTGCATCAATCGCAGCGATCATCGCCGCTGCTGGTCTTTCTGTTGGTGCATTTACCATCATGGATAAGATGTTTAAAACACCATCAATACCGCAGGTGGAGGCGACCGGAAATACAAAAGGCGCAGCACTTCCAGGTTTACCAAATACATCCGGCATTGCTGGAGCGGCAAGTAAAGCAGCAGGCGCAGCAAAGTCGACAGAAGGTAAAGGTGGCCTAATCGGTACGATGATTGACATCGCAACGTATGCCGCAAAAATGCAGGCGGCATTTGTCGACATGGCAAAGTCGATGGAAGGACACCTGTTCGAGATTGCGAAGAACACTGGCTCCACACGAGATCTGCTTGACCTTCGCAAACAGACATTCGGCGGCGGACGCCTGGGCGCGATTGGCGTAACAGCTGCGGAACTCAACGCAGGGAACAACCCGACGAACACTGGTGGCGTTGGTATCATCCCGCAGACACTCATCCCGGCATCGACGGACCTCGAGCGAGCCATGCGGAAGATGATGATCCAGCAAGGACGTCAGAACCTGGTCACTGAAATGAGACGAATCTAATGGCGACAAACTGGCCACTCTTGGTCGAGGTCGACTGTCCTGAGCCACGTCCTGGTTTAGGGCGCGTGTGTGTTGGTGCCGACGGAACTTCATGGGACCGCGCCAACAGCACGGGCTGGTTTGACTCCGTGACAAACACCGCTATGCCAGCGCCTCTCCCTGTTACCGAAGCATGGTCCAGCACTTACAGCGGACTTTATGCGCGTGTGCCACGAAGCGCCTACACGCTCGTTACAGGCAGTGTATGGAAACAGATGGAGATCAATGCCGCTGGCGATTATTACCTGACAGCGACGACGCTCGGCACTGCTAATGCAGAGTATGTCAAAACGACTGCGTCGTATGTCGCGAATCAAGGCTGGTACATTTCCGCGTATGTGCCGACATGGGTCGACAAATCAGCACTGCCATTCCTACGAGTTGTGTGGGGCTATGGCTCCGCATCGACAGTCGAAATGGTGTTTCGTGGCGATGGAAGTTGCATCGTTTACAAGGACGGCATTCAGAAGGGCGTCTACGATCAGTCTGACACGAACAAGAATCCTGGTCGAGCTGTAACCACGGCGAGTGCTGTCGGTCAGCGTCAGGTCAGCCTGATGATCATCCCGCTGAAGCGCCGCGAAGTGCTTGTGACCTCGACCTTCGGTGCTAATTTCTGTCACACCTTCGAGGGTCTCAATGACACCGAGGGCAACGTGATTCTGCCTTCTGGCAGCTTCGCCTGGAAGGTTCCATATGGTCGACCGACAGTCCAGATTGCACCTGTCGCATACGAGACGACCGGAATCTTTTACTCCAAAAACATCACACTCCGATATGCTCCTCCGGTTGGTGCGACCTTCGTGCCACAGATCTGGGGTGATGTTGTCGGCACATCCGCAGGGACCGTCACAACAGCCGTTGCTGTGATGGATCAGTTTAGCCCGTACACTCCTGATGGTGTCATCTACAATCTGCGGATCAAGGTGACCATCACGACTCCGAGTCCATACACGCAGACGTATGGTCTCTCCGCAGCGATGGCCAGCAGCACACCAGCTGCGACATCGACATATAATGGTCCAGTCGACATCACAAATTATATTGATGAGTTAACGCTTAGTGTCGATGAGACGTCTCGTACCACGCTCACGATGAGCGCCAGGCGTCAAAAGCTACTAGATGCTGGCGTGGCACAACCGCAGATCACAGGTGACCGTCCTATCCGTGTGGCGATATCGGACAGCGCTTCACCGACACCTGTCTACACTGACATCTTTCGAGGCACACTGGCGCCTCCGCAGATTCAGTATGAGCAGGGTGATACGAGTCTAAAGTTCTCGACGCTTCAGTTTGAAGGTATGGACAGATCGCGCGACTTTGAGCTGTATTACTTCCAGGACGGAATCCTCTACGACGGCTACACAGCAGAGTCAGCCATCGGTGACATGATGACCATGGCTGGATATCCTCCCGCCACTTACCTCCTGTACAACGACTCGACAGGCATCAACATATCGCGCAGTCCAGACATCGCTCGCGGATACTCAACTTTCGTTCCTCAGCGTGGCGACACTACTGCCTCGATGATCAATAAGCTCAAGACCGACTATGCGGCGACGTTCATCACTGGATGGTCTCCAACAACATCAGGCTATAAGTATCAGTTTTCAAATCCTGTCGACCTAAGCTCAGCGAGCGTCATGACTTTGTATCAAAGTGTCGCGGCAGCAGCTACGGCTGGCGTCACTGCTGCACTTCAGCAGAAGCGTGTGGTCCGGAAGATGACAGGTCATTATGAGAGTCCAGAGTGCAACCAGATCACCGTCATCGGACAGGATCCGCGAACTGGTGACCTGATCTATTCCTACGATGCAGATGATGCGAGTCAGACTGCTGGCACTGCTCCAGCATCCAGACCATACAACTGGCGGGGCCGACCGGTCCCGTACATCCTAAGTGATCCGTCCATCACATCTGGCACTGTGGCAGTTCAAGCAATGGAAGCACTCAAAGACAGACTCATGACTGGTCGAATCCTGATCGAGTGGGAGAGTGACTTTCTGGTGTTGTCCGCTACGAATCGACCTCTCTGGGTTCGCGACGTGGTGACCATCATGCAGCCTGATGGCGTGACCATCAAGGGCGTCTATCGCATCATCGCAATACCATCCATCGAGTTCGTGGTCGAAGCTGGAGTGAAACAGTTCCGGCGCGCAAAGTATCGAGGCCTGTATCTGTCTGCTGGTGGCGGATAGTGGCGTACATTGATGGGACACGAACATCGACGCTGACGATGTCGCACACGCAAAACGTCTTGGAGCGTGTTTGGAATACCTTCGCGCTGCAACCGATGCAGCCAGACTACGACACGCATTACACCGACTTCACTTTCGGGGGACACCTCGGTTTCTTGGGTTCATTGGCGATTGTTTCTACGGTCAACTGTCCAGCACCTCTCGCGACTTGGACGTGGGAACTCCGTGCAAACCTCGCGGTCAATAACGGCCACGGAAGCACTAACACGGGGTACGTGGTGCTTGCTTCAGGAACTGCCGCAGGGACGACACCATATGTGGATGTGAGCGTGACATGTGCTGGCACGTTCAGCGCATCGGTATCGACAGACAAACTGTGGGACGTCACTGAGACAGCCTACAGCTCAAGTGTGGCGCCGACGGTGTTCCCTCCACAGACTGCATACAGATGGTTTGAAATGACTACGACTAGTGCAACAGCTGCCTGTAGTCTTACGGCGAATGGTGGAAGTGTTAGCGTATCCGCAGCTGCGACATCAAGGCGGACAGCAGACTACACCGCTATCCTGAGTGCGAATGGATTCTCGAGTGGCGACGTTCGCCATGACTTCGCTGTTTCCTTGGTGAAGGTCAACACGGTCGCAGTGCATGACATCACGCATGCACACAGCTTTCACGCGCAGAGCGCCACGGAGTGGAGTCTCAGCGTTCTCGGCACGACAGGTGGAGGAGGTATCGTCGAGACTGCTGCTGCCACCATCAGCACGAGCTCGTGTCTAGATCGCAGTGTCGCTGTCATTGGTCGAACCAGGGCATGGTCCACATCGTACCCAGACTCACTCACAGTGACCGTCACAGGATTCGATGGTTCGTCCAGGGCAATAACCGGAACCGGCTCGATGTCAGGGTCCGATACCTTCGTAGACTTCTCGACGACGACGGTCTTGACCGATCCGGACTACGGGTCGAACACTCTGACTACATCGCTCGATGATGTTCCGGCAAGCATCTCGTGTGCCATCACTGGCGCATCACTTACAGCTGTAGGTGAGGCATCAACTGAAACTAGGTGCATGTTCCGTGGCTTCAGGTTTAACGGCTGGAGTCTGGCATACAACACCACTCGAAGCATCGCAGGATCGACGAACGACCGGTCGTTTTCACCGTACGAAGGCATGTCGGGATATCGCTACCTTGACATCCAGATCAAGGCGCAAAGCGGTACATCAATCGCTGGAACATTGGTCATTACTGACTACCATGGCAATACGAAGACCTGGAATGTCACAGCTGCGACTACGTCGTATCAGACAGTAACCATCGATCTGTGCAGTCCTGATGCGTGGTCTGTCTCCGCACTTCCGTTGACTGATGGCAAGGACAATCCCTATCCAAGGAAGAATACCGCCAGCACCTCGTACGCTGGCTCAGAGAGCGTCGACTCGGCATATTGGGGTGTTACGTCATGCCAGCGTCTACGCATCGCTACAGGCGCGATAGACCTCGGCACCACGACGCTCAAGCAGGACACGACGAATGGCTTCAGTAACTCGCACTATGTTCCGAGTGGTCTTGGATACGAACACGAGCGCATCACACCTGCCATCGTCGCCGAAGTCGACACCACGACATACTACTATTCACGCCGCTTCTGGCAACAGAACAATGATGGCAGGAACGAAGAAGAGAGCGACTACCAGTGGCAAAAGACTGTAGGCGGCGCCACAGGCGTGACCTCGTACAGCGTCACTCCGCTCTCGATCACAGACATCACCGCGCAGGTCAATGCTGCGGATCTAAGTATTACCCGACATCCTGGCTGGATCGCGACCAATAGCGTGGCGTATCCTGGGAGTGGTACGTGTAGCGTCTCACAGCCTCCACTGAGAGACTGTTTCCTCAATGGCGGCACTGGTATTAGTACATGGTTGTATGGCGGTGGAATCCTCGCAACGCCGAACGCGACAACTGGCACTGACTTCGCGTATGGATTCGAGATCGCGACCGGCATCATCACAGCACAGACTCTATTCGACTCAATAAACGGCGACTTTCCACCTGATCTGTATGACCCTTTCGATGTCAATGGTGGCACGGACAGTGCTTTGTATCTGCCATTCGGTGCCATTCTTCGAGGGCCAGCGCACGGGATTGTCCTGGACACAGCTGGAGATCCGGCGACCAGCGGAACAGTGACACTCCAGCTCTCGAGTGACAGTTCTTCTCGAGGCACGGACTCGACCTTTGACGCGCTTGGCAACTACCAGACCGGCACTCCATTCGGACTCGGCAAAGCGAATCATTCCATCCTGATCGGTGCGAATAGCGTTGGTGTAAATCCGATGTACAGCGCCAAGCGACAGCGAGCGGTGTTTCGGACAGAGACTCTCGCAGGGAACTGCACGGCTGCGGATGTTTCACCAGCACAGCAAGCAACCTATGGTGTCGTGACATCTGGTGGCGGTGTCAAGCTGTATCACGCTAGGGCGCACAACGGAACCAACTGGTCAGAGGTCACAACGCCTATCACAGGCGCTGTCTGTCTTAGCCTAGCGTATCAGAAGAACAGCGGCGCGATGTCTCTTATCATTATCGTGGATGACACTGATGGCAGCGTCAAGCGATACCTCACATCCGACGAAGGGAACACAGTATCAGTGGCTACAACTATCGGGACCGGCACACATGGCACTGTCTGCGTGTCGCCAAATGGCATGGAGTACATCTTCTTTCGCACCAGCTCGAGCAACGTCCAGCGCGTCAAGCGTGACCCGATGGGCAACGTCATCACAGCTGCTTCTAACGTTGTGACGGGTAATGTGGCCGATGACGAGCTCGCGTGTTACTGGCGCCTCGGAGTGATTTACATCATCTACACGCACACCACGAATGGGATCACGATCGTGAGTAGCAGTGACGACGCGGAGACCTTCGCTTAAAAAGAAAACGCCTCCAGAGGGGTACTGGAGGCGCTAGGACTAGGAAACAGAACCGGTTGGACAATAGGAGTATACAACATGGAAGTACGACCAATTGCATCGCTTTCGACAGATCTGGCCATCGAGAATGTTGGCGTTCAGGAAGTCGGTGAGAATCGAGGAGCAGCTGTCGAAGCGTATCAAGCATCCTGCAAACCTCCGGTCCCTGCTGGTTCCCCCTGGTGCGCAGCACACGTCCGGTTCCGCCATAAGCAAGCAGCCACGCAGCTCGGAATGACTTACGATGAGACGTTTCCAAGGTCGGCATATTGTCCGGACTGGTCTCGATGGTTCAAGGCAAACAGTCTGTGGCTGCCCGTCCAGCACATCCGCGATGCTACAACGACTAAGCGACCACGACGCGGTGATCTGGCGCTGTTCTACTTCTCGGCACTCTCTCGGATCGCTCACATCGGCATAGTGACGAAGGTCGAGGAGTGGGGTGTCTACACGGTCGAGGGAAACACATCACCGGAGCCATCGGATGAACTGTCAGTCGAGCGCGATGGTGATGGCCTGTACATGAAGAAACGAAACTGGCATGAGCTCGGGAAGTTCGGCGGCTTCGGCTTCGTCAACTTCTAACAAACCAAAAGACCAGGTGCATGCGTTCACCTGGTCTTCTGTTTGGTTAGTTGTTCGTTCACCGATGTGAGAGCACCGGCATAACGACTATACATTTACCGCCAGACATGTACAACTTTTTCTTTGTGTGCTGGATTTTCTTCAATGCGGAAACTCACGATGCCATCGAGCGCAGGATGTACAAAGATGATTGCATCCTCAGCGTTCAATCGCTCCAGGATCTCGTGCTCATTGGCCTTCAGGAGCCACAGGAGTCCTTCTGGTTTTACAGCTACGCGAACGGGTCCGGCGGTAATGTCTTTATTGTCCGATTGTTTTCGAGCCATATGAGTTTTTCCCTTATCTTTTCATGATGTTCAAAGTGACATGATCTACAGGCTGTTACCAAGTCATCCATGTCCTCTTCGCCGGAGCGATCGTATGTATTATGGTGGCATTCTAAGAACTCAGTCGAACCGCATACCTGGCACATATGTCCATCACGATCAAACACAGCTGCACGAAGTTTCTTCCATCGTGCCGTATCCATGTATTGCCGACGATATTCACGTATCGCGTAATATCTTCGTTCCTTATAAACCTCATATAGTCGATTGTACTCAGCACTAAATTGCGCCTTTTGTGCACGACGTTCGTTTGATGGATTGTCATAAATCTCATCGCATAAAACGCGATCATCAGGTGGCACAACGCCAGCAAGCGTTTTCAGTGCATCGACTTTCTTTAGTGGTTTGATCATATTTCCGCAGAATGTACATCGCAGACGATAATGGTCACGATTAATCGCGTCGGTGATTTTTGTGATAACAGTAGACTCGTGTAAGCACGGGTCAAGTCGTCGGTACTTTGGTTTGTTTTCATCGTCCCAGGCTTGCATGTGAACAGCCTCAGTCGGAAGGTCTGCATGCGGCATCATGTCAGAGAGCTTCACGAGAGCGCCGCCATCGTGATCGGCAGGTGTTCGAGCATGATGTTCTGCACTCCCTGGGCGATGTCCCGATGCTCGACCTGTGTGTCTGGGCGTGTCCGCAACTGCACATAATGAATCCACGAGCGAATACTGCCGCTCATGTACATCGTGGTGGGAGTGCACAGCGGCAACACCATACGAGCTGTCTCCGCAGACATGCCATGTGCGATGAGATCGCGATACACGTCGGTCGCAAACTCGATTGATGACCCGACCAAATACAGCGCGTCTTGCTGCTCTTTGGTTAGTTCTTCAATCTTAGGTAGTGGCAGGCTTGATTGGCGATTGTGAGCGCCAGCAAGGCGCATCTCTGGGACCACGATGTCCTCGACCACTGTCGCGTACCGTTGGCTGAACTCTTGAAACGAGAACGACCTGTGTCGGAGCAGCTGCGCGGCGATAGCTCTCGTGGTCTTGACTTCGATGCACATGCTGGCCATCTCGAAGATTGACCAGTGGCCGTGACCGACGCAGTATCGCAATAAGCGAGTGACGTCCGGATTGTCCTGGTTCGCTGGATTCGATACTCGAGCGCAATACCCGATGACTGCTTCAGCATCGGGCGTTATCCATACAAGTTTTGTCATGCGTTCGGATCCTCTTCTCCAATTACAAAGTGTGAACCGTTATGATAGCCAGATATAGGCTTCGGTGTTGGTGAGAGCTTACGAAGCGTCGTCTGCTGTGGTGGTCCTGGCTTGATTTGTGTTCGTGCCTGTGCCTGTTGTGCAGCTCCATTGCCATCGTCATCCTCATCAGATGCCAGCGACAGAAGCGCGCTCAGGCTATAGCGTCGACCATACGAGAGTGCGCTGCCGAATCCGTGGCTGGTCTGTTGCATCACAGGGACCTGCACGACACCAGCGATCCACTCACCTGAGCTGTGAATGACACGGCTCTCCACCATGATGCTGGTCGAATGCTCACCGTCGATGGTGTCCAGCACCGACTGAACAACGATCAAACCATTCTTTGCAAGCACAGGCCTGACGACCTCCATGATGGCATCGAGCGAAGTGTACTTTGAGCGAAACGCAGGATTCGTGGAATCCTTAGTTATTGGCTTGATCTCAGCCTGGGCCTTGACCAGCGCTGGTGCGATTGCACCGATTGTTTCCGACATTGTCATTTCGTTAACCCCTTGATTCTTAATCCTGCCCTGTTCAAAGCGTCTCCAAACATCTGAGACCATGTGATGTTGCGATGCTCGATGATGTCTCCAGCGTACGTGTACAGGCGCCAGCGGCGCAGCTCCTCGAGCACGGGTCGCAGTGCAATCACAATAGCTCCCCATTCCTGCCGCTGGTCTAGATGCGCTAGGCGCAGCTGGTCGTGGATGACAGCAAGACTGTCATACATCGATGCGCGAATCTGACGCGCCCATTCAACCTGTCGCTGTGATCCAGTCATCACGATGGTGCGTGGTCGAAGCAAGATCTGCATCTGCGTCCAGTGATCGTCAGCTGCTTTTTGTGTGCTGCACATCATGCAGACTCCGAGCGTCGACGCCATGAGGCGCATCTTCGCCTTCATGTCGCCTGTCGTGTATCCAAACGTGTGAGTTTCAGTGTGTCCGCACTTCCACTTCATTTCTATTCGTTCGTCCATCCTGTCCCCCTTAGTTGATTGTTTTGTAGATGTAGTCCCAGTCGATCATGTTGCTGTCAATCCATTTCCACATATGTTGATATGCGTCAGATTGTTCGCTCAACATGCACAAACACTCCATGCAGATAACTTGAATAAGTTCTGGTGACAGTTCTTCGTACGTGCGAATTACGTCATTGCATGTTTGTGCCATTGTTATGGTTTCAGTGTTTGCCTTCATTGTCCTAATCCTTCGTCGTGATGTCCAATCACATCGACATCCTAGCATAGGTTGACATAATGTGTCAACTGTGTGTATAACGATGACATGATTTACGGACATACACAAGTGGATATCGCTGAGAAACTCGGCATCCACAAAAGCGCAGTGTGTCGGATGCTCTCCGGCGCTCATGCTGTCAGACAGTCGACCGTCAAGCGCATCGCTGATGCAATCGGTCGCAGTGAATACGAAG
>Ga0209299_1001349_pt1 | contig 13632 bp, 14 predicted proteins | sample S_140806_MF_Meta_FD_187326 | JGI IMG/M metagenome (GOLD analysis project Ga0209299, IMG submission 187326) | Freshwater microbial communities from Lake Simoncouche, Canada to study carbon cycling - S_140806_MF_MetaG (SPAdes) (version 2) | ecosystem: Environmental > Aquatic > Freshwater > Lake ...
CTGTTGTTTCACCTGTTGGACAAGCAAAGTCGGCACTGGGCACATGGGTAACAGGTGATGGTCAACCTGGTCCGATCACTATGCAGATTCGCAACCATCTTCTTGCAATTCAACACGGCACAACTGCTGATAAGCACGGTTGGGTCAAGAAGGTTGCGCTCTAATGTTCGATAAAGAATTGATACATATCTATGACACCACTTTGCGTGATGGTGCTCAGCAAGAGGGCTTGAACATGTCTGTCCATGACAAGCTCACTATTGCTCGCCACCTTGATGATTTAGGTGTTGGCTTTATTGAAGGTGGATGGCCTGGTGCAAACCCTAAGGACACTGAGTTCTTTGCACTGGCTAAGAAGGAATTGAAATTAAAGAATGCAACTTTTGTGGCATTTGGTGCAACACGTCGTCCTAATGTGAAGGCGGCCGATGATGTTTTACTTGGCGCCCTCCGCGATTCAGGAGCACCGGCAGTAACTTTGGTTGCCAAGGCATATGACCGCCACGTGGATCTAGCCCTGAAGACCAATCTTGATGAGAACCTAGCAATGATCCGCGACTCTGTCTCTCACCTTCGCCAAGAAGGTCAACGTGTATTCCTTGATGCTGAGCACTTCTTTGATGGATATCGTGCAAACCGCGCATATGCACTCGAAGTTATTCGCGTTGCTATGGAGGCAGGTGCTGATGTTGCAGCGCTCTGCGATACCAACGGCGGAATGCTCCCTGATGAAATTGCTGAGGTCGTTCACGATGTCTTGGGCGCTACATCTGCCCGCCTTGGTATCCATTGCCACAATGACACAGGATGCGCTGTTGCTAACTCAATGGCAGCAGTTGCAGCAGGTGCTACCCACGTTCAAGGAACTCTCAATGGATATGGTGAGCGCACAGGAAATGCTGACCTTGTCACCATTATTGCTAACTTAGAATTGAAGAAGAAGAAGGACGTTCTGCCACAGAATGCGCTGCGCGAGGCATTTCGCATCTCACATGCAGTTGCTGAAGTGACCAATATTTCTCCTTCACCTCGTCAGCCATACACGGGCGTGTCAGCCTTTGCCCATAAGGCAGGCCTTCACGCATCTGCAATCAAGGTAGATCCATCGCTCTATCAGCATGAAGATCCTGAATCTGTTGGAAACGATATGCGCATGCTTGTCTCTGATATGGCAGGGCGTGCATCTATCGAACTTAAATCAGTTGAACTAGGCATTGATCTCAAGGGCGATAGAGAACTGATTGGTCGTGTTGTCGATCGCGTGAAAGAGATGGAATCTCGTGGCTTTACCTTTGAAGCAGCCGATGCATCATTTGAACTTCTTCTGCGGGAGGAGGCAACAGGTAAGCGTCCATCGTTCTTCACCATTGATCATTGGCTCACCACAACTGAGCGCGGTGCAAAGAATTCAATCATTACAAAGGCAGAGGTAACTGTTACTGCGCAAGGTAAAGAGATCACATGCTCTGGAGAAGGTAATGGTCCGGTTAACGCATTTGATAATGCGCTGCGTGATGGACTCAACCAGCTCTACCCAGAACTGGCTGCACTTGAACTCACCGATTACAAGGTTCGCATCCTCGAAGGTCGCCTTGGCACAGGGGCTATCACCCGCGTTCTCGTTGAGACTTCAGATGGCAAGGGCGAGTGGAATACCGTGGGCGTTCACGAGAACGTGATTGCGGCATCCGCCATGGCGCTAGAAGATGCTCTCACATTCGGACTTTTGCGACAGGGCCGCAAACCCGAATAAGTTCTTCCATTTTCACCAGCGCCTGATATATATTTTTTCTCATGCGCACGAAGACTGTGGGTAGGAGATATACCCAAGAAGAGTCTGCTGAGTGGCTTGCGCAAAGAATGGTTAAGTTAGATATCGCCACATATGAGGATTTTGCTGCCTTAGTGGGAATTGATCGTGGAACTATTTCACGTTACTTCAGACAAGAACGCAGACCATCTATTGATGCAATTGCGCCGATGTGTGAGGTGTTAGAAGTTTCACCAGAGACTCTACTTATTGCTCTGGGTGCTATCGATAAGAAGTAGCTAAAAGAGATTGTGCGTTAGCGCAGATCTATATAGAAATCTGTTGTGCCCGGGATCGGCGTGAAGACTCTCTTAGTCTCATCATCTGCCCAGAGTAAAAATGCGATATCTCGCTCACCTGGTTCGAACTGATCTCCAATGAACCCTTCAATATCTTCAAATGATAATTCTGTGTTGATATTGAGAATGACCGACCCATCGAGTTCTCGGCTCAGTGAGGGAATCGCGATGGAATCTGAGACTCGAAGGCGCATGCCTGCACCGTATCGCCTTTGATGCGTATCCGCATCAAAGTCAGACGGGGGTATCGAGAGGGTGTGGATATATTCTTTAACCATGTCATCCTTTGAGAACGTGCAGGTGGAATACACCCGCTACCTTGAAAAGGAACGCAATCTCTCTGAGCATACGATTCGCGCTTACTTGGGAGATCTTGAAAGTTTCCTGAGCCACCTTGAAATGCAGAAAGTTGATGATGTCGCATCGATCACCATTGCGCATATACGTTCTTGGCTAGCTAATCAGCAGGTTAAAGGGGGAGCGCGCACAACGCTCTCACGTAGGGCAGTCTCTATTCGCCTCTTCACCAAGTGGGCAACGAAAAAGGGATATCTGAATAAGGATGTAGGGGCAACCCTTGCAACACCTAAAGGACATAGAACCCTGCCTGAAGTCTTATCTGTTGTAGATGCATCTACTGCGATGGATTCACTTGCTACTCGTGTTGCTGAGGAGGAGACACCTCTTTCAAAACGTGATTGTGCAATCGTGGAAGTGCTCTACGCATCGGGTGCTCGTGTTTCAGAACTGTGTGGCCTGGACCTTGATGATGTTGATTACAACCGCAACACCATTCGCGTCTTAGGTAAGGGAAATAAAGAGCGGACCATTCCCTTGGGAGGACCTGCCATAAAGGCCTTGAATGATTGGCTTAAGAATGGCCGTCCCTCAGTTGCCACAGATAAGTCTGCACGCGCAGTTTTCTTAGGCTCTCGTGGTGCTCGCATTGATCAGCGCACCGTGCGCACCGTTGTCTATGAAGCGTTATCTGCACTCGAAGGTGTGGAGCGAATGGGACCACATGCACTGCGCCATTCAGCTGCGACTCATCTGCTTGAAGGGGGCGCTGACCTTCGAACGGTTCAAGAAATTCTGGGCCATGCATCCCTTGCCACAACCCAGATCTATACCCATGTGTCGACGGAGAGATTGCAAAAGGCCTTTAAACAAGCGCATCCTCGCGCTTAGGTCACGGTTTTCGGGTGGATTTTGCACCCCTTGGCGGCAGGTAAGATTTGCCCTGCATCAATCGCGAGATTGATGACATCTCAGCATCTATGTATGAACTGCTTTGCAGGGAATACAAGCCACTTCGGTCCGCATAGAAATTAGCGGTCGGCGTTGTAGGTGCGACGGTCTTAGTAAATTGCTAAGACATTAACCGAGCAGGTTTTTTAGTGCTGCGCACAAAAAACCTAAGAAGGAGCGTGCCGTCATGGCAGTAGTAACAATGCGCGAACTCCTCGACAGCGGAGTCCACTTCGGACACCAGACTCGTCGTTGGAATCCAAAGATGAAGCGTTTTATTTTCACAGAACGCAATGGCATCTACATCATCGACATCCAGCAATCACTTGCACTTATCGACTCTGCATATGCATTCGTTAAGGAGACAGTAGCTAAGGGTGGCCACGTCCTATTCGTAGGAACAAAGAAGCAGGCTCACAAGCCAATCATCGATCAAGCAGCTCGCGTTGGCATGCCAACAGTTACAGAGCGCTGGTTAGGTGGAATGCTTACAAACTTCCCAACTGTCTATAAGCGTATTCAGCGCCTCAAGGAGCTTGAAGCTCTTGAGACAGCAAATGACCTTTTGCTCACAAAGAAGGAACTTCTTGTTCTTCGCCGTGAGCGCGAGAAGCTCTTTAAGAACCTCGACGGTATTCGTCACATGACTAAGTTGCCTTCAGCAATCTGGGTTGTTGACACAAAGAAGGAGCACCTTGCAGTGCAGGAAGCTAAGAAGCTTGGCATTCCTGTTATCGCAATCCTTGACACAAACTGCGATCCTGATGAAGTTGATTTCAAGATTCCTGGTAACGACGATGCAATTCGCTCAATTGAGCTTCTTACGCGCGTCATCACCGATGCAATTGCAGAAGGCCTTAAGGCACGCTCTGCAGCAGCTCCAGCACCAGTTGCAACAGCGGAAGCTGCAGCAGCTGAGGCGCTTGAGAAGGAAATTCTCGCTGCAGCACCAGCTGCAACTGACGCATCAGTGGAGGCATAAGTAAATTGGCTAACTATTCAGCAGAAGATGTAAAGCGCCTTCGCGAAGCAACCGCAGCAGGAATGCTCGATTGCAAGAAGGCACTTGATGAAGCAGATGGTGATTACGACAAGGCTGTCGAAATCATTCGAGTTAAGGGACAAAAGGGCGTTACAAAGCGCGAAGGTCGCCTTACTTCAAATGGTTTAGTTGTTGCAAAGGTTTCAAGTGACCTTGGTGTCATGCTTGAACTCAATTGCGAGACAGACTTCGTTGCAAAGGGCGAGCGTTTTATCGCACTTGGCGATGAGCTTGTTGAACACCTTCTCTCATCAAAGTCAGCAGATGTTGCTTCCTTCCTCTCATCAACAATGGCTAGCGGCAAGACCGTTCAGTCTGTGATTGATGAAGGCAATGCAACACTTGGTGAAAAGATTGAAATCCGTAACGTTGCAGTGATTGAAGGACCAGTTGGTCTCTACCTTCACAAGACAAGCCCAGATTTGCCACCACAAGTTGGCGTCTTGGTCTCTCTTGCAAAGGAAGCAGCTGAAGTTGGTAAGGATGTTGCACAGCACATCGCAGCTTTCGCTCCTCGCTACGTCAATCGTGAAGATGTTCCAGCAGACCTGATTGAGACAGAGCGTCGTCTTGCAGAAGAGACAGCTCGCTCAGAAGGAAAGCCAGAAGCATCACTTTCTAAGATCATCGAAGGTCGCGTCACCGGTTTTGTGAAGGAAGTTTCACTGATCGAGCAGGCTTTCGCTAAGGATGCAAAGAAGACCGTCAAGCAGATTCTCGATGAAGCAGGAACAGCCGTGAAGGCATTCCATCGCTTCCGCGTGGGTCAATAAGCTTTTCTATCGAGGGTAATAGACTCAAGAAAAGTTAGAATTTCTCTAAGAAGCGAAGGGAGCACTCATGCCAGGTACCAGAGGTAACTATGGTCGAGTGCTCCTTAAGCTTTCTGGAGAAGTTTTTGGTGGCAAGAAAGGCATCGGTGTCGATCCCGATGTTTTAGCAGATGTGGCAAAGCAGATTGCAGATGTCGTTCGAAGCGGCGTTCAAATCGCAATCGTTGTCGGCGGAGGTAACTTCTTCCGCGGCGCAGAACTTTCTGAGCGCGGCATGGAGCGCTCACGCGCTGACTACATGGGAATGCTCGGAACAGTAATGAACTGTTTAGCGCTCCAAGATTTTCTTGAGAAAGAGGGCGTTGATACTCGCGTCCAGACAGCAATCACTATGGGTCAAGTTGCAGAGCCTTATGTTCCACGCCGTGCCATCCGCCACCTTGAAAAGGGTCGCGTTGTGATCTTTGGAGCCGGTGCTGGAATGCCATTTTTCACAACAGATACCGTTGCAGCTCAGCGCGCACTTGAAATTGGTGCGGGTGCTCTGCTGCTTGCAAAGTCCGGAGTCGATGGCGTCTATAACGCAGACCCTCGCAAGGATAAGAACGCAACTAAGTTCGACACTATTTCTTATGATGAAGTTCTCCAGAAGTCACTTGCGGTTGCAGATGCTGCAGCATTTAGCCTCTGCCGCGAGAACCACTTGCCTATCGTGGTCTTTGATCTTATGACCAATGGAAATATCGGCCGCGCCGTTCGCGGTGAAAAGATTGGAACTCTCGTTTCTTAAACGAGAGTAAATAAGGGAGCAACGACCATGGCAGATGTAACAAGCACACTCGCAGATGCGACAGATAAGATGAATAAGGCTGTCGAAGTAGCAAAAGATGATTTCGGTGCGATCCGCACGGGACGAGCTCACCCTGCGATGTTTAACAAGATCATGGTCGATTACTACGGCACATGGACAGCTCTCTCACAGCTTGCCTCTATTCAGATTCCTGAATCACGTATGGCAATCGTCTCTCCCTTTGATAAAGGTGCGATGTCATCTATTGAAAAGGCAATCCGTGAATCAGATCTGGGCGTTAACCCTGCAACAGATGGCGCCATCATCCGCGTGAACTTCCCACAGCTGACGGAGGAGCGCCGCAAGGATTACATCAAGGTGGCAAAGACCAAGGCTGAAGATTCAAAGATTTCTATGCGCAATATTCGTCGCACAGCGAAAGAGTTGATGGAGAAGTTAGAAAAAGATGGCGATATTGGTAAAGATGATTTGAGCCGTGGCGAGAAAGAGTTAGAGAAAATCACTTCAGATCATGTGGCAAAGATTGATGAGCTCTTAAAGCACAAGGAGGCTGAACTTCTCGAGGTCTAAAGACTTCCTTGATGTTCCACCCATTGTGTCTGACTTACATTCGATTAACGAGGCGATTAATAAGCGCGCAGGGCGCAAGCTTCTGCCCTCCATCGGTGTCAGTTTATTTCTTGTCGCACTCGTCTGGTTCTCACTCGTAAGTTACAGAGTTATCTTTGCAGGCCTTGTCACTGTTGCTGTTGTTCTTGGAATACGCGAACTGCACCATGCGCTGACTACGACAAAGATTGAAATCCCGTTGTGGTCGCTGACAACATCTGCGATTGCGCTCTCTGCAGCAGCGTGGTTTGGTGGAGTTTCAGGACTTGCCGTTGCAACAGCAATTGCATTTCCATGTCTGCTCGTACTCCTTCTTCCACGAGGAATCGAAGGATTTGTTAGTACTGCATCCGCATCAGCTCTATCACTTGTCTATCTTCCATTTTTAGCAGGCTTTCTTATTCTCCTAGCTCGTCCTCACAATGGACTTGAGCGAGTGATGACTCTTGTTGTTCTCGTAGGTTGTAATGACACCTTTGGATATCTGACAGGTGTTCTCTTAGGTAAGCACCCACTTGCTCCGAAGATCAGCCCTAAGAAGACCATTGAAGGTCTTATTGGTTCACTGATCTTTACAGTCATTGGCGGATCACTGGCATTTCATTTCATCATGGACTCACATTGGTGGCTTGGAGCACTTGCTGGAGTAATCACAGTATTTACAGCTACCTCAGGTGATCTCATTGAGTCAGCGCTTAAGCGCGATATGGCAATTAAAGATATGGGCAATTTACTGCCAGGACATGGCGGAATTATGGATCGCCTTGATTCTGTTCTCTTTGCCGCACCTGCACTGTGGCTCGCACTTGAAGTGGTGCGTCGCGCACAGGACTCAGGTCTTCTATGACAACTGAGCGTCCAACAGAACTTAAATTAGTCTTTGATGAACCAGTACAGCGCAAGAAAGCACCGAAGCATTTAGCTGATTTTGCTCCGGCAGAGCGTAAAGCATTTGCGAAGGAACTTGGTTTCCAACCATTTCGCGCAGCACAGGTAGCAACGCATTACTTCACGCATCTGTCCAATGAGCCAGATGAGTGGACCGATATCCCTGCCGCAGAACGTCAATCTATTGCGCAGGCACTGACTCCAAAACTTATTGAACTTGTTACCACGCGCACCACAGATGGCGGAATGACTCGCAAGGATTTGTGGAAGCTCCATGATGGAGTTCTCGTTGAATCTGTCCTTATGCGTTACACAGATCGCACAACAGTCTGTATTTCATCGCAAGCTGGATGTGGAATGAACTGTCCATTCTGTGCAACAGGACAAGCAGGGCTCACTCGTAATCTCTCAGCAGGTGAAATCACCGACCAGATTGTTGCTGCAGCTCGCGCATGCGCCAATGGTGAAATGCCTGGGGGACCGACTCGACTTTCTAATATCGTCTTTATGGGAATGGGCGAACCGCTTGCTAACTACAACGCAGTCGTTCGCACACTCCGTAACATCACAGATCCCAACCCGGATGGCCTTGGAATCTCAGCTCGCTCAGTCGTTGTCTCAACTGTGGGACTCGTACCTGGAATTGAAAAGCTGATGGATGAGGGAATCAACTGCACATTGGCAGTATCCCTTCACACTCCCGATGATGAGCTGCGTGACAGCCTTGTTCCAATCAATAATCGTTTTAATGTCCGTGAGGTATTGGCAGCAGCTGATGCCTATGAGAAGAAGACCGGTCGTCGCTACTCCATTGAATATGCGTTAATTCGCGATATCAATGATCAATCATGGCGTTCAGATTTACTGGGTCGATTGCTCAAGAACCGCAATGCGCATGTGAACTTGATTCCACTGAATCCAACTCCTGGGTCGAAGTGGACGGCATCTCGCCGCGAAGATGAAGCAGAGTTTGTAAGAATCCTTGAAGGCTATGGAGTTCCGGTGACTGTGCGCGATACGCGAGGCCGTGAAATTGATGGGGCATGCGGGCAATTGGCCGCTAGTGAAAAGGAAAAGAATTAACTAGTATCACTTCCATGACAACCGTGGATTTGAAAGAGGCAGCTGCAGCATATGAAGCAGCATCACAGTATTTTCTTAACCTAGCTCGCGCAGTAACACCAGATTTGATGGATGTTCACGCGGAGAATGAATGGTCTGCTCGTCAATGCATTCACCACATGGCAGATTCTGAAGCTCAGTCCTATGCGCGCCTTCGTCGCCTGGTTGCAGAACCCGAAGGCTCCATCATTCAAGGTTATGACGAAGCTGCTTGGGCCAATGAGCCAAAGCTTGCATATGCAAATGGTGATGTCGCAAATTCCATCGCTGTCTATGCAGCAGTGCGTGCGGCATCTCTTGATGTGGTCAAGCGTTTAGAAGAGAGTGATTTGGAAAAATTTGGTGAACACACAGAAGCGGGCAAGTACTCTGTTGCTCGCTGGCTCGAGACTTATACAAAACACCCATACGATCACGGTGATCAGATGGTTCGCGCAACGAAGGGTCAGGCATAGAAGGTGAAGAAGTTACAGAATTTCATCAATGGTAAATCAGTTGATGGCGCATCAGGTGAGACAACAACACTGATCAACCCATCAACGGGTGTTGCCTTTGCCACCGCCCCAAAGTCGAATGCAGCTGATATCGATAAGGCGATGAAGGCAGCAAGTGACGCCTTTCCTGGATGGCGTGATTCCACCCCGTCTGAGCGCCAGCGCGCACTCCTTAAGATTGCAGATGCCATTGAGGCTCGAGCAGATGAATTCGTTAACTTAGAGTCAGAAAATTGCGGAAAGCCAAAGAGCCTGACTGCATCGGAAGAAATGCCACCGATGGTGGATCAGATTCGCTTCTTTGCAGGTGCTGCTCGTAATCTTGAAGGCCGCTCTGCTGGTGAATATATGCACGGCATGACTTCATTTATTCGCCGTGAACCAATTGGTGTGTGCGCACAGGTAACGCCATGGAACTATCCCATGATGATGGCTGTCTGGAAGTGGGCACCTGCCATTGCTGCAGGAAATACTGTGGTTCTTAAGCCTTCAGATACAACACCTGTCACAACTCTCTTTATGGCACAAATCATGGGCGAATTCCTTCCTGATGGCGTTATCAATGTGATTGCAGGAGAACGTGCAACAGGTGCTGCACTCGTTGACCATGCAACACCTGCGATGGTCTCAGTGACTGGTTCTGTGCGCGCAGGTATGGAAGTTGCATCTGCTGCATCAAAATCCCTCAAGCGCGTTCACCTTGAACTCGGTGGCAAGGCACCTGTTGTTGTCTTTAACGACGCAGATCTGCAAGCTGCAGCCGAAGGAATTGCCATCGCAGGATTCTTTAACTCAGGCCAAGATTGCACAGCAGCTACTCGCGTTCTTGTGCAAGAGGGTGTCTATGAGGAGATGGTGAAGCTACTTGCAGATCAGGCAACCAACCACATCGGCATGGGCATGCCTGATGAAGATGTGATTGTGGGACCAGTAAATAATGTATCCCAATTCGAACGTGTCTCAGGATTTATCTCTCGCACGCCATCACATGCTCGCATCGTGGCCGGTGGCCAACCAACTAATCGCGCCGGTTACTTCATAGCCCCTACAGTGATTGCAGATCTGACCCAGAGCGATGAGTTGATTCAATCTGAAATCTTTGGACCAGTCATCACCATCCAGAAGTTCAAGGATGAAGAGCAAGCAGTTGCGATGTCTAATGGCGTCGATTACGGCCTAGCCTCATCAGTCTGGACCAAGGACCATGCCCGTGCGATGCGTATGTCCAAGGCCTTTGACTTCGGTTGCGTCTGGATTAATACCCACATCCCTATCGTTGCCGAGATGCCACATGGAGGCTTTAAGCGAAGCGGCTACGGCAAGGATCTCTCCAACTACGGCTTTGAGGATTACACCCGCATCAAGCATGTGATGACCAACCTCAACGCCTAACCCCAGCCCCAAATCACAGGAAAAATTCTTCGATTTAGGTTTGGCTCACGCTTAAAAGCGTTACATAATGAGCCCTGCAACACCGTCCCTTACACCGGCATAAAAAGGAGCCCGTCACATGGCTAAGCAACCCCTCTCTCAAGAAGCACGTTCGATCCTTCAATCAAAAGTTTCGCGTCGCGCAGTTCTTGCAGGCGCAGGTGCAGTGGCAGGTGCGGGTGCGCTCGCTGCATGTGGTTCAGGTGGCGGTTCAGGTTCTGCCAAGAATTCAGTTCGTTGGGGCAACTGGCCTCTCTACCTCGATGTTGATGACTCAGGTAAGAAGTACCCAACTCTTCAGGCATTTACTAAAGAGACCGGTATTGATGTTAAGTACTTTGAAGATTACAACGACAATGACGAATTCTTCGGAAAAGTTCAGGCACAACTCAAGCTTGGAAAAGATATTGGTTATGACCTCGTCTGCCCAACAGACTGGATGGCATCACGTTGGATCCGTCTTGGATACACACAGAAGTTTGATGCAGCAAATATTCCTAACGCCTCAAATATTCTCGACACACTTGCAAGCCCATCATTTGATCCAAAGCGCGAGAGCTCGCTGACATGGCAGGGCATCATGGGTGGTTTTGGTTGGAATACAGCCAAGAACCCAAAGGGTGTTCGCACACTTGATGATCTCTTCTCACCAGGAAATAAGGGAAAGATTGTTGTTCTCTCTGAAATGCGCGACACCGTCGGAATTATTCTTCGCTCACAAGGCGTCAGCCTTGCAACTGTGACAGAAGATCAATTTATGAACGCTGTCGACTTCCTTGCTAAGAAGATTGCAGATGGCTGGATTCGTGGAGTTAAGGGCAACGAATACGCTGAAGATCTCACATCAGGTGATGCCACAGCTGTTATCGGTTGGTCAGGCGATATGTTTATTCTCAAGTCTGAAAATGAAGGCAAGTTTGACTTCGCTATCCCAGAATCAGGCGGAACAATCTCAGGCGATAACATGATGATTCCTTCAACTGTGACTGCAGAAGCTAAGGCAAATACTGAAAAGCTCATTAACTACTACTACGAGCCATCCGTTGCAGCTGAAGTTGCTGCATATGTGAACTACGTATGTCCTGTTAAGGGTGCTCAGGCTGAGATGGAGAAGATTGATCCAGATCTAGCAAAGAGCGAATTCATCTTCCCAAGTGCGAAGACAATGGCGAACTTGAGCGTTTTCCGTTCTCTCACACCAACTGAAGAGACAACGTGGACCGAGGCATTCCAGAAGGCCGCCGGCAACTAAGTGTCAGATATTGCAAAGAGCGCACGAGGAGATCTCAAGCTCAGCCACATCACTAAGTCCTATGGTGATTTCACTGCTGTAGATGATTTATCTCTTGTCATACCCAAAGGTTCATTCTTCGCTTTACTTGGACCTTCTGGGTGTGGCAAGACAACAACTCTTCGAATGATTGCAGGTCTTGAAGAACCAACCCAGGGCACCATCGCGCTGGGTGAAACAGATATTACGGATACTAAGCCTTATCAGCGTCCTATCAATACTGTCTTTCAGAACTATGCGCTCTTTCCACATCTAACAATCTTTGAAAATATCGCATTCGGTCTTCGCCGTCGTGGGATTAAAGATGTTGATGACGAAGTGAATAAGGCGTTAGATCTTGTTGAGCTTCCGCATTTGGCGCAACGTAAGCCAACACAATTATCAGGTGGTCAACAGCAGCGCATCGCACTTGCTCGAGCCATTGTGAACCGCCCAGCACTTCTCTTGCTTGATGAGCCGCTGGGAGCGCTCGATCTCAAATTACGTCGTCAGATGCAGATTGAGTTGAAGTGGATTCAGAAAGAAGTGGGCATCACATTCGTTCACGTAACTCACGATCAGGAAGAGGCCATGACAATGGCTGACACCATCGCTGTGATGAATGAGGGCAAGATTGAACAGATGGGATCTCCTGCAGATTTATATGACAATCCAGAGACAGCATTTGTTGCTAACTTCCTTGGTCAGTCAAACCTGATTAAGGGAACTATCTCTGGCAATGATGGAGCCAATCAGATTGTTGATCTCTTCGGTCAGAAGATTTCGCTGCAGAAAGATCGCTCACACGGAGTTGATAACTCAATCTATGCAGGAATTCGCCCTGAGAAGTTCCGTATTTCTCGCCTTGAGACTGCCACATCAGGCAATGTGCTCACTGGTGGAAAAGTTGAAGATGTTTCATATATCGGTGTTTCAACTCAGTACCAAGTATTGATGCCATGGGGACAAGAGTTGATGGTTTTTGAGCAAAATGATGATGGCGTTGCACCATTTAGCGTGGGAGAGCCAGTCAATATTTCATGGGAGCCAATCTTCACATTTGGTCTTCGCGGAGATGAAGATGCTGAAGCTGGCACAGAAGTCAACCCTGATGAGGATCTGGACGACGAGTGAAGAAAATAAGTACTCCTTATCTCCTGCTCATACCGGGGATGGGGTTCCTCTTTACCTTCTTTCTACTTCCCCTCTTTAACCTTGCGCAAACTTCTACGCAGACGCCAGTCGGTGGGGGAGATACAGGCCAATACGAACAGACTTTCCGCTTTCAGAATTACATCGATGCCTTTGTAGAAAATAAGGAACAATTCGGCCGATCTTTTCTCTATGCAATTATTGCAACAGTTCTCGCTCTAGCGATTGCATATCCACTTGCTTATGCCATCGCATTTAAAGGTGGCAAGCTCAAGAACTTTATGCTGGTCTTAGTCGTTGCCCCGTTCTTTACATCATTCTTGCTCCGCACAATTGCATGGAAGCAGATTCTTGGTGAAGAAGGTTTTGTCGTTCCAACGCTTCGAACCTTTGGAATCATCTCCGAGAGCACAACCCTCACATCCAGCGCCTTTGCAGTCGTTGCGGGTATGACCTATAACTTCCTTCCCTTTATGACTTTGCCACTGTATGCATCCATCGATCGCATCGACCCACGCACACTTGAGGCATCGGGTGATCTCTATGCAAATGGTTTCACCACTTTTCGCAGAGTGACCTTGCCTCTTTCTATGCCAGGTGTTGTTGCTGGAACGCTGCTTACCTTTATTCCTGCAGCAGGTGACTATGTCAACGCTGCGATTCTTGGTAGTCCGCAGACAAAG
>Ga0209299_1001352_pt1 | contig 13619 bp, 14 predicted proteins | sample S_140806_MF_Meta_FD_187326 | JGI IMG/M metagenome (GOLD analysis project Ga0209299, IMG submission 187326) | Freshwater microbial communities from Lake Simoncouche, Canada to study carbon cycling - S_140806_MF_MetaG (SPAdes) (version 2) | ecosystem: Environmental > Aquatic > Freshwater > Lake ...
TATAGATAGCACCCTTACCATTATAAACATCCCCAGTATAACCATCGTTAAGTGAACCATAAGGATCATTTACAACATAATCACCACCATCTGTCTTACCAACTACAACGACCATGTGGCCGCCAGTAGGATTAGACAAAGAACCTCTATGGAGAATCCCAATAACCACAGGTCGTCCAGCAGACAACTCACGATCAAGATCTGCGAAAGACAGATTGTAACTAAACTCAGAACGGATACCGTAGTCAGATAATGCCTTTGTTTGCACTTCGTGATCTGTTGTATCACCGATTGAAAAGACTTTGCGAATATACGCATCATCTCCTTGTGCCCCCTTTAGTGTGCCTGGTTTAAAATATTGAAGACACATCGCACAACTGGAACTATTACAAGTGCGATTAGCATTTGTATAATTATCAGTCTGTGGATAATAAGGAACATCTAAACGAATAGATGACTTTGGTTTTTCTAACTTGGTTCGGTAAATACGAACCCAATTTGAAGAATCATCCAATAGAGGTGAATCATTCAAGTCATTTTCAAGTTGCTCTACTGCGGCAACATGCTTTGGATTTTTTTCGTCATAATATCGAAAAAAATTGTGTAAATCAATTTTCATTTATTGTCCCCATAAGTAACTGAAAAAATATCATGATCAGCAATATCCGGATTCAACCATTCACTAAATTCAGATTGAATTGCCTGAGCATCTCCGTAATCCTTTTGCTCACAGAGAGAATGAATACGGTCAACTGCCCAATCATGTGATGTCCGAAGAGTCTGCTCTAGAGTTATCATAAAAATAATCCTTGCGAAAATAGCGATTTAGGATATTGCTATTATAGTACGCAGGAATCCCAGAGTCAAGTGCTTCGGTTAGCACATTATTTAGGAAAAGTTGCCGAGTTTCTTCAAAATTACATTTACCCTTAGTCATATGCAATGATATTATTTTTCTTTCAAAACATTCTTTACCATATTTTATTACATCTTCTTTCAGTTCTGGACAAGATCCATAATAATTCTTCCAATCGGATTCGGATTTAACCTTTCTTTTTTTTCCTTTTGGAGTTCTGAACGACCAAAGATATTTGCGTCCTATGTAACTTCTACCGGTGATCTTAGAGTGAATGTGATAAACAAATCCAAAATAATCTTCTATATGATTACTTTCAAATATTTCCCCATTGAATCTCCATGGATTCTCATAGCTCATTTAATAATCTTATAGAGCTATTATTTATCTTCAATCGGGACAAACCTAGTCTACACAAAAAAAGGAGACTTGTCAAGCCTCCTAAAGTTATGTTAGAATATTTTTATTCTTATTTGTGATCAGAAAAATAATGATCAACCATATCATCCCAAGTATATTCGGAAAGATCATAACCTTCTTCTACAAGTTCATTTACCCATGCTTCAACTTCTTCTGCAAGAAGATTTGCATGATAGGTCTCAACAAGTGACTGAATGAAACTCTCATCAAGTTCAGTCATGAGATATTCTGCTTCAGCAATGGTATCTGCATGACCATTATCAAACAAATACTCAAGAACTAAATCATAAGAATTGTACTCATAAGAATCCCAGAGTGGTACATCTCTTTTAGGTGCTCCTGTCGGATTTATTGGAGTCTTCTTTTCTGGTGTTACTATTTTGAGTGGTTCTGCTTTAAATGCATTTGGATTTTTAGTCAATGACTGATTACCAGCACCAAGTTTAGCAACTTCTGGGGATTGAACTGAAGGCGAATTCATAGGAAGAGTGGATCTCATACCATTCATTAAAGGATTATCGGTCTGTTGAGTTCCACGAATTCTTGCTTTTTCATCTGCTGCAGATGCAAGTTTTGGATTTGCCACTCTCCATTGATCCATAGCAGAACCTGCTGGTGGTGGTGTTGCTGGTGGTGTTGCTGGTGGTTTTGCTGGTGGTTTTGGTGGTGTTGCTGGTGGTGTTGCTGGTGGTGTTGCTGGTGGTGTTGCTGGTGGTTTTGGTGGTGTTGCTGGTGGTTTTGGTGGTGTTGCTGGTGGTGTTGCTGGTGGTTTTGCGGTTGTGGTGGTTCTATATTTTCCCAATCCACCCTCTTTATTCAATCTATCAGAAAGTTTAAGAGCTTCTGATCTTCTAGATTGCCATTGCTGAGGAGTTTCTCCTGCTTTTGGTTTATCTGAAGTGCTAACAGTATATCCAGATTTTCCACCTCCCGCAACAACTCCTAAATCTGTTCTTTGTTGAGTTGCTTGAGATGCTTTTTGCTGATTTCGTTGTTTATCTAGGGTTTCTTGAGACTGATATCCAAAATCAGTTCCTGTCCAAACTTTACCTGCACTATTTTTCTCACCTATCTTAGGTTCTTCTAATAATTTTTCTTGTGAATGATAAGTATCCATATGTTCCTTTTTCAATCCAAAAGGATTTTTTTGATCTTGTTGGGATGGTGAAGGTTTTGCTGTTGGTAGTATTAGTGGTGTTGGTGGACGTACAATATCATTTAACATATTAGACGCTTGCCCAGGACTTGGAATACTATGCCCCAATTGTCGTGTGACTTGAATTGCGTTTCCAAGGTGCTCTCTACCCTTACCACCAGTAGCATATTGATCAAGAGCAGCGAGGCCACCAATTGGAATAGCAATGGATCCCAACTTTGAGAGTGCTTTTTTTACACCCTCTTTGGCACCAGGATTGAATTCAGTTCCTTTAGATCCAACACTTGTACTTCCGTTCCAAACAGCAGACAATCCCTTTTTACCAGCAGAAAGAGATTTTCCACCATACTTCAAAATTGCACTTCCCAAACCTTCACTAATACAATGATCATATAACTCACCATAAGTATATTGACTTAAGTCATATCCCTCTTCAATTAATTCCCCAATTATTTGCAAAAACTCAGCAATGGATTCTTCCTGCTCAAAATCTACTCCAATATCTTTATCATATATTGAAGAATATGCATTTACTAAAGAATTACAGTCTTTTCCAGTTAATCTTTGCATTTTTATTTTGCTCTAATGCTAATTTAATCTTATTATTATTTATAAATTTTGCTTAAATAAATCAAACGGGTTTAATTAAAGTTTTTGATGGACTTTGAGGTTTTGTTGGTCCCACTTTCGCAGGTCCAACAATCTTGGGTCCCACTAACTTAGGTCCAACTTCCGATCCAACTCCCCTACCAGGAAGTTTTTGTGTTGTTGCTGCCTGTGGTGCAATACCTAGTTGCTTTTGATATGTTTGAGTATTCTTGAGTGCGGTTCGGTATTCATTCTTAGATGCTTGTTGTTCTGCAGATTTTGAGAATCTTCCAATATTCAGAGCTCTACCAATATTTGCACTTAAACTTGTATCTCTAGATTGAATTGATGGTCTTGCAAGATAAGTTGCTTTACCTCCCCTATATGCAAGATCACCAACCACTTGCTTACCACTATTAGGATCACGAATCAATTGAGTGGATGCAAGTTTAGCAGTTTTACCTTGAGATGTAATAGTTCCTGCATTTTTATCAAATGATGTGTTTTTACCAATACCAGTTAGTGCTGAACCTTGTCTTGTACCATAAGATCCCACATTTGCAGCAACTTGTCTTGCATCTCTAGTATTTGCAGTTTGTTGTGCTCTTTGTATTCCAGATAATCCAGAACCTGGTTTAATCAATGCATTCGTTTGTTGGGCATTATCGTAACCAGTTGCCTTTGAAATTGCTTGTCTTTGTGGGCGCGTTTTATCTGCTGCCCAGTCATATGCTTTCTGCGCTTTATCTGCTCCAACTATTCCAGCACCAATTGCTGCAACACCTTTAACAATTGGTGGTCCAGGAACCATGGCACCAAGTCTTGCTGCTGCAGCATAACCAGCAAGAGAGCTTGCTGTACCACCCGCTGCTCTTGCTCTTGATTGCCCAGCATCCCTTCTTGCTTTATAGTCCATAGCAGCACCAGCAACATTTAATGCAGGTCCTGCAATACCACCTAAACGAGAACGAAGTCCTGGTCCTTTTACTGGTTCTGCTAATCTGGGTGGAGTATTAGTTGATGACGGCCTAGAAGATGGGTTGGAAGGTGGCTTGGCACCTCCAGAACCACCAGTAGGAGGTTGTTGAGTGCTTCTGGGGGGAGTTTGTGATCTTTGGGAATTTTGATTATTTGATTGACCTCCAAATCCAGCATCTTTACTGGATACATTTGTTTTTTTAAATTTTACTCTCTTTTCCCTATAAGTTTGGGATTCTCCAGGAGTTCTTCCCTTTAAAAACTGGTCAAAATCGGCATCAGACATATTGCCCAATCTTTCTCCCATTTTGTCTTCGGCAATAAGTATAAATTCTCGAAAAGTTTTCATTTATTTCTTACTTTTTTAGGTATTTATAAAAAAAGAGGGCCCGAAGACACTCTATATCAAAGTTAGAATCTTGCAAAGGAATCTTTTGTAACGTTAGATTATATTACAACCTGGTTCCAATAATTTATATCCTTTCCCATCATAGGCAACTCCAGAGTAATATTCTGTAGTATTCAGCACAGAAAACATATTATATTCTCTTCCATCATCAAAAGGTGTTATATCTATCAAGTTTTCATAAGTATTTTTCCAAATACTATGGTATATCGCACACCCATAAGTTTCATTATTAACATCTGTAATTAAATAATATCCACTTATTTTTTCCCCACCATAAGTATTCACATAATGATTTACATTATTGTGACAGTTTGCGTCAGCACATAATGGTTTAGATACTACAGGAACTTTTAACAAAGTATAAGAAAACTTGCAATACTCCTGAAGTTTTACTACACACTCATCTTCTGGCAATGATATTCTAAACTTTCTCTTCAATACTCCATCCATTTTTTCTTGGACCTCTTCTATCATACTTAATTGCGGCGCTCATAGTAGCATATGAAATATTTCGAGACTTACAAAACTCCTTTAATCCACCAACAATAATATACTCTTTATTTTCAGGAGAAATAATCTTCCAGGTTTTGGAATTTGGATTATCCTTTCCAAATTGAGGAGTTCTATTTTGACTTATTTTTGTTCGTATCTCTTGCGATAATTTAACTCCATATCTTGGATTATTCTTACCAGCAACTTTTTCACTTATTCTTTTTTTTGATTCTTCACTATGTTTTCTTCCACTAAATCCTTTAGTTTTTTGTCCTCCAGGTTTTCCTTCACCACCAAGATTTTGATTTAATAAAACTCCACCATCACATTCTCTTTTCCAGAGTGCTATATGTTTTATCTCAAGTTCTATTGCTTCTTCTTTAGTTAATCCAGATTTTACAATCCACCTTCTTTCTCTTGATGGTAATAGATTTGCTCCGTTACTCCTCAAATGTTTTGCGTGTATTCTTCTTAGTTTTCCATAACCAACATAAAAGGGAGAACTAAAGTCCTCCCTTAAGTAATAGTAAAGAATATAGTTATTCATTTTAAGACTGAACTTACCTATTATTATTTATATAATACACTATTTCAGTTTTAAAGTCAATCAAAGTTGGAATCCTGCAAAAGAATCTTTGGTAACATCTTGTTTAATTCCACCAATAATATATGACTGCACCTGTGTTTGTTGAGGTGCCACTTGAAGACCTTTGGAAGAAATCCAATGCTCAGTCCAAGGAAGGGGATTATTCTTTGCCGGAACATCATAAAGTGGTTTGAGACCAAGTGCTCTCATACGGCGATTAGCAATCCACTCAACGTACTGCTGAAGAAGTTTATCATTCAAACCAATCATTGAACCATCCTTGAACAGATACTCTGCCCAAAGTTTTTCTTGATTGACTGCACTCTCAAAAGTCTTATAGACCCATTGCTCTTCTTGTTTAGAAATTTGTTGCATCTCTGGGTCATCACCTTCTTTCCACTTGTTCATGATGTTCTGAGTGATGACCAGATGCTGATTCTCATCACGAGCAATCAATCCAATGATCTTTGCACTTCCTTCCATAAGTTTGAGTTCGCCAAAAGCAAAACTACAAGCGAAGCTGACATAAAAGCGAATACCTTCAAGAATATTAACGTTTGCAACTGCTCTAAACAGTTTTCTTTTGAGTTCATATCTTTCTGCCTGTGCGTAAGGAACTAATTCTTGGGCATGTTTCCAAAGTTCAGAAGTCCCATAATTTTGAGCACTATTGATGAAGTCATTATATGCTTCAGTCACGCTCACTGCACGTTCGAGAATACGATCATCTCTGAGAATAGTATCAAACACATCCGAAGGATCTGAATATACATTTTTAATAATATATGTATATGAGCGTGAGTGAATCATCTCCATAAACTCCCAGACTTTCATACATGCTTCCAATTCTGGTAGCGAACAGTAGGGAGCAAATGCCATTCCAGGTCCACGACCTTGAACACTATCAAGCATAACTTGATATTTTAGGTTAGAAGTAAAAATATGCTTTTGTTCAGGACGAAGAGACAAATAATCTCCACGATCTTTTTGTAAGGAGACCTCTTCAGGTCTCCAAAAATATCCTAGTTGTTGAGTTGTGAGTTTTTCAAAAATTGGGTATTTGTAAGAATCGTATCTTTGAATGCCCAGTGGTTGACCAAAAAACATTGATTGTTTTTTGGTGTCTACCTCCTGAGAGTTAAAAACGGTCATTTGATTAACCACTTCTTTCTCCGTGCTATTTGTTTTAAACTTGAAATCCATACTTTTACCACTAATAATTTTTAAACTCACTCTATCATATTTAATCTAGTTAGATTTTGCAACTCTCACAATCATCATCGTTGGAATTCATAATATCATCAAGAAGAGATTGGAGTTGTTGTTTTGGTTCTTCAACTTCATCAGTTTTAATATCATATGTGTTTTGATAATATGCTGTTTTCCAACCATAGCGATAGCAAGTCAAAAGATCCTGTGCCATTACGCTAACAGGAACTTCATTATCCGTATAATTCTCCGGATTATAGGACCAGTTTCCAGAAATCGCTTGATCGAAGAACTTCTGCATAACTGCAACAATATTAATATACCCACGATTGCTAGGCATATCCCAAAGAAGCGTATAATTGTTCTTAAGTGTTTGAAACTGTGGAACAATTTGCTTAAGTGGACCTTTCTTCGATTTCTTAACGGACAAGTATCCACGAGGAGGTTCGATTCCATTGGTTGCATTTGACACAACGGAACTGCTCTCCGAAGGCATTTGTGCGGACAATGTTGAGTTCCGTACCCCATATTTTTTAACACGTTCTCGTAATCTTTCCCAATCATACTTGAGTTCGTTAGGTACAATCTCATCCACATCTTTCTTATAAGTATCTATAGGGAGAATACCTTGACCATACTTAGTACGATGAGAATATTCACAAGCACCCTTTTCTCTAGCAAGTCGGACAGTTGCTTTAATTAAATAATATTGGAATGCTTCTGTTAGGTCATGCACCAATTGCCAAGCACCAGGATCATCATATTTTACACCATTCTTGGCAAGATAATGTGCTAGACCAATATATCCTATTCCAAGAGAACGACGTGCTTTAGTGGCGATTTCTGCAGACTTAACGGGATATCCCTGAAAGTCAATAAGTTCATCCAGAGAACGAACAGAAAGGTCACAAAGTGGTTCCAACTCATCAAGTGACTTCAATTTACCAACGTTCACTGCACTAAGAATACAAAGAGCAATCTCACCATTAAGATCATCAATATGTTGAAGTGGTTTAGTTGGAAGAGTAATTTCCTGACAAAGGTTACTCATTTCAACCTTATCCATAAAGGATGAGTGAGTATTGCAATGGTCTATATTCATAATATAGATACGACCAGTTTCTGCACGTTCCTTTAGAAGATCTAAAAAGAGTTCTTGTGCCTTAACAGTTTTCTTTTGAATATCCGGATTGTTTTCATACCCAATGTAGAGAGAGTCAAACTCAATTGTTCCGAAAGAATCATAAAGTCCAGGAACATCATGTGGGGAGAAAAGCGTAATCTCACTATTTTGAATAAATCTTTCATAGAATAATTTACTAATCTGAATCGAATAATCCAACTTACGAACACGATTATCTTCAGTTCCTTTGTTGTTTTTAAGAACTAAAATGTCCTGAATTTCCTGATGCCAAATAGGAAAATGAACCGTAGCAGAACCGCCCCTGATGCCGTTCTGAGTACAGCACCTTACAGTTGCCTCAAACTTTTTAAGAAAGGGTACTACGCCGGTGTGCTGCACCTCTCCGCCCCTAATTTTGGCATTGATACCACGAATTCTTCCTGCATTGATACCTATACCTGCCCGCTGAGAAACATATCTCCCAATAGCCATGTCACTACTAAAAATGCTATCAAGTGTATCATCAACATCAACAAGTACACAACTGGCATATTGTCGGAGTGGAGTCCTAACTCCTGCCATGATTGGTGTTGGAATGTTGATTCTATGTCTAGAAATTGCATCATAATATTTCTTCACATAATCCAATCGAGTCTCTTTAGGATACTTAGAAAAAATAGTTGCAGAAATCAAAAGATACATGAATTGTGGCGTCTCATAAACCTTTCCACTACTCCTATCCTGCACAAGATACTTATCAGAAACCTGCCTAAGACCAGCATAGGTGAACAAATAATCACGACTATGATCTATAAATGATTGAAGTTTATCAAACTCTTCAGCATTATACAAGGCAAGAATCTCTGCATCATAAACACCCAGTTCTACACATTTTTGGGTGTGCTCCAAAACAGTTGGAAACTCATACATGCGACCAAACAACTGTTTACGAAGAGCAAATAGTAATAAACGAGCAGCAACGAATTGATAATTAGGATGATCAAGATCGATTAAGTCTGATGCCGAACGAATCAGAATCTCCTGAACTTCTCCGGTGGTAATTCCATCGTAAAATTGAATACCAGACTGCATCTCAACTTGTGATGCAGATACTCCAGCAAGGTCTTTACATGCCTCTTCTACCATTAAATGAAGTTTGTTTAAATCTAAACCCTCGACCGACCCATTTCTCTTAACTACTCTTGTTCCGTTACTCATACTTTCTTCCATTCGTTGAATTTGATTTTTGCTTCGAGTGCTCTATATGTATTTGATTTTAACACATCCATAATAGAAAGTCCAGAGAGAGTTTATTTTGTAAGAAAGAAACAATTTGTTCAAATTTAAAGCACCATTTGAAATGTGTTCCTAATACATCAACATTTCTTCCATTGATTTAATTTCAATTTAGCGGATACTCCAGAATATATGTTTTGTTCAATAAGTTGCATCACTTCAATTTTAGTCATGCCACTAATAATTAAATCATTGATATCCTTTTGTTGAACTGCTTTTGGCCAGATGACTACTTTTTTACCTCCGTCGATGAGTTTGGATATCCTATTACAGATTTCCTTATTGCGAGGTTCATTATCAAGAACATATACAATATCGTCTCCCAAATTAAGACTATCAAGATTAATGTCAGATCCACACATTGCAATTGCATTTTGAACAAATGTCGAATCAAAAGGTCCTTCAGTAACATAGATTCTTTTTTCCGTACTCACCTCATGCAATCCATAAACTTTCGGAACACTTTCGTCCAAAATCACTGTAATGTATTTAACTTTGCTAGCACCTATTGCTCTTCCCTGAAAACCAAAAATTTGACCATCTCTGGTATGCAATGGTATCACTATGCGACTTTCATCTCTTATAATATTATTAAATGTAGGTTTTTGTGTATTAACCCAAGATTGAAATTTATCAGCAAAATAAAACTTATCAGGATTTAAAAGTCTTTTCTCAAGGTACTCTTTAGAAATTGGATTTTCGGAAGCCTTAGGCAAATCTAATCTTTTCTTAAAAGTAGGTTTTTTAAACTCAAACTTTGGTTCTTCAACTACAAAGTTTTTGCCAGTATGACCTTCCTTAAACTTTTCAAGTGTATATTGTTTATGAAGTGTTGGATCTATCTGTTTGAGAAAGTTATTGAATGATAAACTTGCTCCACAGTTATGACACTTGAAGTTCGTATTATTCTTGACAGTATAGATGTATCCCCGTGTCTTATTTTTGTTTTTCTGAGAGTCACCACAAATTGGACATCTAAATGTAAAAAGATCTACCTTAACTCTCTTAAACTTGTGTAGACGTGAGGATACGAGTCCAATATACTTGGAGTCAATCAGATCCATTATTGGGGGGCGCTTATTTTAGTCTTTCTATTCTACCGTTGTCTTGAGTGGTTGTCAAGATACTTGCCAACATTTCTGAGTTATTGATAATCAAAGTTACCACCGCAAAAACTCCGATACCAATCCAAACTTTTTTTTCTAATCCTTGTAATTTATCTAATACTATATTGTGATCAGTATCCATTTTGTTGCTTAACTGGTCAATCTTTGCAAATAATATAGCATCTACTTTATCATTAGACTCGATCTTTTGCTCATGAACTGCAAGCATTTTAGTCACATTCGCACTTACTTCACTCATCTTTTCAATTGCACTCTCAATACGTTGCATCAACTGCTCGGTAGTATGAAGTTTCTCCTCAAGGATTGCAACCTTTGTTTCTATTGCTTGGGGCTGAGGTGGAGTGTACATTGGATTTTTATGGTTGTGGGGTTCTTTTTTGTAACCAATTTTTGCGGAATCCCGCTCCATAAATGTATTTATTCTTCTTTCTTACTGGGGGATTATCACCTGCTTCTACTGTTCCTGCAATATATCCTTTACCATCACTTGGACTAGTAAGACTATTTGTAGAACCACCAGTTACCATACCCTCCTCTTTAAGAGATCTAATAATATCAATAATTCTATCTATTTTGCTTTCCATTAGATCGATTGTAATTGTTTTAGACATTCAAGATCTTCTTCTATAGTATTGATTTCAGTTTTTGGATATTCCGGAAGTCTATTTAAGAAAATTAAAAAACTTTTCATATAAGACCAAAGTTCCCTTTCTAAGTTATAAAAAAGTAATGGAACTGTTGCATCATCAAAGACATTGAATAATACAGTGAGGTGATTAAGAATCAAATGAGTCTTAAGCACCCCAGTATTTTTATATCTCTTCAATAACCGTTTTACATATTTTATTCTTTTTAGATCATCCTCAAAATCGTCTTTGGTGACTGCCTGAGGATTATCGTAGAATTTTATAGCAAATAACAGATAGTTATCCTCATTCAACTCATCAAATCTCATATCATGCAGTAACAGTTAAAGTGGTTGTTCCAATACCAACTCCAGAAGTTGTTCCAGCACCAGCAACATTACGAAGAAGAACATCTCCAAATTGTGAAGTGAATGAACTGATTACTCCAACACCATTTGATCCATCGGTAATGACTCCGACAAAACCACGCGAGAGATCAATAGATAACTTAGTGGCACTTGTGCGAGTGCTAAATGTAACTGCAAGTCCAGCAGCAATTGTATAGGGAACAGTGCTTGCTGATCCAATTTGAATAGAAGTAGTTCCAACAGAAACAACAGAAACATTAGTCAGTGCTGAACCAACGCGAATTGAACTTCCAAAAGAAACACCCGATACAGAATCAACACAAATAATTGTTCCACCAATTGCAACTGTTTGACCTGCGGTTACCGTAGTTGTTAGGAAGTTTACGTTTGCAGTAAGAACTGTACTTGGAGCAGTGAATGCAAATGCTACTCTATTTGTAATCTGACCATTGAAATTTGTATATACATCTGGAGAACCGTGAGCAGCAGCAGATCCTGCCCAAGCATATTGAGTTCCAGTGTTTGATACTGCAGTTCCAACGATTCTCGTTGTTTCATTTGCATTATTTGCATCAAAGGCACGAATACTAACAGTTGCTCCAGCACCAGCAAAAACAAGTTCATTAAACACAACATGAACATAACCAGTAGCACCAGTTGAAATGCCGGTAGTTGCTCCACCGCCGATAGAAATTGGTGATGCCTGGTTAGGATCCTCAAAGAAAACTGCAACTGGTCCAGCAGTTCCAATACCAGTTGTTCCTCCTACTGCTCCAGTACTATTCAATCCAACAACTGGAACTAAAACTTCGTCAAAATAACGAGTAGAAATTCCCGAATTTACTTTAGTCTTATATCTTCTCTGAATCCAACCACGAACATCTGCAAAAGTATTCCATGGACTTCTATTACGGTCCACTTCATGCTGGAATTTTGGAATAGCGTACTTGTTCGCCGCCGTTTCCGAACTTGTAGAAATGCCCCAAAGAGCCATGTGCTTTACCTATAATTCTTTTTCTAGTAATATTTATAAAAAAAGGAGACCTTCAATTAGGCCCCCCTCTTATAATATTTAAATAAAAACTCAAGGAGTAATATCTTTTGCGCCCTTTGCTTTCAGAGCATTTTGTGCCTGAATAAGAATAAGTGAAAGAATACCGTTTGCCTTGACCTTAGGATTTGCTCCAAGTGCTTCTGAAACTGCAAAGAGAACAGTTGCGATAAGTGCTTGATTGGCGGTTGCCCAAGCGATGATTGCTGCGATTGACATAATGACCCCGTATGAATTAAACCTGGATTATTTATTCAAAATCTACTATTAAGATAGGTTTATCTTAATATTAAAACTATTAAGGTTTGTACTTATCTGTTCTTGCCTTTTGGGCTTCAGGAGACATATTTGCAGGTTGAACAACTGCACGTGCAGCACCTTTTACCACTTTACCAATTGGATCTGCAACATTCTTTTGAAAATCCTTTGCACCTTGTTTAGCAGAAGTTCTTGGATTTGCATTAAGTTGTCCCGCAAGTTTGGAAATTCCAACACTCAATCCAGCACCTTCTTTGACATCTTCTTCATCAGAAACCATTACGATAGGATTCTTAACGCCCAATCCAGATCTCAGTTTGTTTTTGATGAGATTAATTTTCGCATAATCACCTCTAGGATCTCTTTGAGGTTCTGAGGAATCACATGAGGTTTCTTCCTTTTGTACATGTTTGGGAAGACCTTCATGTTTGGTAGAAGCAAACTTATTTGCTTCAGTATCACTCATTTCTTCTGCTGCCCTTTTAACTTCAGGCGAAGCATTCTTCATTTTACCGTTCTTATAAGCATGAACCATTCCCATAAATTGTTGTTGGGCGGTGCTTACTGCAGTTTCAGAAACAACTCCCTCATGAACTTTACTAGTTTCTGGAAAAAGTTTTACTCCATTCTTTTTTCCACGCATTACATCAAATTTCCTATCTTTTTTTTTATTCTTCTTCCCTTCTTCAATAAAATCAAAATCTTCTTTTACACTGGAAGTGTCCTTACCGTCAGGAGTTCCACCGGTCTTGCGTTGGATTTCATTATGAACTGATCCACGATATTCTTTAGCGCCAGATTCAACCTTACCATCGCCATCATAATCCTTACCTGCCTTAGCGGCCGCAGTTCTGTCCCCACTTGTTCTTTCGCCTTCATAAGGTTCGCCATACTCGGTCATTTCAACTGATTCAATATTTGGATTGGCACGAAGATCACTAATCTTATCACGAGTTGCATAACGAACATAAGAAGTTCCGTTTTTATCGGTCACTCTTACTTTATACTTCCTATCAGACCCATTTCTAAGTTCTTGGAGATATTCCTCACCAAGAGTAGATTCTTCTTCTACACCT